>Ga0182021_10007531_pt1 | contig 12895 bp, 12 predicted proteins | sample 612E3MmetaG_FD_120493 | JGI IMG/M metagenome (GOLD analysis project Ga0182021, IMG submission 120493) | Permafrost microbial communities from Stordalen Mire, Sweden - 612E3M metaG (Illumina Assembly) | ecosystem: Environmental > Terrestrial > Soil > Wetlands > Permafrost | place: Sweden... | reverse complement strand
CACTTTGTTCCAGATCTCAAGAAGGATCAGTTCGAGTTGCGGGTCGATGGCAAGGTGCAGCCGATCCAGTTTTTCGAGATGGTGTCCGCTGGTAGCGACCATGACCGGGAAATCTGGGCTAAGACCGAAAGCAAATCAACATCCGAGGCCGCACAGCCAGCAGCCAAAGTGTCTGAAGCCGCCGCGCCCGCACCCAGCGTAGCAAATCCCGGGCGTACGTTGTTCATTTTTCTCGACGACTGGCACATGGAGGCGGACAGTACCGTGCGCTCCAGGAATGCAATAGCCAGTCTTCTGAACACCTCAATGGGGACGAATGACCTGGTTCTCATTGTTGCGGCATCCGGGCAGCTTGCAGCCACGCAGTTTTTGACCAACGACAAAGAAGCATTGCTGGCGTCATTGGAGAAGTACAATTTTAAAAATCCCGGAGTGCAGGATCTGGGTTATCCCGCGATGACCGAGGCGGCAGCGCAATCCATAGAACAAGGCGATAACAATGTGCTCGCCTACTTTGTCGGGGGGATCATCGGAAAGGCTGTAGAAAAAAGGCCTGAAGGATGGGCATGTACCATACCCTCTGAATGCCGTTTCGAGGGTCCAGGCGACTTCACTCGGGCAGAAGGAGATGCGCGCCAACGAGCGAGGGCCATTGCAGAGACATCGGCTGCCATCGGCCAGCGGACCTTGTCTTCATTACGCGATCTGCTTAAGTTTGCCGAATCACTGCCCGGGCGGAAACTGGTGTTTTTCTTGTCGGATGGCTTCGTGCTGCAATATCAGCGCAGCGACCTACTTGCGGAGTTGACGGACCTCACCACTGCCGCGGCTCGTGCGGGGATTATGATTTACAGCCTGGATTCCCGTGGCCTTGTGACGGGCACTCCGGACGCAAAAGCGCGTCCAGCCCCTGATGCAACCGGCCAGCGCATGACTATGGCCGCGAATGAAGTGATGGCCCCCTGGGATGCGCTCAATGCTCTTGCCTCGGATACCGGCGGGCGCTTCCTGAAAAACACCAATGCGCTCGACACGGCACTGATTACCACCCTGTCGGAGATATCGCGCTACTACCTCTTGGCCTGGCCCTTTGATCCGGAGGCGGTAAAGCCGGGCAAATACAGCACCATCAAAGCATCTGTCAAAGGGAGATCCGATCTCAGCGTGCGCGTGCGCCAGGGTTCGCTCGACCTCTCTCGTCTGGTCACTCAAAGAAAAGCGCCATGAGGCACCATTGTTAAAGGCAAATTCGAGATTCGAGACTCGAGATTCGAAATTCCCATCTCGAATCTCGAATTTCGCACAGGAGGATTTATGAGTGCACCTACGCTGAGGATCAAACGTCAGGCTATATCCTCCGTTTTCCTGCTGATTGTAGTTTCCGGATCGTCTTCATTCTATTCCCAAGTAAAAGCTTCGCCGCTAGGCCAGAAGCAGGAAGCCGGTCAAACGATCCATGTAAACGTGGGTTTGTGTCAGACGGACGTGATGGTCTTCGACCGGCAGGGACATTTTGTCCCCGATCTGAAAATGGACCAGTTCGAGTTGCGGGTCGATGGCAAGGTGCAGCCGATCTCATTTTTTGAGCTTGTTTCTGCCGGCAGTGTCCATGACGAAGAGGTATGGGCGAAAGAGGCGGCAAAACCCGCGGCTCCCGCACAAGCAGCACCTCCTCCTCCACAGCAGGCTTCGGCGACTCCCAACCCCGGACGCACGCTGCTGTTTTTTCTGGATGACTGGCACATGGATGTCGACAACGTCATGCGGGCGAGAGCCGCGCTGGCGAAACTTGTCGATACATCTATGGGTCCCAAAGATCGAGTCGCACTATTTGCGGCGTCGGGACAGCTTGGATCCGTACAGCAGCTCACCGGCGACAAGGCAGCCTTGCTTGCTTCCATCGCGAAGATCAACTTTCAGAGTGCGGGAGTACAGGACCTGCAGTTTCCTCCCATGACCGAATTGCAGGCATTCTTGATAGGCCAGAATGACAAGGATGTTATTAGCTATTTCGCGGCGGCGATGCAAAAAATTGATCCTTTTATGGGGAACCATGGCAGGTTCACCGATCCCAACGCGCCTCCCGACCCCCAGTTGGTAAAGGTAATTCAGGACAGGGCTGCGCAACTTGCCGCCACTTCCGCAGGCATCGCCGATAGAACTCTCACGGCTCTTCGCGGTCTTGTGCATTCATGTGCGGCTATGCCGGGTCGCCAGGTGATCTTTTTCCTGTCGGATGGCTTCGTCCTACAGCCGCAGCGAAGTGATGTCGGCGATGGATTGCGCCAGCTGACAATTGCCGCCGCCCGCTCGGGAATCATGATTTATACCTTGGATACCAGAGGCCTTGTAGTCGGGCTGCCCGACGCCAAGACAAAAAGGGCTGCCGACAGTACGGGAGCCTTGGCCCACAGCGGCTCCAGTGAGGCCCTGGCTCAGCAGGACGCGCTGAATGCTCTCGCGGCAGACACCGGCGGGCGCTTCCTCAAGAACACCAACGCGCTAGACACGGCCATGATCACCACCCTTTCGGAAATATCCCGTTACTACTTGTTGGCCTGGCCCTTCGATCCGGATGAGGTCAAGGCGGGCAAATACAGCACGATTCACGTGGCCGTCAAAGGCCGCTCCGACCTCACCGCGCGCGTGCGCCAGGGCTCGCTCGACCTCTCTCAACTTGTTGCCCGAAAAAAAGCGCCTTGAGGCGTCATGCGCGCTATACTGATGCGAGACAAGAAGGTCCCAATCTTTCATAATCGAACGGAATCGCAGCTCCAGGAGGTTGCATGAGAGCGCGACATCGACGCCCCAACCGTCTGGCTTACATCTCTCTTTTTCTGTCGCTCCTGGTTTCCGCGAACATAAGTGCATTCCAGAACGGTTCTATTCTGTCGCCACGACCATCTTCTCTGGAAACGGAAATTTATTCCAGGGCGAGGACTGTGGTAGACATGACCCGCGACGAGCTGATTAAGGCTTACCCTGCTGATTTACCGAATCTGGAATTCGCGGAGAATCAGGAAGACCTCGATACTCTTCTGGAAAAAGTCGGGCAGAAAGTCGCTGCCTTTTTTCACGATTTTCCCAATACCGTTTCCAGTGAGCAAGTCCGGCGAGAGAAGTTGCGACACGATGGCAGCGTGGAGGATTCCGTTACACAAAAGTACAACTATTCCGTTTCCCTCGATAGGATTGGCGGGCTGGATGAGGGCAGAACGGACAAGAACGGCCACGCAATAGCGCACGAGAGGATGTCCACCAATTCCCTGCTCACTTCGGGATTTGTGAGTTTGCCGATGTACTTTCAGCTCTCCCATCAATTCGCGTCGCGCTTTCGCTATCTGGGCAGGGAGCGCTCCGGCCCGCGCGCCTACATGATTGCCTTTGCACAGAAACCGGGAGTTGCGGACATCATCGGATTACTCGGCCCAACGCTCACGAGTCCGGGAGCGCAACTGTTGTATCAGGGGTTTGCCTGGGTGGATCCGCAGACGTACCAGATCGTGCGCATGACGACCGATCTGCTGGCGCCAAGAGATGATGTGATGTTGTCGAGAGTGACGTCGGAAATATGGTTCGGCGAAATCCAGTTCAAGACCATCTCGGAAACCTTCTGGCTGCCTCAGGAAGTTCTGGTGACCGTGGATTACAACGGCGACCTGTATCGCAACCGGCATCACTATTCGGATTATCAGGCGTTGACCGTGTCTGCTCAGGACAAGATTACGCCGCCCATAATCAAGAAATGATCAGCCGCAAGGGTTCATGAGGACACCGCAGGCTCGGGGGTGACAGCCAGTCCTTGCCACAAAACGAAATTAAAATACGAAAGGTACCAGCGCCTTCACTCGCGCTTTGTATGCGGGATAGGCGTCGGGGAAATGCTGGATGAGGAGTTTTTCCTCCTGTTTCAGTTTTATCCAAACGCCGACAAAGAAACTCAAAAGGCCCGCGAATCCGCCAATCCGATTGGCCGAGAGGGCCGTTCCGAGACTCATCAGCAGCAGGCTTGCATAGATCGGATGGCGCACGAATCGATACGGTCCCCGATTAATGAACTCGTGCTCCTGCTTGAACTCGACATTGCTGCTCCAATTGCCAGCCAATGTTCTGCGCGACCAGATGGTGCCGAGTAGTCCGGACACGCAGATTGCAACTCCCAGCGTTTTGGAGAAGGCCGCATCCGACACAACCACGGGGGCGGACCCCAGCAGATTGGGCACAAACAGCAGCATATATCCAAGTCCGACGGGCACCTTGTGCGCCAGGGTTTCGACCCAACTCTGCCGTTTCGCTGCAGCCTTGACCGACCTGGCACTCAGGATCCAGTAGAGCACGAAGACGATCCAGCAAGCGTAAATAATCATCCAGAAATTCATGGATCAGAGCCTACCACCGGAGGATTGCATCGTGCAATGCTGGCCGGGTCCGCGACGGACAACACGCAGCCGCTCAACCTCCCTATTGATACCGATTCTATTACAGCGGCAGCAGAGTGGCGGGATCAGTTGCGAGAATTTCAGCTTGCCGGGCGCCGTTGAACATTTCGCTAACCGCGTTCTGGAACGCTTCAAACGCATCTACTGCCAATCGGGCCGTTACTGTGATCTCGGCACCGAATTGCTGGTCCACTAATTGGGCGTGATGAGTCGCGGCGAGACGTTTGATGCGCTCAAATCCGGCGTATGGAATGATCAGCCTCACGGTATGGGTGGCAACCTTGCGTGCACGGGGCATTGTCACCAAAACGCCGCGGACTGCATTGCCATACGCGCGCACAAGCCCGCCGGTGCCCAGCTTGGTACCGCCAAAGTATCGGGTTATCACGACCACTACGTCACCCAAGCCGCTGCCCTGCAATACCGCCATGACGGGCCGGCCCGCAGTCCCGGCCGGTTCGCCGCCGTCGTGGCAATGAGTGATAACGGAATTTCCGTGTCCGATTATAAACGCGGACACATGATGCGTAGCATCGGGGAATTCAGCACGAACCTGACTAATCAGGGCTTTGGCCTCGTCAGGAGACATAGCGGGTCCTGCAGTCGCGATGAAGCGGGAATTAGACACCATAATCTCGCTGCGCGATATACGTGCCGGCACCAATCGCTGTTCGCTCATCCCCCTTTATCCCTCTACTCCTCTGTCCCTTCGCCCTTCCATTTGGCCTTAATCGTTATCTCAGTGGCTTTCCCTCCAGGTAAGGATGGATCTGGCTTCCGCGCACGACCGCGCAGGTCGTCGTGCAGGCCGAGCATGCCTGGGAGCGCCGGGCCAGCGGCGCTATTGCTGAGCATTCCGAGTTGCAGTCCTGGACTCACGCGCCCGCCAGTAATCATCGCTGCGGTGCAGAATGTCCTCCAGCGATTGCTGCAAGAGCCGCTGGGAATCCGCCAGTTCCGCTTCCGTCGCGTTCTCTTTAACGTAAATGGGCTCTCCCATCAGCACCAGAACACGCGAAAACGGTTTCGGGATCTGGAAATGATCCCAGCTGTTGAGGACCCACTTCTTTTCGGCTGACAGGTTGAACGGGAAGACGGCATCTCCCGTCTTGGAAGCAATCCAAACCGCACCCGGCTTGGCAATGTACCGCGGCCCAGTGGGACCATCGATCGAGAATGCGACATCGTGCTTCTTCCGCAATTCGCGAATCATCTCCACGAGCGCGCCTGTGCTCCCGCGGGTGCTCGACCCGCGCGCCACGCCGTAACCGAATCTTTGGATCACGCGCGCGATGTACTCCCCATCACGATTCTGGCTGGTCATGACCACGATGCCGCGGTTGCGGAAGAAATAGGCACCCATGAAGATTCTTCCGTGCCAGAAGGTATATATGGTGTTCTTGTTGGCAGTCTGAATGGAACGGAGATTCTCCCAGCCCTCGACTTGCCAGCGCAGCGTGCCTCCGATGAGACGGATGGCCCAATAGCCGAGGAGAGAGATCAGCCGGATCTTTACACTCTCGATGTACCGCGGATTCCTAGCCGTTTCACGCACCTTGGAATGGCTTGTGTTGGCCACTATCATTGCGTCACACGCCCTTAACGCGCTTCTCCGCAACCGCGAGCCACCCGCGATGCAGTTTCTCTTCGGGAATACTGGATGTGTAGGGCTTGATGTCGAGCACAGGAGTTCCGTCCAGCATGTCCACTCCGCGCAGGTAAAGGCATCTTCCCTCACGGCGCACCAGTTCTACGGAAGTCAAGGCAATGGGATTCGGTCTCTGCGGCGACCGTGTCGAGAAGACCCCGTGAGGCTTGTTGTCGTTCGGCGGGGTAAAAACCAGTTCGAACCGGTCGGATTTGTGGAACACCCAGACAATGATGAGATGCGAATATCCCTCTATGTCCTGCAAGCCGGCTTCAAATTCGGGAAAGAGCTCTAACGTGCCTTCGGCCGTGTGCTTTGCGCCCATTCCCTTAGGGATCTGCGAAGTTTCCTGAAATGGGCTGTGAATCCGCCCGATCGGCCGCATTCTGAACTCTTCCATCATGTGTTTTCCCACCTTTTCCGTGTCGCAATGCCTGCGAGTGAGTTTTCTCCCAAACTCTAGGGGCAAAGGGAGACCCCCTTGACCCCTTTACCCCTTTACCCCTTTGCCCCTGGACATGGGATGATCATGATCTCTTCGGGAAAGACTGTCAGGTTTTCAAAGCCGGATTCGGTTATCACGTAAGTGTTTTCAATGCCGACGCCACCCCGATCCGGGAAAAACATCTTTGGCTCGACCGCAATGGTCATGCCCGGCTCGAGGGGAATATCAAATCCCGCGGCAAGCACGGGCAATTCGTCCAGCTCCAATCCGACGCCATGGCCGACGAAACGGACCTGGCTGTCGCCGAGGCCCATGAAACCTGCAGCGTAAGGGCTCTCCTTCACGCGTTCGATGACATTTTGATAGATCTGGGAACACAGCGATCCGGGCTTCAGCATTGCCTCGATTTCTCTTGTCAGGTTGATCGTGTAACGATGGGCATCTGCCTGGTCCGAATCGACTCTTTCCAGTGCATAGGTCCTCGTTTTATCTGCGATGTAGCCGCCGTAACCGGCGACTATGTCGGCGATCAGCGTCTCGCCGGGAGCCAGGATGTGCTCGCCTCCGCCTATAGGCACGGCGGGATAGAGGCCGGTAAAGCCGACCGGCCCAGGTATCGAAGTCGGGTAAGCTGCGCTTGCGCCGGCCGAGAGAGTGCCGCAACCCATCTGGCTGTTGAACCCACGCATCCGTATTAGGCCCTGATGCCCCTGGCTGCGGAGGAAGCCCTCGATCTGCGCCATGACAGCCAGTTCGCTCACCCCGGGACGGATCCACTCGGGCAGCCGTTCAAATGCTAAGCGCAGCATGCGCGCGGCTTGTCGAATTTGTCCGACTTCATGGGCGGACTTAACCATGCGGACCCGGCGTATGGCATCGGAGGCATCGATAAACTCTGTTCGGGGAAATATTTCCGACAACTTTAAATAATAGCTCGTCGGAAGGACGTCCATTTCAATCCCGACCCGGCGTAGGCCGGTAAACCCTTCGTCCGTCAGGCAATTGGGAAGTTTCTTGAAACCCGGAAATGGAATGATTCTGTCCCATGTGGATTCGGTCTGAGCGCGCCTGAGGCTTTTCTGCACCAGGTAAATTGGTTCGCCGGCCGCCGGCAGACACAGCAGTCCGGACTGTACCGTGCCGGCAAAATAGTACAGATCCACGTTTTGAAAAACGAAGACTGCGTCGACAGATGCCGCTTGCATCCAGCGCTGGATTCCGGCGAGCCTGGTTGCCGTTTCTGACTTGGGCAATAGATCCATGCCACAATCCTACCTGCAAGCCCCGTATTCTTGCAAACCCCTTTCAATTGGGGACAGGCCCCAATTGAAATCAGGGGATGGTTGCAAAGCGGCAGCGAATCGTTTAGTTTTCGTATATCAGCCTGGCCCGGGGGCAAGATCTTGTCAACCCTCGGGCATATTGGTTCGTACAGACAAGTGCCGGGGTTCGGATCGGGATCTCTCGGAGTCTGGTCGCAATGATAGCCCCTCAACCCGATGAAGATCTGGTCACGAGAATCCTGGGAGGAGAGGAGGATGCCTTCTCTCAGCTGTACGACCGTCATCGCCAAAGGGTTTACTCTACCGTGTACAGAATCATTCAAGATGCGGGAGAGGCTCAGGACGCGACTCAGGAAGTCTTTGTTAAGCTCTACCGATCCCTGTCTGATTGGAATCCCAGCAAAGCAAAGTTCTCCACGTGGCTCTACCGGCTGGCCGCCAATCACGCCATCGATTGCTGGCGCGTCCGCCGCCGCCGTCTCGAGCTGCCGCCGAGCAGCGCATCTGAATGGGAAGTTCTGGGAGAGCGTCCGACCGGCGATGGCTCCCCTTCGCCTTTGGGGGTGCTGGAGGGGAAAGAGGTTGTGGGGCGGATCCGTCGCTGCGTCGAGGATCTGCCGGACCTTCAGAAGAAGGTCTTTCTGCTCCGTTACTTTCAAGATCTGAAGCTCGAGGAAATTGCAGAGATGGAAGATTGCAGTCTCGGAACCGTCAAGACCTCGCTGTTTCGCGCCACGCGTGCCATGCGGCGCGCCCTGCGCAGAACCGGAGGACCGCGATGAGACAGCCCGTTTCAAGGCATTGCACCGAAGAAGAACTGCTCATGCATTTTCTTTATGAGGAAACGCCCAACACGGCGCGGGAGATCTCCTCCCACCTTCTGGAATGCGGAGAATGCGACGCAATTTTAAAGGATTACGCCGACGTGGTCCGCCGCATTCAGGCATGGAGCGTCCCTGATCTTGCTGATGATGTGTGGCGTACCCAGAAGGCGGCGGTCCTGGCTCAGGTTCGCCAGGATCAGGCGATTGGGAAAAACAGAGGGCTCGTTTCCGCGTTTTTAAAGAGTCTCCAATCGACATGGAGTTACGCGCTGGAACATCCACTCCCAACCCTGGGCTACGTGGCCATCGCCATCACGTTTGCCATGGAGCAGACCATCAGTACCTTTCGCCTGGACCGGATTCTCCCCGGAGCGAGTGACATCTTTGCAATACTGAAGCAGATTCTGTAGGAGCCATCGGAAACATGGGCCGCGTCGAAAAGTTAAGCTTTATCGATTTTTTGCGGGATATCCGCCACGTGGTGACGTCACCGGCTCGCCGCTTTGCGGTGATCCAGGAGCGCGGCTCCGCGTGGGGCTCGATGCTGCTGCTCATCGTTCCCAGCTATTTCTATTTTTACTATATGGGCGGAGTGCTGTTCAAGCGAGACCCCTTCCCAGGCTATTCCTTCCTTCCTCCGCTCGTCGCTGCAATCGCAGCCGTCTACCTTAAGCTGTGCATGATTCACTTCGTAGCCAGACGATTTCTAGGCAAGGACCGCGGCGAGCCCGACCGCGCCACTTTTTCCCAATTGAAAACCGTTTTTGGCTACACCGGAGTCCCCGCCCTCCTGGCTGCGTTGCTTGCGCTCATGCTCTTTATGACGATGCCCGAGGGCATAGGGTATGCCATGCGCGGCTTCGGAGTCGTCAGCATAAGCATCATGGTGGGGTTAGGTATCGCGCTCTTCATATGGAATCTGATCCTCGTCGTGCTGGCCCTGCGCACCGTATACCCCATGCGGGATCTGAAACTCGTGGCCTCTTTCATCCTGGGCTCGATTCTGATGGCAGTGCCGGCATTGGGAACCTTGTGGATTGCGGCCCCTGCGTCGGTCGAATTCACCTATGTGCAGCCGATTCTCTCCAGCAGAATCCTGCACTTCTTCGCGCTTGATCCGACGACCAGCATTTCCGCCAATACCAAAATCTCGATTCATTTCGACCGCTTGGTCTATCGTTTCACCTCCCCCGATCGTTTCGACCTTGTTGCGTACAAGCGCAAGCATCCGCAAGTTCCCAAAGTCGGCCAGGAAACGGTAGTGGTCAGCTCAGGATCTTCCTTCGATGGCGTTGTCTTGCAAGGAGGCGAATGTCTCTTGGGACGTGTGGTCGGTCGCCCCGGGGATTCCGTCGAACTGGTCAAAGGGAAACTGGTTGTCAACAAGCAGCCATGGGACGAACGTTACCTCTTGCCCGCCTTTCGATCGGATGCCGACCTGCCCCTGATCGCGCTCGGTCCATCCCAGTATTGCGTCTTGCCAGAAAACCGCCATCTCATCGATTCAATGCGAGATGAACTTGTGGTGGAGCGGAATCAAATCCTCGGACGCGAGATCATCGCTCGGTGGCCTCTCGGATGGTGGAGTTTACAGCCAAACATTTTTCTCCAGCCCCAACCCGCAAAATGAACCGCTGAGCGCTTGCACTTTTTGTGATTTCCGGCATTTCCTCGTTTAGAATGGGTCTACCTTTATGTGTCGGCGCAATCGGACTTTGATGGAGGGGATGTCGTGAAGCGATTTTTTTATCTGCCGCTGATTCTGATTCTCTTGTTGCAACTTTCCGGGGCCGCTTCCCAGAAGCAGGATGCCGCCAGGAAGCTCCCGGGCACATTGCCATCGGGCGCTTACCTTTTGCCCAATGGCTGGTCACTCACGCCCGCGGGAGAACAGATCCGCGCCGGCGATCTGCCGCTGGCGATGATGCTGCATCCGGACGGAAAGCACCTGCTCGTGTCCAATAACGGCTACGGCACGCAATCGGTGGATGTCATCGACCTGGCGGCGAAGAAAGTCGTCAGCAGCGCGACGGTGGAAATGACCTGGCTTGGACTTGGCGCGAGCCAGGATGGAAACACGATCTATGCCGGCGGCGGCAGAAACAATAACATCTTGCGCTTTTCATACTCCGACGGGCAGATTGCGGCCACGAGCCCGATTTCCATCGGCAGCCGCAACGCGGACATTTATCCCGGCGGACTTTGCGTCGCGGGCGAGCATCTCTACGTTGCCAACAATCTGAGCAACGATATTGCCGCCGTGGATCTGCACACAGGAACGGTGCTGGGAAAGGTGCCAGTCGGCGACCACCCATACACGTGCAGCGCTTCGCCAGACGGCAGCACCGTGTGGGTAAGCCTCTGGGGTGCGGCGCAAGTGGCCGTCGTCGACTCCGCGTCCATGACAGTCGCCGCTCGCATACAGACTGACGACCATCCCAACGCAATGACATTTTCCGCGGACGGCCGTCGGCTATTCGTGGCCAACGCGAACAGCAACACCATCTCGGTAATCGATGTTCGAGCGCGCAAAGTCACGGAAAGGATCTCGGTCGCGCTTTATCCCAACAGTCCCGGAGGCAGCACGACCAACGCACTGGTGGCAAGTCCGGATGGAACCCGTTTGTATGCTGCGAACGCCGACAACAATGATGTCGCGATAATCGACATCAAGGGAAGTGAAAGCCGCGTGCTGGGTTTTATCCCGGTGGGTTGGTATCCGACCGCTTTGGCGATGAGCCCGGACGGCAAGACCCTGTACGTGGCCAACGGAAAAGGAAGCCGATCCTTCCCTAATCCGCAGGGGCCGCAGCCGAACAAAAAACGTACCCAAGACACGCAGTACATCGCGAGCCTGATGCAGGGTTCTGTTTCCGTGATCCCGGTGCCTGACCAGGAAAAACTGAGGAGCTATACACAGCAAGTCTATGCGAACTCACCCTACTCGGAAAAAACGCGCCTGTCGGTGCCATCCCCAGGCCCGAGCGCAATTCCAGCGCGCGTGGGCGAGAAGTCGCCGATCCAGCATGTCATCTATATCATCAAGGAAAACCGGACGTACGATCAGGTGCTTGGCGATGTCCCCGAGGGGAACGGCGATCGCAATCTGACACTGTTTGGCGAAGATGTGACGCCGAACGTGCATGCTTTTGCGCGGGAATTCGTACTGCTCGATAATTTTTACGCCGATGCCGAGGTCAGCGCCGACGGCCACAACTGGTCCATGGGTGCCTATGCGACCGATTATGTCGAAAAGACGTGGCCATCGCAGTATTCCTCTCGGCGCCGGACTTATGATTATGAAGGCGGCACCCCCATTGCCGCTCCCAGCGCCGGCTATATCTGGGATGCCTGCAAACGTGCAGGCCTCTCGTATCGGAGCTACGGCGAATGGGTGGTGAATGGCGCACGCCCCGGCGACCCATCTGTTGCCCAGCCGGGCGCGCTCGAAGGCCACATCGATCCGCAGTATCGCGGCTTCGACCTGGCGTACAGCGATCTCGAACGCACCAAGCGATTCCTGGCCGAGATGAAGCGCTTTGAACAGGAAGGAAACATGCCCCGCTTCCAGGTCGTGCGCCTGCCTAATGACCACACAAATGGTACGCGCCCGGAATCTCTGACGCCGCGCTCGTATGTCGCGCAGAACGATCGCGCATTGGGGTTGATGATCGAAGGCATTTCCCATTCAAAGTTTTGGCCGTCCACAGCCGTTTTTGTGGTCGAAGATGACGCTCAGAACGGCCCGGATCACGTCGATGCTCATCGCACGGTCGCGCTCGTCATCAGCCCCTATGTGAGGCGCAAGTCGGTGGACAGCACCATGTATTCCACGAGCAGCTTGGTGCGCACGATGGAGCTGATTCTCGGATTGCCTCCCATGAGCCAATACGACGCGGCCGCGACGCCGATGTTCCGTTCCTTCGCCGCCAAGCCCGATCTGACTGCCTACACGGCCCGCGAAGCACGGGTATCGCTTACGGAAACGAATGCCGCGACAGCTCCGGGCGCCAAGCGCTCCATGGAAATGGATTTTTCGGACGCGGACGAAGCGCCGGACATCGAACTGAACGAAATCATCTGGAAATCCATCAGAGGAGCCGATTCCATCATGCCCGCGCCGGTGCGCTCGGCTTTTTGCCGCCCCCTGCGCTAGGGCTGGACGAAAAATCGTCCTTATCTGGCTACAAAAATATCTCGTGGAATCACGGATTTCATGGCAGATTTACGTCTCGGAAATTGCCCAAATGTCTAGT
>Ga0182021_10007529_pt1 | contig 12897 bp, 6 predicted proteins | sample 612E3MmetaG_FD_120493 | JGI IMG/M metagenome (GOLD analysis project Ga0182021, IMG submission 120493) | Permafrost microbial communities from Stordalen Mire, Sweden - 612E3M metaG (Illumina Assembly) | ecosystem: Environmental > Terrestrial > Soil > Wetlands > Permafrost | place: Sweden... | reverse complement strand
GGTGCTGGCGGTGGTGTTCGCAGGATTGCAACTGACGTTCTGGCAGCACGCGACGAACTTCACCGGCGATAGTTTTGACCTGCTGCTGTTTGCGACCGTGGTCTGGCTGCTGCTGGAATACCGGCTGGACGAACAGGACTGGCGGCTGCCGACAGTGGCGGTGATCTACGGCGCGGGCATCGCGGAAAGCTGGGCGTTCGTCGCGTTTTTCCCCGTTTTCCTCGCGGCGATCATCTGGCTGCAACGGGTGGAATTTTTCAGCCTGCGTTTTCTCTCGCGCATGGCCCTGTGCGGCCTGGCGGGCCTGGCGTTCCTCCTCCTGCTGCCGCTGGCGATGAAATTTTCCGGCAAGTATCCGCTGACCGTCTGGGAGGCGCTCAAGCCCGCCCTGCGGCTCGACTGGCAGGTGGTCAAGGCGATCCAGGACGGGAGCGTGCGGCACAATCTGGCGCTGATGTCGCTGACGACGCTGCTGCCGGTGTTCGTGCTATCGCTGCGGTGGAGCGCGACGTTCGGCGACAACAGCCGCATCGGTGCCGCGCTGGCCAACAACCTGATCCATTTCGTCTTCGCGGTGATTTTCGGCGCCTGCGTGTGGATCATGTTCGACTCGCCGTTCAGCCCGCGCCAGTTGGGCATGGGGACGCCGGCGCTGACGCTGTATTATCTGGCGGCCTTGAGCATCGGCTACTACTGCGGCTACTTCCTGCTGGTGTTCGGCAAAAGCCCCGCGCCGTCCCGGCGAACCAGCCGGCCCGCCCCCATCCTGCCGGAAGGTCTGATGTGGCTCTGCCCGGTCGTCGTGGGCGGCGTCCTGCTTACCGCCGCAGTCATGGCCGGAACGCTGGTCTATAAAAACACCCCGCTCATCCGTGAGGTCAACAGCGACACGCTGATGAAATACGCGGCGGCCTCCACGCGGAACCTGCCGCGCAACGGCGCCATTCTCCTGTGCGACAGCGAAAGCATCAACCAGAACCAGACCACCCGCGCGTTCCTGTTCCAGGCGATGCTCGCCCGCGAAGGCCGCGCCAAGGATTACCTGGTGGTGGACACGCAGTCGCTCAACTGGGCGCCCTACCACCGTTTTCTCCACGAGCATTTCCCGGCAAAATGGCCGCTGGTCGTCAATGCCACCAACACCGGGGCGGTAAGCCCCGTCGGCCTGCTCGGCATGTTGAACCTGCTCTCCAAGACCAACGCCCTCTGCTATCTCAACCCCAGCTTCGGCTACTACTTCGAGCAGTTTTACCAGGAACCGCACGGCGTGGTTTACTCCATGAAACCGCTTCCGGAAACCACGCTCGTGCCGCCGCCGCCGGACAAGGCCCTGCTGGCCGAGAACGAATCCTTCTGGGCGCAGGTCGCGCAAGACGCCCGCCCCGCCGTCGAAAAAGCGTTAAAGACGCAAACGATGCTTGTTTCGCCCGTGCAGTCCGTGCCAAAAAATCTTGCCGACTGGCTGCTGCTGCACCTGCACGCCGCGCCGGAACCGGATCCGAATGCGATCTACGCCGGCATGATTTATTCGCGCAGCCTCAATTTCTGGGGCGTCCAGCTCCAGCGCGCCGGCGAACTCGACCGCGCCGCCGCCCAGTTCAGCCTCGCGCTGCGGTTCAACCCCGACAACGTCGTCGCCGCCATCAACGCTGATTTCAACCAGACGCTCCGCGCCGGCTCCGCTACCGCCGTGAACCCCGCCCGCATCACCTCCGACCAGTTTGGCCGCTACCGCAACTGGAACGAGATGCTCAACGCCTGCGGCCCGTTCGACGACACCAGCTTCTGCTTTGAAAACGGCGCGCTGCTCGTGCAGGGCGGCCTGCTCCGCCAGGCCGTCGCGCCCTTCGCCCGCGTCCGCCAGCTCGCGCCGGACAACCTCGCCGCCCGCCTCTGGCTCGCCCAGCTCTACCTCTTCAACCGTCTGCCGGACCGCGCCCTCGAAGCTATGAATGATCCGCTGACACAGCCCAAAACATTTTCGCTCAACGACACCAATTCCACCGAGCTGAACGTCCTCGCCTCCGCTGCCCATTTCCAGAAAGACGAAGCCCCGCGCGGCGTCGCGTTCCTCGAAATGGAAATCGCCCGCCATCCCGACGACGACACGCTGCTCACCGCCGCCACTCAGGCCTATATGATGCGCGGCCTCTACACCAACGCCCTCCGCGTCATCGAGCGCAAGCTCGCCCGCACGCCCGACGACCCTCAATGGCTGTTCGGCAAAGGCTATGCCAACATCCAAATCGGCGCCTACGACAAGGCCATTGCCGCTATGACCCGAGTTTTGGAAATCTCCACCAACGACCCCACCGCGCGCTTCAACCGCGCCCTGGCCTATCTCCAAAGCGACAAACTCGATCTGGCCCGCGCGGACTACGCCCAGTTGCAAACCGCCTACACCAATTCATTCCAGGTCGCCTTCGGTCTCGCGGAAATCGCCTGGCGTCAGCACAACACCAACGAATCCATCCGCAACTACCAGCTTTACCTCGCCACCGCACCGACCAACTCCGTCGAATCCAAAACCGTCCGCGAACGACTGACGCAGTTGGGCGGCAAATGACGCCATGCGCGTCACGCACATCATCACCCGGCTGGTCATCGGCGGCGCGCAGGAAAACACCCTCGCCACCATCCGCGGCCTGCGCGCGAAACCCGGCGTCGAGGTGAACCTGATTTCCGGCCCGACCATCGGCCCGGAAGGTTCGCTCGAAAATGAAGCGGCGAAAATTCCCGGCCTGCTCACCATCGTCCCCGAACTCGTCCGCCCCGTTCATCCGCTGAAAGATTTCATCGCGCTCCGCAAACTCGGAAAAATCCTGCGCGAACAGAAGCCCGACCTCGTCCACACCCACAGCGGCAAGGCGGGAATCCTGGGCCGACTCGCCGCGAAACGCGCCGGTGTTCCCGTCATCGTCCACCACATCCACGGCCCGTCGTTCGGCAATTTCCAAGGAGCGGCGGCTAACTTTGTTTTCACCGCCGCCGAGAAATACGCCGCCCGCGTCACCGACCATTTTTTCTGCTCCGCCGGCGCAATGACCCAGCTTTATCTCGCCGCCGGCATCGGCCAGCCGGAGATGTTCACGCGCATCTTCAGCGGCTTCAATTTGGAGCCGTTTCTGAACGCCACCAACGACCTTGCGCTCCGCCAGCAACTCAGCCTCGACGCGGGCCATTTCGTCATCGGCAAAATCGCCCGCATTTTCAAGCTCAAGGGCCACGCCGATTTGCTGGCGGCGTTCGCAAAGATTCTGCCGCAGGTTCCGCACGCGCGGCTGCTCTTCGTCGGCGACGGCGCGTTGCGCGGCGAAATTGAAAAACAAGTTCACGCGCTCGGCCTCGACGGCAAAGTGATTTTCGCCGGCCTCGTTCCGCCCGGCGAAGTCGCGCGCTACGTCGGCATCATGGATTGCGTCGCGCATCTTTCGTGGCGCGAAGCCTTGTCCCGCGCATTGCCGCAGGCGCTCGCCGCCGGCAAGCCCGTCGTCGCCTATGACTTCGACGGCGCGGACGAAGTCTGCCTCGAAAACGAAACCGGCTACCTCGTCCGCACCGGCGACACCGACACCGCCGCGAAAAGATTGCTGCGACTCGCCAACGATTCCACGCTCCGCGAAAAACTTGGCCGAGCCGGCCAGTCCTTTGTTAAAGAAAATTTCTCCATCGAAAAAATGGTGAACAGCCAATACGAAGGCTACCTCAAGCTTTTGGAAATGAGTAAACGCAGATCACAATGATCTAAAACCTAATGGCGAATGACTAAAGAATTTTCCAGCGCCCAAATGCCGAATGACGCCTTCACACGTCATTTGGATTTGGACATTCATTCGTCATTCGGATTTAGTCATCAGTCATTTCACCATGGCTTTTCCCTTTAACTTTTTCATCGCCGCCTTCCTGGGCGCGTTTGCCACCTCGTTGCTCACGCTGCCGCTCTGGCGCAAATGGTGCCTGCGCACCAACCTCGTGGACGACCCTGGCCATCGCAAAATCCACGACTCGCCCGTCCCGCTCGCCGGCGGCTTTGCCGTGCTGACCGGCATTCTCCTGCCACTCGCCGTTGGGGCAGTTCTGCTCAAGCTCGGCCTTGTAAATATTTCTTTCACCGGGCTGATTATTCACGGCCTTAACCGGCGCGCGATTGAACTGGCCGTGCTCGCGCTCGGCGCGGTGGCCATCACGATTCTCGGCTGGCTGGACGACAAGCATGAACTTGAAGCGCTGCCGAAATTCATCGGCCAACTGCTCATTGCCATAGCGGTCGCCGCCGTTTGCAAGCGCATCACGCTCTTTGTGCCGAGCGTCGCCTTCAGCTACGCGGTCACAATTCTCTGGCTGCTCACCGTCATCAACGCCTTCAATTTCATGGACAACATGAACGGCCTCAGCGCCGGGCTGGGCGCGATTGGCGCGTTCCTCTTTGCACTCCTCGCCGCCGCGAAAGGCGAATACCTCGTGGCCATCACGGGCTTTCTCATGTGCGGCGCGCTCGTCGGATTTTTGCCGTGGAATTTCCCGAACGCCCGCGCATTTCTTGGCGACGCCGGCAGCCACCTCGTCGGCTACCTGCTCGCGGTGATGGCCATTCTGCCGCATTTTTACACCAGGCAGGAACCACATCGGTTCGCCGTGCTGGCGCCGCTGCTGGTGCTGGCGATTCCCCTGCTCGACCTCGCGCAAGTCAGCCTGTTCCGCACGCTGAACAAAAAACCGTTCTGGATCGGCGACACGAATCATCTCTCGCACCGGCTCACGCGCACGGGATTGAGCCGGACTAAAGCCGTGCTGGTTCTCTGGCTGCTGGCGGCCGTCGTGGGCGCGCTGGCTTGCGGGCTTTGAATGATGGTCTAACGAAACGCTCACCCCGGCCCTCGCCCGTCGGATGGAAGAGGGCCGGGGTGAGGGCCGGCGGCCAAATCTTTTCGTGTCTTTCGAGCGTTTCGCGGTTAAGTTTTTCGGGTGAAAATTCTGTTCATCGGCGACATCGTGGGCGAACCCGGACGCACGGCGGTGCAAGCTATCCTGCCGCGCCTGCGCAGCGAGCACGCGCTGGATTTCGTCATCGCCAACGGCGAGAACTCCGCCGGCGGCAACGGCATCACGCCGCCGATCGCAGGCGAACTTTTTTCCGCCGGCGTGGATGTGATCACCAGCGGTGACCATTTGTGGGATCAGAAAACCGTGCAGGATCTGCTTTACAGCGAACCGCGTTTTCTGCGCCCGCTGAATTATCCGGCGGGCGTGCCGGGGCGCGGTGCGAACATTTTTCAAGTCCGCAATCTGCCGCCGGTCGGCGTGATGAACGTGCAGGGCCGCGTGTTCATGCCGCCGATGGAAAATCCATTCACCACCGCCGAAGCCGAGGTGAACCGGCTGCGCGAGAAAACAAAAATCATCTTCGTGGATTTTCACGGCGAGGCCACATCGGAGAAGATCGCGTTCGGGCGTTTTCTGGATGGCCGGATCAGCGCGGTGGTCGGCACGCACACGCACGTGCAGACGGCGGACGAACAGATTCTGCCCAATGGCACGGCGTATTTGAGCGACGCAGGTTTCACCGGCCCGCACGACGGCTGCCTGGGCCGCGAGATTGAGCCGGTGCTGAAAAAATTTCTGACGGGCATGCCGACGCGGTTTGAAGTGGCGAGAAACCAGGTGCGGCTGCATGGCGCACTCATCCGTGTGGACGACGCGAGCGGCAAGGCGGTGAGCATCCAGCGCGTGGCGGAGAATTTAATTTAGGCGCCGATGAAACACAGAAACACAGATTTCTGCCTGTTCCAAATCTTGATGGTATGGTTCACCGCACTCGGCGCGCTTTCCGCCGAGACAAACTTCGAGCCTCTAGCGGTGTCGGGGCAGACGTTCATCCACGACCCGTCCACGATTGTTCAGGATGGCGGATGCTTTTACGTTTTCAGCACCGGGCGCGGCATCCTCGGCAAGTCGTCGCCAGATTTGATTCACTGGACGAACAGCCCCTCCGTCTTTTACCGTCCGCCGGCATGGACTAAAAAGGCCGTCCCGGGTTTCTGGAATCATTTCTGGGCGCCGGACATCGTCCGGCTGAACGGCAAATTTTACATTTATTACAGCGTCTCTTCCTTCGGCAAACAAACCTCCGCCATCGGCCTGGCCACCAGCCCTACGCTGAACCCGGCGGCAAAAAACCATCATTGGACTGATGCCGGCCCGGTCATCACCTCCACCACCAACAGCGCGTTCAACACGATTGATCCGAGCGTGCTGCTGGACGGCGACGGCAAGCTGTGGCTCGCGTTCGGCTCATTTTGGCAGGGGATTTTCCTCACGGAACTCGATCCGCAGACCGGCAAACGCCTCGGCACAAACTCGCCGTTGTTTCACCTGGCGTGGAACCATTCCATCGAGGCCGCGTGTTTGGCGCAGCACGGACAGTTTTATTATCTCTTCGTCAACTGGGGCGAATGCTGCAAGGGCACCAACAGCACCTACGAAGTCCGCGTCGGGCGCGCGGAAAAAATCACCGGCCCGTATCTCGACCGCGATGGAAAAAATCTCACGGACGGCGGCGGCTCGCCGTTCCTGCAGAGCCACGGACGCTTCATCGGCCCCGGCCACATCGGCATCGTGGATGATGGAAACACCGACGGCCCGACGCGGTTCAGCTATCACTACTACGACGCGGACACACAGGGACGTTCCCGCCTCGCGCTAGGAAAAATTGACTGGTCGGACGGCTGGCCAATGGCGGTGAATGATTCGACGAATGATTGGAAACTTGTCTGGTCCGACGAATTCAACGCCAACGGCGCGCCCGATCCGGCGAACTGGAATTACGAGCGCGGCTTTGTCCGCAACGAGGAACTCCAATGGTATCAGCCCGAAAATGCGTTTTGCACCAACGGCCTGCTCGTCATCGAGGCGCGCCCGGAACATCGGCGCAACCCGCGTTTTCTGCCGGACAGCAGCCGCTGGACGACGCGCCGCGAATGGATTGATTACACGTCCGCCAGCCTGACCACGCGCGGCCTGCACGAGTTTCAATACGGCAAGTTCGAGATGCGCGCCCGCATTGACACGCGGCTGGGAAGCTGGCCCGCGTTTTGGACGCTCGGCGTCACCCCCGGCATCCACTGGCCCGCGTGCGGCGAGATTGACATCATGGAATTTTACACCGGCACCGTCCTCGCCAACTTCGGCTGGCAGCTTGAAGAAAAAACCAAATGGCTCGCGGCCAGGAAACCCGTCGCCGAACTCGGCGGCGAGGCGTGGTCAAAGAAATTTCATGTCTGGACGATGGACTGGGACGAAAAGAAAATTGACCTGCGACTCGACGGGAAATTGATGAACCACCTCGACCTGGCCACGGCGGGCGCCGCAGACAAAGGCAATCCGTTTCACAAGCCGCTTTATCTTATCCTGAACCAGGCCATCGGCGGGAACTGCGGTGGCGATCCGTCGCAGACAAAATTCCCAGTCCGCTTCGAGGTGGACTGGGTGCGCGTCTATCAGCGCGCGAACTAATTCCGCTCGCGGATGTAACCTTTGCCGCCACACTGCGGTCTAGTGTCCGGTAAGTTTCCCCGGTGCGCTGTTGGAATGCATCTTGGGGCCACTTAAAACCATCAACTAACCAGCATAATCCATGAAAATAAGCAAACTCACAAAAATCGTGTTCGGTGCCGCCCTGTTGACAGGCATGATCATTCAAGCCCAGGCTCAAGACAAAAAAGTGGATCCGACGGGAACCTACAGTTGGACCCAGCCGAGCCGCAACGGCGGGGCGGACCGGACAAACACCCTCGTGTTGAAACTGGACGGCGACAAGCTGACGGGCAAGCTGTCCGCACCGGGACGCGGCGGCGCGCCCACGGAAACGGAAATCGCCGACGGCAAGCTCGCCGGCGCGAACGTTTCCTTCTGCGTGGTGCGCACCTTCAACAGCAACACGGTGACGAACAAATATTCCGGCACGCTCGCGGACGGTGCTATCAAGGGCAAAATCGAATTCAACCGGAACGGCGACGTGCAATCCCGCGACTGGGAAGCCAAGCTGCAGAAATAATCCGCCTTTAAATCGGAATCACCGTCGGCGCGCAACCGGAAGGTTGCGCGCTTTTGTTTTTGCCGCGATTGGCTATTTTGTCCGTCCATGCTGACGACGCTGCGCAAAGCCGAATACGCCGAACTGATGATGCTATTTTTCATCCAGGCGGCGGCCATGGCCATCTGGTTCGTGCCGCTCGGCCCGATCCTCGACGCGCACGGGATGCACGTCATCAAGCCGTTCGCCTTTGCCGCCACCGCGCTCGCGGCGTTCGTCTCCCCGCTGATGTTTGGCGCGATGGCCGACCGGCATGTGCCGCCGGCCAAAGTCTTGCGCTGGCTCGCGCTGGCCACCGGCGTCACGATGGCGGTCATTGCCACGGCCATCCAGGACGGCTGGAATCCGTGGCTGGTGCTGGCGTTGATCCAGGTTTTTTCGCTGTCCTACGCGCCGATGTTCAGCATTTCTACCGCGCTCGTCCTCGCGCGGCTGGAAGACGCGAAAAAAGAATTCGGCCCCGTCCGCGCCCTGGCAACCATCGGCTGGATGTGCGGCGCGCTGCTCATCAGCCTGTTGAATTTGGACCGCTCGGCGTTCGCGGGCTATCTGGGCGCGGTGTTCTGGCTGCTGGTGGCGGGGTTCACCTATTTCCTGCCGGCGCTGAAAGTCCCGCCCTCCGCCGAGCATCTGTCGTGGCACGAACGTCTCGGCCTGGACGCGCTGACGCTGCTGAAAGACCGCGACACGCGCGTCGTCTTCGTCACCACGATGCTCTTCAACATCCCGCTCTGCGCGTTTTATCCGTATGCGCCGACACATCTGCACGACCTCGGCTTCGCGCACACGAGCGCGTGGATGAGCCTCGGTCAGGTCACGGAAATCATCGCCATGTTCGGCCTGGCGTGGCTGCTGGTGAACTGGCGGTTGAAATGGATTTTCGCCTGTGGCCTGGGCTTCGGCGTGGCGCGGTTCGCGTTCAGCGCATTGAACACTGATGAATCGCTGCTGCTGGGCGTGACCCTGCACGGCGCGTCGTTCGTCCTTGTGTTCATCACCGCGCAAATCTTTCTCGACCAGCGCGTGGATCCCGCGTGGCGTTCACGGGCGCAGGCGCTGATGACGCTGATGAACGGCGGCGTGGGCAACCTCATCGGCTATCTCGGCAGCGGCTGGTGGTTCAATGTCTGCACGACCAAAGCCGTCACGCACTGGCCGCTGTTCTGGGGCGGGCTTTCGGCGACCGTGGCGGTGGTGATGATCTATTTCCTGACGGCATATCGGGAAAAGGAAGCGCCGCAGCGGTAGTGCCTGCTCTGCGGAAAACTGCGATTAAAGCCTGGCTTAACCACGGATGAACACATCATAAGTGGGCGGCAAAAAATATTTTTGCCGGCGGCGTTCGTGGAGTGCGGGGTTCACGCTGATACCAATCATTCCCTTCATCCGACTTCCTTGACCGGAATGGCATTGAACAGTAATTTTAACAATAGATGCACCCAATTTCACTTCCCCTCATCGCGCTCCGCATTGCCCACGTTTGCCGTCATGCCCGGCTGGCTGGAATGGTCCTGGCCTTGGGACTGGCGATACAGGTTCAGGCGGATACGACGCTCGTCCATCGTTACAGCTTCACGAGCGACGCCAGTGACTCGGTCGGCACGGCGAACGGCGACTTGCTCGGCGGCGCGACGATTTCCGGCGGCGCGGTCGTGCTCAACGGCAGCAGCGCTTACGTGGATCTGCCCAACGGCCTTGTCGCCACGCTCACCAATGCCACTTTCGAGGTGTGGCTCACGGACAACAACAGCGGCACCTGGGCGCGCATTTTTGATTTTGGCAACAACACCGGCGGCGAGGGATCGTCCGGCACCGGCACCAGTTATCTTTTTCTCTGCCCGCAATCCGGCAATGGCAATCTGCGCGGGGCCATCACGGACGGCAGTGGTGAACAGCAGGTGAATTCCTCTGCCCGCCTGCCCGCCGGTTCGCTCAAACACGTCACTTGGACGATTGATGCGGCGACCCAAACGAGCCGGCTTTATGTGGATGGCTCGTTGGTGGCTGAAAATGCCGGCACGACCCTCAATCCGGCATCGCTGGGATACACCTTGAACAACTGGCTCGGACGCTCGCAATGGAGTGGGGATTCCTATCTCAACGCCAGCATCACGGAGTTCCGCATTTACGACGGCGCGCTGACGGCGGCTGAAATTCAAACCAACTACGCCAACGGCCCGGAGGTTTCGCTGTTCGACGGTCCCGCCGCCATCACCACGCAGCCGCAAAGCCAGACCGTCGCGGAACTGTCTCCCGTCACTTTCCAGGTCAGCTACCGCGCCTCGGCTCCCGCCGGATTCCAGTGGCGGCGCAACGGCGTGAACATTCCTGGCGCTACCAACAGCAGCTTCACGCTGGCGAACGCCGCGTTGACGAACAACGGCGTGGCCTTCAGCGTGGTGCTGACCAACAGCTATCTCGGCACGAACTACACCGCAACTTCAAGCAACGCCGTGCTGACGGTCATCGCCGACACCAATCCGCCGGTGCTCGTCCGCGCGGCCAGCCGGTTTCCCGGCGAAGTTCTTGTGACGTTCTCCGAAGGCGTGCGCGCCGACACGGCCACGAACACGGCCAACTACGTCATCACCAGCGCCGGCGGTTCGCTCGCCGTCACCGGCGCGCGTTTTGGCAATACGGTTTCCAACCTCATCCTCACCACCGCCGTGCAATCGCTCGGCACGAACTACACGCTCACGGTCAATGGCGTGCGCGACCTTTCGGCGGCGGCCAATCTCATCGCCACCAACAGCCAGGCCAGTTTTGTCGCCACCACGTTCACGACCACAGACGTTGGCAATCCCGCAAGCGCCGGCACGTTGACTGCGGTGTCGTCCAACGCCTTCAACCTTACCGCCTCCGGCAGCGGCATCAGCGGCACGAACGACCAGTTCACCTTTTGCGCGCAAAGCTACACGAATAATTTTGACGTGCAGGTGCGCGTGGCCAGTTTAAGTTTGGCTGGCACCTGGACGCGAGCGGCGCTGATGGCGCGCGACGGGCTGGCCACGAACGCGCTGTTTGCGGCGAGTGTGGCGACGCCGGGAGCTGCGGGCTGCCATTTTGAATCGCGCAGCAGCATCGGCGGCACGGCGACAATGGCGGGAAGTTTCCCGGTGAATTATCCCGACACCTGGCTGCGGTTGCGCCGCACGGGCAATGTGTTCGACGGCTTTGCCAGCCTCGATGGCTCGTCGTGGGAATATCTCGGCTCGTCCACCATCGCGATGTCGAACGTCGTTCAACTTGGCTTCGCGCTCACCGCCGCGAGCACGAATGCCAGCGCCACGGCGCAGTTCCGCGATTTCGCCAATGCCAGCGGCACGATCACGACGAACGCCGCCCTGCCCTTCGAGCCGCTCGGCCCGTGCAGCCGCCGCACGGCGCTGGTCATTTCGGAAATCATGTATAATCCGCCCGCGTCGTGGCCCGGCGGCGACAACTTGGAATTTGTCGAGCTTTGGAACCCCGGTCTCATCACCGAAGACCTCACCGGCCACAAACTGGCCGGCGACATCAGCTATTCATTTCCGAACGGCACGATGATTGCGCCGGGACAGTTTTTGGTTATCGCAAAAAGCCCTTCCGCCGCGCAAAGTTTTTACGGCGTCACCTGCCTTGGTCCTTACGCCAACAAACTTTCCAACAGCGGCGGCACGTTACGCCTGCTCAACGAACTCGGCGGCATCCTGCTCGAAACCAGCTTCGATAACAAAGCCCCGTGGCCGGTCGCGGCGGACGGCACGGGACATTCGCTCGTGTTGAGCCATCCGAGCTACGGCGAAAACGATCCCCGCGCGTGGTCGGCGAGCGACGTGATGGGCGGTTCGCCCGGCGCGTATGAACATTACGGCCGCGAACCGGCGCGCGGCGTGGTGGTGAATGAAATTCTCGCGCATACGGATTTGCCGCAGGTGGATTACGTCGCGCTGTTCAACACCCGCACGCAGACCGTGGACCTGTCCGGCGCGTGGTTGAGCGACACGGCGGGCACGAACAAATACCAGATCGCCGGCGGCACAACGATTCCGGCACGCGGCTTCCTCGCGTTCACGGAAACACAACTGGGTTTTGGCCTCAATGCCGAGGGCGAAAAGGTGATTCTGGTGAACTCCAACCTGACCCGCGTGCTCGATGCGATGAAGTTTGACGGACAGGAAAACGGCGTGAGCCTGGGACGTTATCCCGATGGCGCGCCGGGTTTCCAGCGGCTGTCCACCGTGACGCTGGGCACGAGCAACACGCCGCCCCGCCTGTCGCCGGTCGTCATCAACGAAATCATGTATGCCCCGATTTCCGGCGACGACAACGACGAGTATGTGGAGCTTTACAACCGCAGCACTAACGCCGTGAACCTCGGCGGCTGGCAGTTGCAGGACGGCGTCGGCTACACGTTCCCGTCCAACACGGTCATCGCGGCGGGCAGCTACGTTGTCGTTGGCAAAAGCGTGACCAACCTGCTGGCGAAGTATTCGCAGCTCAAGACCACGAACACCTTCGGCAATTACAGCGGCAAGCTCTCCGACAGCGGCGAACGGCTCGCGCTGGCGATGCCGGACGACATCGTCAACGGCGGAGTGACAAATATTTTTTACATCGTGCTGAACGAAGTCACCTACGCGAACGGCGGACGCTGGGGCAAATGGAGCGACGGCGGCGGCAGTTCGCTGGAGCTGATTGATCCCGACGCCGACACGCGCCTCGCCGCCAACTGGGCCGACAGCAACGAATCGTCCAAGGCCGCGTGGACGACGATTGACGTGACGAACATTTTGGAAAACGGCCACGATGGCACTTATGGCACG
>Ga0182021_10007528_pt1 | contig 12898 bp, 9 predicted proteins | sample 612E3MmetaG_FD_120493 | JGI IMG/M metagenome (GOLD analysis project Ga0182021, IMG submission 120493) | Permafrost microbial communities from Stordalen Mire, Sweden - 612E3M metaG (Illumina Assembly) | ecosystem: Environmental > Terrestrial > Soil > Wetlands > Permafrost | place: Sweden... | reverse complement strand
TCGGGTTTCCGAGCAGTAACTCGGTAATCAAGCCAGAACTCATCAATAGGGACCTCTCTGGTTCCCTTGGGACCGCGAAGGATTACGCTTCCGCCTAACGCCAAGACTGCACAGCAACAATCTCCAGACGGGGAGGCCCGAAGAATATTGCCAACTACCGTTCCCATGATCCGGGTTTGGGGCGATCCGTTTTCAGACGCCGACTTCCAGAGGGCGGGGTAATTTTCTTTTACCACTTTGGCCTCTACTACATCAGCCATGGTGACCATCGCCCCAAGCTGCAATCCCTGCTTCGGACCATACTTCAGAGAATTTAGTCCAGATATTTCAGCGAGGCTAATGACGTAATCAGCCCGATAGCCATCTTTCATCACTACCAGCAAGTCTGTTCCTCCTGCCAAAATAGCAGCTTGGTTTTTATGCTTGGCAAGTATTTTTACTGCCTCATTAACGGTATGAGGCACCAACAGATCAAATTCTGGTAAAATTCGGGTGCTCATAATAAAAAATTCCTCTTTTTATATTTTTTAGTGAACTTAGTTTTTGAAATAAAATTTCGATTAAGAGTTTTTGATTTTTAACAAAAAAAGATTTTTTGTCAAGACAAAAAAATACTTATAATTACAAAAAATTACTTATAATTACAAATAATATATTTCTCCACGATTAGGTGTTATCGTTTTTCTGCCTACCGGTATGAGAAAATCAAATAAGGTCTTTAATCATTTGATTAATTTTTTGGAGATTTATTTTATTAAACTCTCTATTGAAACAGAATGATCCAGAAGAGCTAAAGATAAATAGTGTAAATTGCAATGTCACAAAAAATCTGGAGGCATTTTTTTTTGCTTTGGCGCAAATCGCGCATCACGTTTAAACTGTTCCAGAATTACAGGTCTTTCCATATCGTTCCGGTAACATGCAGATAATAATCGGCTAATTATTGTTGGGGGTTACTAAAATAAGTAGTGTTGGCGGGTAAGCGCTGGGAAGCTTTCGATAAGGATGGTTCTAAAATTACTAAGGAAATTTTGGTAAAATTTCTATAATGCTAAATTTCGGCCATTACCTTGCCGGTATCTTTTGTATCGTACCCCCCCATTTGGTTTATGCTTTCTTTGAACTCCGGGGATCGTATTACCGCGATCAATGAAATAACGGATTGGGCAGATAAATTTTCTCTGGGAATAACGAAATCATACTTTTCGTTTGTCAGGTGAATAAAGGTTAGGTTTAGCATCTTGGCAGCTGACAAAATGCCTAAACCCACATCTGCTGCCCCGCTTGCAACTGCCATAGCCACTTCAAAATGAGTATTGACCTCTTTTCCATACCCATCAAGCCGCATTGGCTCAATGCCCACTTTCTTACATTCATAATCAAAAAGCACCCTGGTGCCGGAACCTTCTTGCCGGTTAATGATTTTGATTACCGGCCGGGACAAATCCTTAATGGAGACAATGTTTAAAGGATTTCCCGACTTTACCATTAAACCAATATCACGGTAGGCTAAATTGATGACCGTGGTTCTAATCCCCGGGAGATAACGGGAGATGTACGGGACATTGTATTGGCCGGTGTCAGGATCAAAAAGATGGCAGCCGGCTATGTGACTGTTCCCCCTGCTCAAGGCAATAAGGCCGGCCAAACTTCCGACGTTCGAAAAAGAAAGACTATATTCAGGAAACCGTCTGCTTAACTCATGCGAGAGAAATTCTACCGTAAAATCATTACTACCCATGATCACGATATGATCTTTCAGCTCTTTTGGTTTGTTTTTGGGGCCGATAGTTTCCTTAGCGCTTTCGACAATCCACTCATCAACTAATCGCCTCGGAAAAGTCCACTTGCCCGTAACCTTGGTCCCCGGTATTTTCTTTTCCTTTAAAAGCTTATAAACTAGCTTTTCATTTATATTGAGATACTCTGCCACCTCCCTGGTATCCATCATTTCTTTGACCATAGCTTAACATACCTCTCTGGACTTAAGATGATTATAGAACTATTGCCTCATTAAAAATTAATATAATAATATCATAAGGAAAAAGAAAAAAGCAAAAGCCGGTCAAATGACCGGCTTTTGCCAATACCATCGATTGCACAGTGAGGGTTGTTTTGTCAAATTTAAATTAAAAAACAAATTAGTTTTTTAAAATTTTTTTAGGGAGTAAGGAAAAAACTTTAGCGAATTCAATTTTTCGCGACTCCGGTGACTTTGCTTTTAATTCGTCAGGAAAATCGGTAAGCAGTTTGTTAATGAAATCAAGGCTTTTTTCAGTGGCAAAGAATTCTAAAGAGGAGGCGCATTCTTTCAGCTTTAACGAGGTATTATGCCATGTTTTCATTACCCGCTCATCGCCTTCGGTAACAATATCGATGGCGTCCGCCGGGCAAACATACGCACAGGCACCACACCCGATACAGGCGGAAGAAACATCATGCCAAGGGGTATTGATGCTGGTTTTGATTCCTCGGCCTGAAAAATTAATTGCGCCAACTTTGAGAAGCTCGGTACAGACTCGGGCACAGCGACCGCAGAGCACACACCGGTCTCCTTTCTCCGAAACATCAAAGCCGGAGAACCGTGAAGTTTCCACACCGTATTTCCTTGCGAGCTCGCGAATCTTTTCCGAACCCGGAGCTTCCGCCAAATACATTTCCAACAATATTTTTCGAATCCGGACCACTCCCGGCGACTCGGTTTCAACTGCCAAGCCTTCGGTGACGGCCAGGGTGCAGGAGGGCATGATCCCTTTTCTGCTTCCGCTGGTGACCTCAACCATACACAGCCGACAGGCACCATAAGAGGAAAGCGCCTCATGATAACACAGGTACGGTACGTCAATTCCCTCGCGGATAAGGACCTGGAGGATGTTCCCCCCCGCCTCAGCGTTGCATTCCTTTCCGTTGATTATAATCTTAGCCATTGTTCTCTCCTTCGTGTAGACAGCTTACCATTCTTCATCTTCTTCCTCACCCTTTACGTCACACCTGAGGCATCGAGTCGCTTCCAACCTTGCCTGGTCCAAGGTGAACGTCGTGGAAACCTCCTGGAAGTTTCCCCGGTATTTCTGAAAATCGACTTCAGACGCCTCATTCCTGTTCCCACCTTCAGGCTCCAGTGCTACCTCCATTGAGTAGCTGAAGGGTTTCTTGAGCTCCGGAAATCTGTTCTTGCCCATCAATTGGGTGTCAATGACTTGAGCGAACTTTTTGCCATGCCCCATTGCATCAGTCACCGTCCATGGTCCGGTCACCAAGTCGCCTCCCGCGAACACCGCCGGAGCCGTGGTCTGAAGGGAAAACTGGTTTACCGGCACCGTGCCATTCTTGGAAACCTTTATCCCGGTCTTGGCCAAGAAATCGGAATCAGGATTTCCCCCGATCGCGGTTATCACGGTATCACACGGCAGCGTAGAGAACTCCCCCGTGGATTCGGGGCTTCTTCGCCCCGAGCGATCAAATTCGCCCAAGCGCATTTTCTCGACTTCAATACCGTTCACCTTGCCGTCTTTGGCCAGAACCTTGGCCGGAGCTCCCAAGAAAATAAAATTTATCCCTTCATGCTCCGCTTCACGGATTTCCTCTTTGAGCGCAGGCATGTCTTTCTTCTCTCTCCGGTAGAGGATGGTAACCTTAGCCCCCAAACGAAGCGCGACCCTGGCACAGTCTATCGCCACATTGCCTCCACCGGTTACGACGACCTCCTGCCCGATCCGGGCAGGTTCTCCCCGGTTCACCTCGCTCAGGAATTTCATGCCCGAATAAACGCCCTCAAGCTCCTCTCCGGGTACGCCCAAACGAATATCCTGGTGCGCACCAGTAGCGATAAAGACCGCGTCATACCCCTCCTTCTTTAGCTCCTCGAACGCCAGGTCTTTTCCGATCTTCGTATTGAAGACAAACTGGACTCCTAAATCTTGAATTTGTTGTATGTCCCGATCGAGGATCTCCGGAACAAGCCGGAAGTCCGGTATCCCGTAGCGCAGCATGCCTCCTGCTTTTGGATAAGATTCATACACCGTAACCGTGTGTCCTAACCGCACCAGATAGTAGGCAGCAGTCAACCCGGCCGGACCCGCACCGATAACCGCAATCTTCTTGCCGGTGGAAGAAAGCCTAGGTAAGGAACCGCCATCGCTCCCTTTACCGTGCGCACGGGCATAGTCGGCAATGAACCGCCTTATTGCCCGAATGGAAACCGCTTCGTCCACTTCTTTTCTTCGGCACTTGCCTTCGCAGGGATGATGACATACCCGTCCGCAAACCGCCGGAAGCGGATTGTCCTCCATGATCAGCTGGTAGGCTTCCTCCAATCTGTTCTCCTTCAGCAGCTGAATATAGCCGGGCACGTTCATGTTAAGGGGGCACTTGTTTTCACAGGGAGCCAAAAAGAGGGATTCACACACTCCAGCCCGGCACCTCTTGGCAATGATGTGTTCTTCATACTCTTCACGGAAATACTTGAGGGTGGTTAAGACCGGATTCGGTGCGGTCTGTCCCAAGCCGCATAGTGCCGAGGCCTTGATGACATCCGCCAACTCTTCAAGCTCATCCAGGTGCGATATCTGCCCCCTGCCCTTGGAGATGTCATCAAGAATCTTGAGCATGTACTCAAGCCCCCGTCGGCAGGGGATGCATTTTCCGCAAGATTCCGCTTTGGTAAAGGAAAGAAAATACTTGGTGATATCGATCATGCAGGTGTCGTCGTCCATGACCACCATGCCGCCCGATCCCATGATCGATCCAATATCCCTGAGGCTGGCATAATCTACAGTGCTATTAAACAACGAAGCGGGAATACATCCACCCGAAGGACCACCAGTTTGTACCGCCTTGACCGATTTCTCCTCCATGCCCCCGCCGCCGATCTCATAAATGATCTCCTTCAGGGTAATGCCCAACGGCACTTCCACCAGCCCGACCCGGTTGACCTTGCCGACCAGCGAGAAGACTTTGGTCCCGGTCCCTTCTTTAGAGCCGATCCCGGCAAACCACTCCGCTCCCTGGGCCATGATCAAAGGCACATTGCACCAGGTCTCCACATTGTTGATTACCGTCGGCTTGCCCTCCAGCCCTCGCTCGGCCGGAAATGGCGGCCGGGGCCGAGGACGACCCGAAGACCCCTCGATGGAGGCGATCAGCGCAGTCTCTTCCCCACACACAAACGCACCGGCTCCGCAGACCATATTAATATCAAAACTGAACTCGGTGCCGCATATCTTTTTTCCCAGGAATCCGGAAGATCGCGCTTGAACAAGCGCGATCTTCAGTCTTTCTATGGCTAGCGGATACTCCGTACGCACATAGATAATTCCTTCATTCGCACCGATGGCGTAAGCCCCGATGATCATGCCCTCGATCAACATGTGAGGGTCGCTTTCCATTTCGTTCCTATTCATGTAGGCGCCGGGGTCACCTTCGTCGGCGTTGCAGATGATGTACTTTTTATCGGCGGGCATATTCCGGGCGACTTCCCATTTCATGCCCGTAGGGAATCCACCCCCGCCCCTGCCCCGTAGGCCGGAATTCTTTATCGTCTCAAGGACCAGTTTTGGGGAGCTCTCGAGAAGCGTCTTAAGTAACGGAGAGTAGCCTCCGACCGCGATGTACTCTTCGATGTTTTCGGGATCAATCAACCCGCTCTCCCGGAGCACCAGTTTTTTCTGTTTGTGGTAAAACGGGATATCGTAAAAGTGCGGAACCTGAGCAAGACCGGGTCCGTAAATTATGCCCTTGGGTTCAAGGAAATTTTCCGCCTTTTCCACCTTGCAAAAAACCTTCGGGTCGTAAAGTCCGCCGTCAGAGAGCCGCGCAATGATTTCTCCTACGTCTCCTTCGGTAACACGATGAAGAATGACGAGAGGTGACTTGGGTTTTGCCACATTCACCAACGGTTCTTCACCGCAGAACCCGAAGCATCCGGTCTTGGATACCACGATGTCCAGGTTTCTCTTTTCGACTTCTTCCTGGAAGAGGTGGTAGACCTTTTCCGCGCCCGCGGCAATTCCACAACTTCCCAAACCGACCGAGAGCTTGGCCTTCTTGGGAAACAGGGTTTTTAGCCCTTTCTTCTTGGCGCTCTCCAAATTCGAAAGGTTCTTGATCCTCATCCTTGCTCCTTGTATTTGTCTAAGATCCCCTGAATTTTGTCCACCGTGTTGTACCCATAGGCATCGTTGTCAACCTTGACTACCGGCGCGAGACTGCAGCAGCCGATACAGCGGACTGTTTCCAAGGTGTAGTTTTTGTCTTCGGTCGTATCGCCCGGTTTAATCCCCAGCTTATGCGAAAGCCCTTTGAGTATCCTCGCACCGCCCCTTACGTGGCAGGCAGTGCCCAGACACACATGGACCGTATGCTTCCCCCGCGGCTTGAGTGTGAACGCAGAATAAAAGGTAGCGAGACTAAAAAGTAGGGATAGGTGGACATCCAATTCTTCACTTATTTTTTCTAAAACTTCCCGGGGAAGATATCCATAAATTTCTTGCACAGCCTCTAGGGATGAAATGACTGCCCCAACCTTACCCTTATACTGCTCAATAATTTTTTCTATACCGTTATCCATATGCTCCTCCGGATGATGTTCTCACCGGCCATTGAATATAGGGCTTTTTTAAAAAGTGCCCACCAACTAGCGAAAACAAAGTAAAAAAATTTTGCCCCTTTTTTTAATTGCGGGAAAATTGAGAACGTATAAAAATTAAGAGGGAAAATGAATAGTAGTTGAACGCAGTGGAAGGGAAAAATTATCCACCAGCCAACGCTGGATAAAAATCTATCCTGTCCCCATCATTTAAAGGGGCCTCAAAATCATGACACTGGCGGCCGTTTAATACGATGCGATAAAATTTTACCTCGCCAGTTTTAGGATCAAAGAGCTGTTTTCTAAATTTCTCCCCATACCGGTCGGATAGTTCTTGTAATAACCCTTTTACGGTACTGTTCTCTGGTTTTAATTCTACTTCTTGCTTATTTCCCCCGAGAATTTCTTTCAACGTGAAAAAAGATCCGACCTTAACCTTAATCATTCGCCTTTTGCCTCCTAATCTCTTTAATAAAGTGGATAGGGCTGGATAATTATCCAGCCTTATCCACCCCGACGCCTCAATTTTTTATTTTTGAGGGTTTGATTTTCCTGGAATTACTCCCTTTTTTTCCATGACATCCGCAACCTCTTTCAAACCAAGCTCCTCAAGCCGCTTCCTGGTGGGAATCCCTTCCTCGGTCCAGCCCCGAATCTCGTAATACTTGTCCAGAATCTTTTCGTACTTTTCCCGATCAATAGGGGGAAGGGGGTTCGGACCCGCAGGATGCTCACCGGGACAGTCCTGGTTGAGACATTTCCAGTTGGGCATGTCATCTTGCCTCCGGATGCCGCGCATCGTGATGACCGCTCGCTCGATCTGATAGGCCCGCTCGCCGATTTCAAGCATTTCCTCTTTGGAAAATTTTACCCCGGTCGAATAAAGGACCGCCTTGGTGAGATAGTCCCACATAGTTTCGATGTCCTCAGGACGGTCATGCCAGAATCCCAAGTGACCGAAGTTGAATTTGCAGATCCCTAACGAGTCCGGAAGCTCAAAAAGATTTTCATAGAACTGTACCAGTTTGGCTTTTCCTTCCGGGTGATAGGACCTGATATCCCCCGCCTCGGCGAATCCCGTAAGGTGTACCGAGATTGCCGGAATGTTGACCCATTCTGCCGTGGGCAATCCAGTCAGGTGATGGGAACCGCGGGGAGAGACAGCAAACTGCAGCATGGAGCCGATGGTGGAGCGGGTTTCTACGCCGGTGGCGCACATGCCCTTCTGGTGATAAACGCAGTTCAGTGCTTCTTCACCGAGGTCCTTCCCCACCCGGTAAGGGCCTTCAGCGAGCTTATCACCACAGCCCTCTCGCCGGACAATTTTTTCGAGCAGGGTCATCATTCCGTCCCCATTACCCCACGTCATCGCCACGCCATCGGTAAACTTTTCATCAATTATTCCCTTTTCATACCATTCCATAAGCGAAGAAAACATAGCTCCCATTTCTACCGTATCACTGCCCAAGTCATTGCACATGGCATTGAGTTTCAGGACGAGTTTCGACCTTGGCTCCAGGCACTTGTGTCCCAACGCAACGGTGGTTTCGTACTCCGGCCCGCCGCTGAAGCATCCGTAAATGGGATCTTCGATCCGGTAGGCGCCGTGGCAGTGCACCGGACAGCTGAAGCAGGCATCATTTCGTTGCCATACTTTATCGCCGATGTGTTCCACTAACTCCCCGTCCTGCGCCCACAAACCGCACTCGTTCCAGTTCTTGATCGGCACCATTCCGGTTTGCCCGATCAGGCGGGTAAGACCCGGCGTTCCGTACTTGGACATTATTTTATAGCAAAGGCCGTGGACCATTCCGAAATTAGGATCCATAAGATCCCTCTGGCACTGCAGGGAAAGCTCGAAAAATTTATTGGGGTCAGCAAGTTTGACGCCCTTAGTGCCTTTAATCACGATTCCTTTGAGGTTCTTGGAGCCCATCACGGCACCGCCACCGGTACGTCCCATACTACTGGTGCGATGGGTGCGAAGCATGGCGAACCTCACCAGGTTTTCTCCCGCAGGCCCGATCAGGAGGACTTCAGAACCAATGTGCCGCGTGTGCAGGGTGTGCATACATTCGTCAATGCCTTTTCCCCACAAGTCCTTGGCGGAGCGGAATTCGATCTTGTCGTCTTCAATGTAAAGGTAGGTGGGCTCAGCGGCTTTTCCTTTGATCACCAAGTTGTCCCAGCCCGCGAACTTAAGCTGAGGTCCTACCGCTCCTCCCACATTACTATCCCCCCACCCGCTATAAGGCAGCGGAGCGATAAAGGTGGATTGGAACCGACCCGAACTGGGCCAGGTGGTGCCGCCTAACGGTCCGGCGCCAAACACTATCACATTCTCGGGATCAAAAGGTTCGACCGTTGCCGTATCAGTCTCCCGAAAAAGAAGTATGTGGTTGAGGGCTCTGCCTCCTAGGTACTTTTTAAGGTAAGGAGTGGTATCTTCAACCGTAAAGGTGCCTTTATTAAGGTCAATTTTCGCCATTTTGCCAACATTTCCGTACATGTTACGCACCTCCTTTCGCGATCGCACTCATCATTTTGGAAATTTCCTTGACTGCATCCCGCTGCCTCATCAAGCTATAGGTTTCCGCGGGGAGGTACTCAATCGCTCCGGTCGGGCAGAACTTGGCGCAGGCTGGATCACCGACGCATAGATCGCACTTCACCACCTTCTTGGTCAGGGGGTCCACGGAAACCGCCCCAAAAGGACAGGCGATCATGCACATCTTGCAACCGATGCACTTGTTGTTGTTGATTATCTTAGCACCGGTCTGTTCGTCGAGATGGATGGCGTCAGCCGGGCAGACATTCTGGCACGCTGGATCATCACACTGCTGGCACTGCATGGGGACATCGAGGATTTCCTCGTCAAAGGAAATGGTTCTTCGCCGGGAACTGGCGGGGTTGCAAACACCTGTCTGGGTAAGAGAACAGGCCATTTCGCAGGTTTTACATCCGGTACATTTACTTGGATTAAATAGAAGTAGCTTTTCCATTCCTAGGGACCTCCTTGTAACAAAAAAATCTTGAAATAAACATCCGCTAACTATTACGAATCAAACGATTATCACCCCCTTTAAATTTTTCGAAATTTTACTTAATATTTTTTCCAATTCTCTCATACTTATAAAAAAACTCAGCGATGCCTCCTTTGGTAAGGGGAGGGCAAAGATTTGAACAAGCATTTTAGTAGGTAAGTGTCTGTTGAGAATTCGGAAACGTAAAATTGCCTGAGGAATACCATCGAAAAGTCAATAATTATAATTGCTACCGTGCATAAAAAAGAACATTTTTCTAAAATTGCCTCAGCAGAGCCTCAGGAAAAGACTAATAATCATTTAAATAGTCGATAAAAAATTTTGATACAAATAAAATACTTTTTATAGAGTTATTTTTTTACGATTTATCCCGCTACGGTTTGATGTAAACGATATTAAATGATTTTTCCCGCTATACTTTGCTCATGCGGTGTAAAAAACATTAGAAAACTCTTTATATAGTTTACACGAGAATCCTTAGTTTTATCAAGGACAAATTACATGCCAAAAAAAACTAAATTATCCGCAAGCTAAGAACCTCACCAAATGGTGAGGTTCTTAAGCCAAGGCTTTTATTTTTCTATCCTACCTGCCTTAATTGTCAATCGGGAATATTCTGATTTTTTAAGAAAAATTTCTGAAAAACTATCTCATAAAATTATTGGAGGCAGAGTGATTGTCAAGCACTTTAAAGAAAGCGCCATTAATAACTGTGAAAACTGAAAGATGATTTAAAAAAGCACAAGCCTAACCTTTTTGAAGGCAAAAGCCTCGTATGCGGAGCCATTCTTCCTGAATAACTTTTGGCTTTTCGAGGAAAAACTCTTTGTCTTCAATTCGTTTTACCGGGCAAATTTCGAGGATAGCTGAGGTAATGAAACATCCTTCGACCCTTTTTAGTTCTTTTTGGGTCAGAGAATCTTCGAGAAAAATCAATAATACCATGCGGAAGTAAAAGAGCAAAAGCCGGTCAAATGACCGGCTTTTTTCATCCGTAAATTTACTCTTTTAATAGCTTTTTACGGGTTATAATATCGGCAGATATTTATCCAATTCGAACTGGCTTATGTGTACCCGATATTTATCCCATTCAATTTTCTTATTGGCAATGAACTTCTCAAAAATGTGATCACCGAGCGCTTCGCGCACCAGCGCACTTTTTTCCGTTTCTGCAATCGCCTCATCTAAGCTTCCGGGCAGTGAGTCAATACCTTTCTTTGCGCGTTCCTCAGGAGAAAGTTCAAAAATGTCCTCCTCAATCGGTTCGGGCAGCGCATAGCCTTCCTGTATACCTTTTAGTCCTGCTGCCAGCATGACCGCAAAAGCCAAATAGGGATTACATGCAGGATCAGGGAAACGCACTTCAGTGCGCGTTGCGTTAGCCTTACCAGGCTTATACATCGGCACCCGGACCAGCGCTGACCGGTTTCTCCGCGCCCAGGAGATGTAAACCGGCGCTTCGTATCCCGGCACCAAACGCTTGTAGGAATTCACCCATTGCGCGACCACTAAAGATATTTCCCGGGCATGCTTAAGGATACCGGCAATGTATCCTTTTGCTACCTTGGAAAGGTGATACTTATCGTTGGGATCAAAGAATGAGTTCTCTTTTCCTTTAAACAAGGATTGATGCACGTGCATGCCGCTGCCGTTCTGGCCGAAGAGCGGCTTGGGCATAAAGGTAGCATAAACACCGTTTTTCATAGCTATTTCTTTGACCGTCAAACGAAAGGTCATGGCGGCATCCGCCATGAATAACCCCTCATTGTATCGTATGTCAATTTCATGTTGGCTGGGGGCAACTTCGTGGTGACTGTATTCAACTTTGATCCCCATGCTCTCGAGCGACAGAACGGTTTCTCGCCTCAGATCACTGGCAGCATCCAAGGGAGTAAGGTCAAAATAACCACCCTGATCCAATACCTGAGGAGCGCCATCAGAGCTTTTAAAGTAAAAGAACTCAAGCTCTGGCCCAACATAAAAAGTGTAGCCCAAATCTGCTGCTTTCTTTAAATTACGCTTAAGCGCCCAACGAGGATCACCAATATAGTGAGTCCCATCAGGGTTAAGCACATCGCAAAACATCCGTGCCACACCCGCACCATCCTGGGGCCGCCACGGTAAAATGGCAAAGGTGTTCGGGTCAGGCTTGGCTAACATATCGCTTTCCTCAATCCGGGCATAGCCTTCGATTGAAGAACCATCAAAACCCATCCCTTCCTCAAATGCATCTTCCAACTCCTCAGCAGTGATAGCGAAACTCTTTAACATACCAAGAATGTCAGTAAACCAAATTCGAATAAACTTAATCTTTTTATCGTTTACGATTCTCAGCACATCCTCGCGACCTAACTTTTCCATAACCATGACCTCCTTATTTTTTTTGAGGTTTATAAGAAAAAAACTTTACTGACGAATGCTTTTAGCAGGGCACACGCAATTCAATATTTTTTTCCCCCGTGCATTAAAACTTGGCAAATCGTATGCCAAAAAAATACAAATCTTTATCATTTGATAATTTAAAACTTTTTCATTGATCCCCGGTTTTTATTTTTTGTTTATTTTACTAAATTGTACCTTATTTACCATTAATCCTACAATTTAGTGGGTTCTGTATTCTTGGGCGTTCTCGCATAACCTTAAATTTACTGTGGCGCAAAATTGGAAACAACCCCACAGTGCTACAGATTCAAAAAGTTAAGATTCTGGGGCTATAATTTTCTCCTTCATCAGTTCAACCGGTCATGTCAGGAGAACTAATTCTCAACCTTAACATCCGCAATATCCTGTCTAAAAGTAACAACTTCCCTATCCCCCTCTTTAATCACCACATGCATAAGACCAAGACTTTGATATGTTCCGTTTCTTAAACTTGCGGTATCCCAAGGAACAGAAAACCAGTTTGCCCGATCATCTGATTCTCCAATTTTAACCCACGGCCCAGTACCTTTTTTCCGGTAATACCAAGGATTGGTTGCTTTGAAGGGCACCCCAGAAAATCCGAGCGCATCCAACTCTTTTTTCAAGAGGTCCTCGCCATACTTTTCCCGTAAAACAATCCTTCCGGAAAAGGTTTTCAGGTTTTCCGAAGGCACAATAAAAAGGGGATCCCAATTATAGGACATGATTCAACCTCCTTTGTGCACACAAGATTTAATGGGCACGCAAATACTCTGATATCAGTCGGTATCTATTTCCGCTCCGTTGTGTATGCGAGGAGTTATGACAACCCTTGTGCCTTCACCCAATCAACAAAGTTACTATAAAG
>Ga0182021_10007527_pt1 | contig 12899 bp, 9 predicted proteins | sample 612E3MmetaG_FD_120493 | JGI IMG/M metagenome (GOLD analysis project Ga0182021, IMG submission 120493) | Permafrost microbial communities from Stordalen Mire, Sweden - 612E3M metaG (Illumina Assembly) | ecosystem: Environmental > Terrestrial > Soil > Wetlands > Permafrost | place: Sweden... | reverse complement strand
AACTACTTGGCTCTTGGTTTTGATCAAGTCGCCCTCGCGTGCTTTCATACAAATCAAAAGCTTGTAGTTTTCAAAACTTTAATAAACCTTCTTTAAGCCACAATACCAGAGCACATCCAATGAACAACTGTGAAAAAGCAAAACACATATCCAAATGCCTGCAATTGGCGATTTTGCTGGAAGTCAGCAGCCAAAAACCAGGCAACGTAAGCTTCGCTGCCAGCTTTGAAAAGACCCGAGTTGAGCATTTTTTGGCTTCCTCAGTCGCTGCATCGTCAAGTTTTCAGGAGGCGGCTTATCTTGGTACGGCAGTAGCGGAGAAGCGGCTTGATGTCGGCAAGGTTGGGTTGGGCGAGCTCATAAAGGATTGTGCAGTGGATGTTAATGCTTGGCAGAAGGGCGGAAACACCATTCTCGGTACTGTTATGCTGTTTTTTCCCATCGCTGTGGGCGCTGGCATGACGCCAGCAAAGAAAGGCTACGTTTTTGACTTCAAAAAATTGCGACAGAACATTGATTTGGTCGTTAAATCCAGCTCTGCATGGGATTCTGTTCACCTCTACGAAGCCGTTGGCATTGCCAACCCCAGCGGACTTGGTGATGCACCAGACCTCGACGTCACCGATCCAGCATCCAAAGAGCGACTACTAAAAGAAAACGTGGGGTTGTTTGAAGTTTTCAAGCTTGCCTCAGCGTACGACGACATATGCTACGAATGGGTTAACAACTACCCAATAACCTTCGATTCAGCATACCCATACCTAATGGCACAGCTTGAAAGCAAACCCCTAAATACAGCAGTCGTCCACGCCTTCCTAAAAATCCTCTCCGAACGCCCAGACACATTCATCGCCCGAAAAGTAGGAAAAGAAAAAGCCCAAGAAGTCTCCAATGAAGCGAAAAAAATTCTTGAGCTTGGCGGTTTAGAAACCGCTAAAGGAAAAAAGTGTCTCAAAGAATTCGACAAAAAACTTCGCTCAAAAGGCAACTCCTGCAACCCAGGCACAACCGCAGATTTAACTGCCGCAGCATTAGCACTTAGTACCCTTAGCGGATACAGACCTTGAAACCTTTTTTTTTAACATATCATTGACAGTAGAAAACTCCAATTGCACCGCCCTATTAGGTTCTGCAGTGAACCCACTATTGGTACCCAAATAGGTTCGTGAATAAGCTGTTTAGTGGGCATTTTCAATTAGGTTTATTCAATGATTTTTGAATTCTTCCTGTTTCTAAAGATTTTAGCGGCCTTGTAGATTTCGAACCATACTATGCTGGCTATTCCTGCACCTATGCTGATTAAGAGGTTCATTGGGTTTAATGGGCTAAAGTTGAAGAGACTGCTTAGTTGTGGCACATATATGACGGCGATAAGTGCAACTGTTGCGATGGCAAGTATCCACCAGAAGGCTTTGTTGGGTTTTCGCAGGGTCCCAATGATTGTGTGAGCCCAAGAGCGGTTTGACAGAATTAACGCTAAGTTTGCGGTAACTATGGTTGCGAAAGCCATTGTTCGAGCGGTTTGCTCACCAAGTCCCTGGTTAATTGAAGTTACGAAGATGAGGGCTACTATTAGCAGAACCACAAAGCCCTGAAGGAAGGCAACCACAGCTGCCTCTTTGTTGAAGAGTTTCTTATCCATGCTGCGGGGCTTTCGTGCCATTATGTTGGTTTCTTCGCCTTCTGTTTCAAAAACCACTGAGCATGCTGGGTCAATGATTAATTCTAAGAAGACAATGTGCAGGGGTAGCAGAATTAGTGGCCATCCAAACAGCACTGGAATAACTGACATGCCTGCGATGGGGATGTGGATTGAAAAGATGTAGGCTATGGCTTTCTTTAGGTTGTCGTATATTCTGCGTCCCATTCGTACGCCGCTGACAATAGAGGTGAAATCGTCATCCAAAAGCACCATGGACGCAGATTCCCTTGCGACATCGGTGCCTCGTCCTCCCATGGCTATTCCGATGTTTGCTGATTTTAGAGCAGGCGCATCGTTAACGCCGTCGCCTGTCATTGCTACAACTTCACCCACGTTTTTGAAGGCGTTTACTATTCGAAGTTTCTGTTCAGGAACCACCCGAGCAAAAATGTTAACATCCCTAATGCGTCCCTTTAGGGCTTCATCTGACATTTGGTCTAGTTCAATTCCTGTGATACAGTTTTCTGGATTCCTAAGCCCTATTTGTCGACCGATATTTTGTGCAGTTAAAGGGTAGTCTCCAGTAATCATAACTACGCGGATGCCTGCACTGTAACATTCCTTTACGGCTCCCAAAACATTCGGTCTAACGGGGTCAGCAAATCCTATGAGCCCCAAAAAGCTGAATACGAAGTCGTGTTGTTCATGCGGCAGGTCAGTTTTTTTGAATGATGCCTTTGCTACGCCGAGTACTCTTAGGCCTTCTTGCGCCATCGCTTGAATATGAACCGATAGGTCTTTAGCGCGTGCTGCGTCAAAATGGCAAAGGTCTACAATGGCTTCTGGTGCACCTTTCGCAGCTATCATATAATCTTCTCCGCTTGGCGACATCCACACATTAGACATAGCAAGTAATTTCTGAGAAAGCGGATATTCCTGCACCAACTGCCAGTCGTCATGCACATGCTCGGTTTTGGCGAACTCGCCCTCGGTGAAGCTTTTTATTGCTTTCTCCATCGGGTCAAACGGATCTTCTTTACACGCTAGAACGCTAAATTCGACTAATTCGTGGCAGAAATCAGGGGGCAACTTCATAGACGATTCTATTTCACATACTTTGCCGTTGGAAAATAATCTGTGAACAGACATTTTATTCTGTGTTAAGGTTCCTGTTTTATCAACGCAAAGAACTGTGGCACCACCCAAGTTCTCAATTGCATGGACCTGTCGGGTAAGCACATTTTTCTTTGACATGCGCCATGCGCCCAAAGCTAGGAAAATGGTGAGAACTACTGGAAACTCTTCAGGCAAAATAGCCATCGCCAAAGTTATTCCGGCTAAGAAGCCGTCTATCCAGTCAAGACGGGTAAAGCCGTAGACAACAATTATAATTGCACATAAACTGAGACCCACTATTGCGCTGTTTCGAACTATGTGGCTAATTTCTTTCTTTAGCCTGGTTTCATCCCGCTCTACCTTTTGCAAAATAGTCCCAATTTTTCCCATTTCAGTTTTTGGTCCGGTGCTCTTCACTTCAGCAATTGCTTGCCCCTGAATAATCAATGTTCCAGAGTAAGCGAAGGGTAAATCGTCGCCGCCTGCACGATAGGTTTGTTCTACACCATCCCAAGCAACCTTACGGACTGGAACAGATTCGCCCGTGAGAAGCGCCTCATCAACCATCAGATTATTGCATGTTAATAGAAGGCAATCGGCAGGTACGCGGTCACCTTCTGACAGGATAAGTATGTCTCCTGGAACTACTTCTCGGCCAGGAATCCTTTTTTGCTCGCCATCCCTAATTACCAATGCTCGGGGACTGGAGAGGTTCTTTAGGGCATCTAATGCATTTTCGGTTTTTTGTTCCTGATAAACTGTGATGCCAATGATGACGAAGACAAAACTCAAAAGCACTATGCCTTCCGTGACCTCGCCCAGAAGGAAGTAGAGGCTGCCGCTTGCGACCAAAAGCAGAAAAATGGGTTCTTTAAATACGCTAAACGCTATGCTAAAGATGCCTCGTTTTCCAGACGATGGCAATTCGTTGTAGCCTTCCTCTTTTAACTTGCGGGAAACTTCCACATTAGAGAGGCCTGTAATCGAGTCAACATCAATATCTCGCATCAGGTCATCAACACAATTTTAATCCACCAAAAACCTCCGAAATGATGCTTAAAGACATATCTGCACAGTTAAAAATTTTTGATACGTTAGACCAATAATAACAAACCATTATCATGTGGCTCAGCAAAGGGACCTTAAAACTGATTGTATTTGCCAATGCGCATGTTGGAAAATTATGATTAGAGAGCAAGCATCATATTTGATGAAACAAAAAAATAGTTTACTTACACGGCACATCTGAAAAATGCATTTTTCATTTGTTGTTGTTTGACCGCACGCACATATTCTTTTATCTAATTCCACCGAAGGTATTTTTATAATTAAACTTTCATTGGTGATCAATTTTCAAAACCCGCATCTTAGCGACGAATTGCCCCAACTGTGGAAAAAAACTTGATGTACCTGATAAGAAAATAGAAAACGCTTTTTTCTGTTTGGCTAGTTACACATGTCCAGAATGCGGCAAGCATTTCAGCGTATCACACTAGCTCAAAATTTTTATTGAGACTTCAAAATGAGACAACATCATTTTAAATCAAATTGAAACCTAACATGTTCCAAGCAAAAAGATAATACCCCTCGTTAGGCGGGTCTGGCTGCTAACAAAGGATAAAGTGTCCCCCTCGAACTTCTGCACTTTACCGCTGTTAGTACATGGCTTGGTCCGTCGAACGCTCTATTTTCTCCCCTGAGCAAAACTGAATTTGTGTTGGAAAGACTTTTTAAAACTTGCACGATTAGTTTGTGCTATGTACTTTAAAGCCATCTCATCTACGCTTCGAAATAGGCGGTTTTGGGTTTGGCAGTTAGGTGGCGCGTTAATCTATGCCACACCAGCAGCGATTAGGCTCGCAACAGGCAGTATTCACCTGCCAATCTTAAGCATGTTTATGCCTTGGTGGGTTACACCCTTCGTACCGGGGAACATTGTGGAGAAGGTTTTGGTTAATGCGTTTTTCCCAGGAGGAGCCGGAGCAATCGCAGGCGAAGTTCTTTACAGCAATGTTCGAAGCGAGGCTTTAAGTCGGAGACAGAAGTATTTGGCTCGCCTTGGTGGCGCCCTATTGTATGTTGCTGGGTGGTCGCTATTCCAATTTGTGGGGTACATGCAAAACATCAATGGTTCATACGGCGACAACCTCTTCGAGTCTCCATACGTTTTTCCATTGAACTTCCTGTTAGCGTCGCTGTCCATCTTCACTCCCACAATAGTGGGTTTCCTAAAAAACAAAATATCTAAAACCAAAAATTAAAACGCGAAAAAACTTAATTCTCCCGCGGCTTAAATTCAAAGTATGTCTTTTCATGTTAGGCGCAGGGAACGGGAAATCACCGATATGGATGAGATGCGGATGGTACTCAAAAACACGAAATACGTGACGGTTGCCTTCTGCATGAACAACGAGCCGTATCTGGTTGCACTCAACCACGGATGTGACCAAGCCCATAACTGTATTTATTTCCACTGTGCTTCTGAAGGTAAAAAACTCGTCTATGCAGAAGCAAACCCGAATGTTTGGGGACAAGCAATTTTAGACTTCGGCGTCACCGAAGAATGTAACTACGCTTACACCTCAGTTCACTTCAGCGGTACACTTTCTCTTATCACTGACCTAGCCGAGAAGCAGCACGCCATGGAAATCCTCGTTCGGCAGGTTTCTATCAATCCCGAGGTTAAACTATCTAAGATTAAAACTGAAAAACTCGCATCCACAACCATGGGAAAAATAAATATAAATTATATGTCTGGCAAAAAGCATCAGGTGCCAAAAAACCAAAAATAAAAAATTTTAGGAAATAGTTGTCGGTGTTGCTGCTGGCATTGCGGTATTGGTTGTCTTGTTCATTTTGCTCCAGTCAGAGTAGGATACTGCAATTAGTATAATGCTCCAGATTGCCCAGAACGCGAATGCGGGGCTTATGAAGTAGAGAACTAAGGCAAGGGCGCGATTGACTACGGATATAGCTATGATTAGTTTTGATGCCCACATCTTTCGTTTTAGCAAGCCATACAACGCTACTATGTACACGACTGAAACAAGAAGCAGGATTACGGTGCCTGCTGTGAGTGCATTGCTGACGCCTGCATTGACGCCGATGTAGCCTGTGTTTAGAGATGCTGCGCGCGAAGCTGGGTTAGCCCACCAGAATGCAACGTTACCGATGTCACCAACGATGTTGATTGCGACGAACACTATGAGGATTTTGTGGATTATACCTAAGCTGGCTGGTTTAGTTTTCATGACTTGTTCTCTATTTGTTTTTGTATTTAAGACTTGTCAGCGCTTAATCTCCCATCTGAGCTAAATTCACTTGGTAAATCCGCAAGCCCACATCCTCATAAACCTGCAGCAACCATGTAATCGAACTGAAGTGTGCGGTGCAATTTGGGTAATTGCTTAATTCTTCAGCGCCAACATACACGTAGGTTACGTTGTATTCTCTAATTACACTCGCTAGCTGGGTTTCGTTATCTGTGTATGCTAAGTCAATGTCATGTTCGCGCTGGTTAACTTGATCAAGCGGTTCGCCATGCCCATACTGCCAATACACATATGAGGATACCCTCAATCTTCCGCCAATCATGTTTGGTGGCTCATGGACCCCATAGTAGGTTAAGAACACTGAATTCTGCGGTGTATTGTCTCTTACCCAAAGTCCAAGTTTGTATTCATTCCAGGTTACTCCAAGATATTGGGTTTGAGTGTTGTAGATGATGACGCTTGATGTGGTGATTATTGAAAGCAAAACCAGCGTCACAATCAAAATACGCGGTGTCTTAGCTAAGACTATACCTGCTAGGACTACTATTGGAATCCAGGCGAACATGAAGAACTTGTACATGTCCCAGTCCCAAGGAGTTAACAAGAGAATGTTGGGAATCAGGAACAGAAACAGGAAAGTTATCTTGAGGTATTCATGACCAGGTTTAATAAAAGAAACAATTGCCAGAACGAAAGGGATGCCAAGGTTAAGGAAGTAATAGATAAAAGGATTTTGGGCAAAATCTGCTATGAAGGCGGTGCTGAAGGCGAAGGTTAGAGGTGGTCCGCCGCCGAAGATAAAAGGCAAAGCAAAAACGCTGGGCAACAAGAAGTATAGGAAGCTGAATTTGAAGCGTTTAAGGTTTAATATAAGGCATGCAGCAAAGGCGACGTAACAGCAAAAGAACGCCACATTATGGAATTGATAAACAAGCCCAGTAAGGATGCCCGCGAGTATGAGGCGGTTTTTATCCTCCATGTTCCTGAGCAATGCCAAAACAAACGCAAATACAGGCAAACCAACCAAAAGCGGACGTTGCTGAAGCAGGTTGTCAAACATTGAAGGCAACCCAAACAACTGCCTAAACTGGTAAATATAGTTCTGATTCGGGTCAAACTGCCCATTAAACAATGCCGAGAACAATCCAAAGTAGCTTAGGCCCCAACCAAAAACTGCCAAGACCGTAGCAATGACCGCCGCTTTTCTGCCATAAGGACGAGCCAAGGCATAGATTGCGACTGCGAAGACTAAAATAAAGAGGGCGTTCAAAACAGGTAGAAGCGCGGGCAAGTAACCGTACATTTTTTCGACGATGGCGGTGTGGAAATCCACAAAGTAGTGGTAAGTTAATGGGGTGCCGATGTAGTTGGGGGTTTGAGGTGGGAAGTTGCCTTGATTGAGGGATTCGATTATTTCGTAGTGGAACGGTGTGTCTTGCCAGTTTGAGCCCGTTAGGACTATGCCATATTGATCACCTCGCCACACACTTGCGTAGAGGACACCAAGGCTAATTAGAAAAATTATGGCAAAAACCAGCAGACTGGTCTTTTTAATCTGCTTTATTTTTAGAAATTTGGAGAGAGTTATGGGTTCGCCTTTCTTGTAAACCACCAACGCATAGATTGCAGTTAAAGCCAGAAAGCTAGCGAGGATAGTATGTTGCGAGTAACCCACTGCCAACGACAAATAATAAATCATTTGAACGGAAACCAAAACGCTGAAGATGGGTACGAAAGCCCAGATTTCATGGGATTTCAAATTGAAGAATCTATAGGCAATTAAGCCTGGAACCAAAAAAGTGAATACTAATGCAGTGAAGACGCCGACGTCGCCTGAAATAAACGAAGCAGCAGTCAACAGAAACAGCGCTATGGGGATCCAATATTTTTGCCAAACTTCAGCGGCTACAGCGTTTACTTTTTTCACCCACCCTCAATAACATTTACCAAAATAGTATTTTGAGAGGTATTAAAATTGTCGAATAACCAACCTTCTGCACAACAACCAAGAGCTCAATAGGAAATAGCCCCTCTACAAAATATTCAACGCTAAACCCGAGAAAGGTTAATTAGCTAAAGTTGTCAGTATTGTTGCGGCGCTTATGCCCAGGTAGTATAGTTCGGTCCAGTATATGCGGCTGTCGCCCGCAGGACCCGGGTCCGAATCCCGGCCTGGGCGCCAACTTACTTTATTATAGTGCATGCCTTAGTTTTTTATGCATATTTTTTGCGTGTTAAAAATTGAAGTACAAAACCATCCATCGCATCGCCAAAATTGTTTACAAGTACGGTGTTTTTGATGTCAAAGCAGAGAATCTGAAGATGGTTTAGGGTGAATTGAAAATTATCGATGCCAACCTGGCGAGTGTTCCAATTCCGTTTATTATGAGAAAGCTTGATGAAGTGAAGCATAGTCCTCCGAAAAAGATAATCTTGTTCTTTAAAACAATCACAAAAACGCTTTTTGAAAAGTAGGGCAAAGTTGCTTTCAAAAACCCGGTTAAACAGGTGTTTTAGGCATTTTCATGTAGAAAAAACCATATGAGTGAAAAACAAGATAATCAAACACACATGTCCACTACCCAGAGCATCCAAACTGGCGCTAAACCTGACAACTGGCTAATGGATATTATAAAAAAAGTCAACAGCAACGCCGCTGAACAACAAATAACCACCCGCAGCAGAAACGACAGCCTCTGCATCCTCTGCAAAGGAGCCCGCGCCCTCTGCGGCAAAACCCGATGCCCAATCATGGTGAAAGTTAACTATTTCCTCAAAAGCGTCCCCTTAATGGCAACCGAAGACATCGATGGTATGTCTCCGCCAAGCGTTTTCATCGGAAGAATCGGTTACCCCAACGTTTACGCTGGACCACTCGTGCCGCCCGTTCATGAGGACACTGGAATTTATGATTTACCCGAGCGATGGTTTGGAAAGTCGATGGATGAAATAGTAGGATTCCGCAGCCTACTCGTGCGTGGGAAGCATAGGGTTAATGTGCAGAAGTTCATGGATGGCGGAAAAATCTTGGATCAGACTCGGGAGTTAGCCCTCGCCGATAGCTGCGTAGACATTGAACTTAACCTCACAAAAAAGCCCCGCGGCTCCATTTACCTAGATGATGATGTGCAGCCCTTTGGTCCATCAGCGCCAATCCGCGACCTCCACGTCGGAAACGCACGCTACGATGACAAAATCGAGAAAGCCTACTATGACACAGATTTGAAGGCGACCAATGCAGTGGTTGAACTTTACAATCGCGGCGTCATGGTCAGCAAGATCCAAAAAGCTTTCAGCGTCGGCGCCTTCGGAGTAGAAAAGAAACGTCGCCTTGTCCCAACCCGATGGAGCATCACTGCCGTTGATGACATTATCTCTAAGAATCTCCGAGAAAAAGTCAAAACTTTTCCCGAAATCAACGAATACCGAGTTTACGAATCGATCTACATGGATAACGTTTTTGAGATTTTGATGATTCCGGCTCAGTGGAGCTATGAATCGATGGAAGCATGGTGGCCGGGCACTGTTTGGAACCCTGCAGGCTCAAACATTGCCATCTTTAGCGATTGGGAAGGTAATAACGGACGCACCACTTATGCCCAAATCGGAGGCTGCTACTACTCTGCTCGCTTAGCTATCTGCGAACAACTTCAAAAAGAACGCCGCCAAGCCATCGCCATAGTGCTAAGAGAAGCGCGACCTGGCTACATCATGCCAATTGGCGTGTGGCAAGTTCGTGAAAACGTACGCAACGCCATGCACCAAAAACCCTACTTGTTCAAAAACCTAGCCGAATCCCTCAAATTCATCAGCAGCAGATTTGAGATTCCGATGCAACGTTGGATACAGCAGAGTGAATTGTTAAAGAAGGCGCTGTTCCAAAAGAGGATAACAGATTTCTTTAAGGGCTAAGCTGGATGACAAGTTTTAAAAAACCAAGTCCCTTATACCTTCAATGAGGCTGCAATGTTACACTCTGCACCCAGACGGTTTATCCTTCCTTTCTCAGACTCGAAAATCAGTTCGACCGAGGTTGAGGCAGCATCTGTTTTCGCTTTTGCCGAGTTTAAGCGCAGCAAAGGTGGCGGATTTATCCAAAGGCAACCTGAGGAAAAACTCGTTTGTCTCTCAAAAGTCGGCTATCCTTTGTGGTTAGTTCCCAAAAACGATTTAATCTTCGTATTCGATGGCTTTAACGATTCATCACAACGTGTGTCATATCTTGAATCTCCATCGGGTAAAGGGTTTATGGAAAGTTTAGAGACGAATTCGAAGCCCAGAGAAAACTACTACACATTCCTGTTGGATCACGCCAACTATTTTCAGAAATCCACAAAGGAAAAACAATTTGTTTTCAGAAGTTTAATTGTAAATTTGGATTTTAAGACCGAATTTATTGGTTACCGAAAAGAAGCTGCTGAAATAACAGGGCAAGTCAATGTGACTTTGCTTCCTCCTGTTCTTGAAGAGTCAACAATTTCCTCTGTGCTTTCGGACTTTGAAAAGTTACAGTTAGCACAGAGAGATGAAGCATTGAAACTGCCCGAATGCATAAGACTCGTAAACAAGACAACTGGGCAGTACATAACCGAGCTTGACTATGAAGCCGAAGCAGTTACTGAAGAAATGGATGCTAAAATCAGGGCATTGGAAGAATTCATAAGCCCCCAATTAGCAAAACTTAACAAAGATTACAAAGTAAAAATAGGAAAATTAGCCGATCACTTCGATGAAGAACTTGACCGCCTACAAAAAATGAAGGCAAAAACTAAAAAATCCATCGAAAACAACGAAAGCAAGATAAAGCAGTTTGAACGTGAAGCAAAAAGCCAAGCGACAAAAAACCATGCTATCTACGAAAAACGATGGAAAGAGAAAATTAAGCAAACCCAAAAAGAGATTAAAGAACTTAAAAAAGACCTTAGCGCAATAGAAGGCAACTCTAAAAAATTGAGCAAACAGAAAACCCAAGAAATTTCCCAATTAAACTTTCAGCTTGACTCAGAAGTTAAGTTGGCACGGCAACCTTTACTTGACCTCCAAACAGTTCGTGAAGCTAAAATCCATGTTTTTAAGTTGGAAGCGGAAAAGCTGTTTAGGCTTGAGAAGCCAGTGCTTGAAGATTTAAACGAGAGCCTTACTCTGAGGGAAGCTTTCAAAGCCAATTTTGAAGCCCTTGGCTTTAGAGATCAAACGTTGAAGAGTCCTGCACTGTTCTATGTTCCTTTTCTTGTTGTTTGTTATGAGGCAGGCTTGTCTAGACGTTACGTTATGCTCGCGCCTTCAATGTTTAGCCTTTTTGATTTCTCAGCAAAACTAAAAGGAGCATTTGGATTATCAAAAACTAAAGATTTACTCGTGCCCCGCTTCAAAGTAATAACGGCTCTAATCTCAAAAGTCGAAGACCATGCTAAACAAAACAGCAGGTTTGAAAGTCAACTCTACGATTTAGTTCAAAGAAACAACTTCTTAAACAACGCCGCATTCAGAGAAAACATTGCAAAAGGCTTATCGTACCTTAAACGTGAGGGCTGGTTCTCTGATAAGGAGCAGCAAACCTTGAGCAACCGATTAAAATAATGGCGGTTGGTTGTTCAAAATACTTATTGCATACATTTTATACATCACTATTGTTGTTTATGGTGTGAAAAGTTGTGGTTGAAGGCAGCAACGATTACATATTGAAAGTCTCGAATCTTGGCGTGAAGTTACAAAATCAAACTTTACTCGACCACATAAATTTCAACGTTGAAAAAGGAACAACCTTAGCCATACTTGGACCAAACGGCGCAGGAAAAACAGTCCTTCTTAAAACTCTACTAAATCTTGTTCCCCATACAGGTTCAATCGAATGGACCGAGAAAGTAAAAATCGGTTACGTCCCGCAATACGTAGCTGTCTCCGATATTCCAATGTCAGTTAGAGAATTCCTCTCTATGGGAAACGGGGCGGATGTTGAGAATTCACTGAAAAAAGTGAGGTTATTCGATAATACCATCTTGGATAAGCGGTTAGGGGTTCTCTCGGGAGGGCAACTTCGGCGGGTTTTAATCGCGTGGGCATTAAACGATAATCCCAATGTGCTGCTTTTGGATGAGCCCACCACGGGCGTCGACATGGACAGCGAAGAACCAATATACCTAATGCTCAACGACATCAAAAAAACCCAGAAAATAACGATTTTCTTAATAACCCACAACATCCACATTGTCCAAGAATACGCGGACGCTTTACTTGCCCTAAACAAGTGCGTTACATTCTGTGGACCAGCAGACCAAATTGTGCAGCCGGAAATTCAAAAACAAATCTACGGCGAAACAGTCTGCGTTGAAACCGAAAGAGGAGAAAACTAACGCAATGCTTGACTCAGCATTCTACAGCCTAATACTTTCAATCTTTGTCGGCGTTGCCACAGGCTACTTGGGGTCACTGATGGTTTTGGAGAAGATGGCACTCGTCGGCGATGCTCTATCACACGTTGCCCTGCCAGGCTTAGCAATCGGCATTACTTTTCATTTTAACCCTTTTTTGGGTGCTTTTGCCTTTTTGTTTATTTCGGCAGCAATTATTTGGCAAATTCAAAGAACAACAAAAATCTCTTTCGAAGCTCTTGTGGGCGCAATGTTTACTCTTGCGTTGGCAATCGGTATTTTGATCTATGGGAATAATTTGGATGCGCTTGAGTCAGCATTGTTCGGCGATATTTCCCAAGTCACATTACTTAGCACGACAGTTGCTGCAGCTGTTTGTGTTGTGGCGATAGTTCTAACGAAATTAATTTACGATAAGTTGGTTTTGGCGATGATTTCCGAAGACCTTGCAATCTCAAAGGGCATCAAGGTTGCAAGAGTAAACCTGCTCTATCTTTT
>Ga0182021_10007526_pt1 | contig 12900 bp, 10 predicted proteins | sample 612E3MmetaG_FD_120493 | JGI IMG/M metagenome (GOLD analysis project Ga0182021, IMG submission 120493) | Permafrost microbial communities from Stordalen Mire, Sweden - 612E3M metaG (Illumina Assembly) | ecosystem: Environmental > Terrestrial > Soil > Wetlands > Permafrost | place: Sweden... | reverse complement strand
TTTTTTCAGCAATTGCTTTTGCCATATCGAGTGTGCTCGCATTGCCGCCCATATCGTATGTGCGCATATTCCCTTCTTTAATGACAGTAGCGACGGCGTTTTCGAGTCGTACGCTTTTCTCTGCCTCTCCCAGCCAATCCAGCATCATCTTGAGGGCGAGAATGGTGGCAATGGGATTCACTTTGTATTGTCCTGCATACTTCGGAGCGGAGCCGTGTGTCGGCTCGAACACCGCTAACGTGGTGCCAATGTTGCCGGAACAGCCGAACCCGAGACCGCCCACCATCTGCGCGCAGAGGTCGGAGATAATGTCGCCGTACAAATTCGGTGCGACCAGCACATCGTAATGAAAAGGGTTTTTCAGAAGCCACATCGTCATCGCGTCGATATTGGCATCGTCCGTTTGAATTTCGGGATACTGTTTGGCGACATCCTTTGCAACTTCAAGAAATAAGCCATCGCTCGCGCGGACAACGTTCGCTTTGTGAACAATGGTAACTTTCTTCCGCTTGAATGTACGCGCAAAGTCGAATGCCGCTTTCACAATCCGTTCGCTTCCTGTTTTCGTGTTGATCTTGCATGAGATTGCATATTGATCAACGGGAAGTTTGGCAAATGGTGCAAATGGTTTTGAAATCTTGCTGAGGACATCAACCAAATCTTGCGGAAGCGGAGCAAACTCAACACCAGCATAAAGGTCTTCTGTGTTTTCGCGGAAGACTACCAGATCGATGCCTTCTCTGAAGTTGAGCGGATTGCCGGGATAAGCTTTGCAAGGGCGCAGACAATTATAGAGATCAAACATTTGCCGCATGCGAACGATGGGCGAACGGTATGTCAATCCTTTTGTTTGAAGTTGAGGAATCAATTCGGCTTGCGCTGCTTTCACCGGTTTAGAAGTGATCGCGCCGAACAAAGCAGCATCGACGTTTTTCAGCAGGTCAATAGTGCGTTGAGGAAATGCATCTCCTTCCTTGCGCCAAAATTCCCATCCAATGTCGCCATGAATATATTCTGCATCAAGTTGGATTTTATCGAGGACGATCTTCGCGGCATCGAGCACATCAACACCGATACCGTCCCCGGGGAGCCACGCAATTTTGTATCTTGCCATACAATCTCCGATAAATTATCGAGAGGTTCTCGAATGAATTTTTATTTTATGAATATAAGGTACTGAATTTTGGATATAATTCATTCCTTTATTTGTTTAAGTAATAATTACGATATCCTCTTCATAACATTTTGGATAACTTAATAATCCAGCGGAAAGGATAACTTTTTACTACATTTTCCGTAAATTACTCCATCACCACTAACATTCCGGAGGAAAAGATGAAACGATGTATTGCTGTATCAATTTTTATTTTCAGTGTTTATTGTGTTGCTCTTGCCCAATCGACTTTTACGCCATACTATGACCGAAATGATTTTCTTCTTGCATCGCCCGGTGCATTAAAGTTTGGTTTATACGGATATGATAATCCGGCTTTGCTTTCCTATGTTCGTCAACCGGATATTCTTTTCACATGGAACGATGCAAAAGCTTCAACAGATCGTTGGGGAATGTTTGTTGGATTGCCCAGCGCAGGATTCGGCATGGTGCGAGAGAAAGTGGGTGGAGCAACAGTGGCCGATTATCGTCTGTCCCTGGCTACGGGTGATAAAACCCTTAGCACCGGAATATCATATGGATGGACGATTGCTCATAATTCATCGTTCGACAAATCGAGTCTCCTCACCTTGGGCACGCTCTATCGTCCCCTGCCATTCGTTTCTGCCGGAGTTACGTATACAGGAGCGCTCAACACGAAAGGATATGAGTTCACTGGAGATCTTGCAGGACGTCCGTTCGCGACCGAACTGGTGACAGTTTTCGCAGAATATGTTCGTTACCGGGCACCGCTGTTGGAAAAAAATGTGTGGAGCGCAGGTGTTGCAGTGGAAGCACTGCCCGGTGTTCGAATTACCGGCCGCTATTTCAATACGGATGCATTCACTCTCGGATTCCAATTCAGCCTTGGGAATATAGGATTGGAAACGCAGGCGCACTACGATGTCAATCAGAAATATGCATATAACTCATACGGGATTCGTTTAGGTGCATATGACCGGACAGTGTTCGATACATATGTTGGAAAACAAAGCAAGTATGTTGAGATGAATTTGAACGGAGAAGTTGATTACCAACGCTTCCAATGGTTCGACAAAACGCAAACACTTACCAGCTTGCTTTATGCTATCGGTGCGGCAAAGACCGATCCATCGGTAGCCGGTATTGCCATCAACACTTCCGGTATGGAAGTGAATCGGGAAAAGTTGTGGGAGTTACGTGAAAAGTTGAAGGACTTCAAAACAACCGGGAAAAAAGTTTTCATCTTTATCGACCGCGGCGGTATCGACCTGTATCATTTTGCTTCAGTAGCGGATAAGATTGTGATGGATCCATTTGGCATCTTGATGCTTGATGGTTACTTAATGGGCCGGACTTACCTCAAAGGTACATTAGAAAAGATTGGGATCGGATTTGATGAATGGCGGTTCTTCAAGTATAAATCAGCAAATGAATCACTTTCACGCGATAAAATGTCGGATGCAGAACGCGAGCAATTGCAGAAGCTCGTTGATGATTGGTACAAAATTGCCGAAACCGATATTTGTGAAGGGCGTCATTTGACATCACAACAGTTCGATACGCTTGTAAATACAAAAGTGATGTTCCTGGCACAACAAGCGAGAGAAAGCGGACTGATCGATTCGATCGGCAGATGGGACGTCGTGAAAGATCTCGTGAAAAAAGAAATGGGAAGCGATGCTTCGTTCATCTCTTCTGGTTCGCTGGCAAAATTCAATTTACCGTATGATAATCATTGGAGTGAACCGCCGCGTATAGCAGTAATCTATGTTCTTGGTGTCTGCGATATGGATGAAGGTATAGCGGCTCGGAGATTAGTGAAAGATGTTGAGACGGCGGTGGACGATTCGCGGGTAAAAGCGATAGTTCTCCGTGTTGATTCACCCGGTGGCGATGCAATGGCATCGGATTATATTGCAGAAGCAATGAAGAAAGCGAAGGGTAAAAAGCCGATCATTGTCTCGCAGGGTTTTGTTGCAGCATCAGGCGGCTATTGGCTCTCTATGTATGCCGATACAATTGTTGCTGCTCCTGGTACTATTACCGGCTCGATTGGAGTTATTGGCGGATGGATGTACAATAAGGGATTGAAAGAAACCCTTGGTATGTCCACGGATTTTGTGAAGGTTGGCACTCACGCCGATTTTTGGTTTGGATTCAGGATGCCATTTATCGGTTTGGGAATTCCTGATCGGAACTTAAGCGTAGAGGAGCGAGCCATTGCAGAGACTGGTATAAAAGCAATGTATAAAGAATTCGTAGAAAAAGTTTCTCTGGGACGAAAAAAGAAATTCGATGAAATAGAACCAATAGCGCAAGGAAGAGTCTGGAGCGGACTGGATGGAAAGCAGAACGGACTTGTGGATGTGCTTGGTGGACTGGAGACAGCTATCAACATTGCCAAGGAACGTGCAGGTATTCAGAAAGATCAGAGTGTTACCATCGTTGAACTACCGAAGAAGGGACTTATTGATTTCAGTATGTTTACACCAAAATTTTTCGGTGTAGAAACAAAGATTGCAATTGATCCGGCAGTAGAATTACTGAAGTTCCGATTAAAACACAATGGTGAACCTTTGCCCTTGCTGCCGGCGGAAGATTTGGATATGATGGGGCAATCGAAATGATAATAGTTTTTCGTAGGGACGTTCAACTGAACGTCCCTTTTGTTTTTACCATCAGTAGAGGTTATGGTTCTTGACCAAATAGAATATTCTCAGCAATTTATCACTGCATGGAACTTGAATCAGAAATAAGAATCCTCCGCTCCAAACACCAGGTTGAAAAACTCATCCGATGGATTGGAATAGATTCAAAGCGTTTTGCGCAATTGATGAAATTGTTTTTGCAAGGCGATCAAGATATCTCAAGACGCTCCGCTTGGGTCGTAGGTCATTGTTGTGAGCGCCACCCGGAGTTAGCTCAACCGTGGCTGAAGGCGATGATAAAAAAAATGCAAGAGCCAGATATTCACAATGCTATTCAGCGCAATGTGATGCGTATATTACAATATGTAGAAATACCAAGGTCGCTTAAGGGAACAGTTGCGAATATATGTTTTAACTTCATCTCCGGTACAAAAACTGCTATGCTCCACAAGCATTTGCAATGACCGTCCTAGCGAACATTACTAAAAAAGAACCTGAATTGTTAAAAGAGCTGCGTGTCCTTGTGCACCAAATGCTTCCATATGGTGCACCTGCTTTTCGTGCACGGGCAAAAAAAATATTTAAGGATCTTGATCTCCTGAAAGAGAATAGTGAAACAAACAAGAATGAAGAGGATAATCTATTACACGAGTGGCTTGTGAAAAAGGATTGAATGTTTTCGGCATACCTTTGAGGTAAGTTCAGAATAAGAATTATCCCATGTTAAAGCATAAAAAAATCCCGCTTTAAGCAGGATTTTTTGTTATCCTATGGAGACTGTTCTTACGCTCTATTATTACTACCAAGCACATTTACAATCTTATGTTTATAGAGCGCCTTAAGCTGATCGCGTGCTGGACCAAGATATTTGCGCGGATCAAACTCAGCCGGACTATCGACAAAGACTTTACGAATTGCCGCTGTCATTGCTAATCGTCCATCCGAATCGATGTTCACTTTGCAGACTGCTGACGCCGCTGCTTTACGTAACTGGTCTTCAGGAATTCCAACTGCATCTTTCAGCTTGCCGCCATTCGCGTTGATGATCTTTACCAACTCAGCCGGCACTGAGGAAGCACCGTGTAGAACAATGGGGAAACCGGGTATCCGTTTTTCGACTTCTTCCAGAATATCGAATCGAAGCGGCGGCGGTAAGAGCACACCGTCCGCCGAGCGTGTACATTGCTCCGGCTTAAACTTATTAGCGCCGTGCGAGGTGCCGATGGAAATTGCCAGCGAGTCCACACCGGTCTTCTTCACAAAATCTTCTACTTCTTCCGGTTTCGTATAATGCGTTACAGCACTGGAGACTTCGTCTTCGATGCCAGCCAACACGCCCAGTTCGCCCTCCACTGTAATATCATGTGCGTGAGCATATTCAACTACCTGCTTAGTGACTTCTACGTTTTTGTCATAGGGGTAATGCGAGCCGTCGATCATCACCGAGGAGAAGCCGGACTCGATGCAAGACTTGCAAAGTTCGAAAGTATCACCGTGATCCAGATGCAGCACGATAGGAATAGCATAGCCCAATTCTTTTGCATAATCCACTGCGCCTTTTGCGAGGTGCTTCAACAAAGTTTGGTTGGCATATTTTCGCGCACCGCTTGATACTTGAAGAATCACGGGCGACTTGGTTTCAACACATGCACCGATGATTGCTTGTAATTGTTCCAGGTTGTTAAAATTAAAAGCTGGAATTGCATATCCACCTTTGACTGCTTTTTGGAATAATTCTCTCGAATTCACCAATCCTAATTCTTTGTATGTTGTCATAAAGTAATCTTTTGTTATTCCGAGTGAAGCCACATCATTGATAACACCATAAAAGAACAATAGGTTCTCTCAGAATCAGAAACAAGTGAGAGGCCACTTATGGTGTCGAGCGATAACGGAGTGGCGTTGCCGTACCGACTCTTCTTCAAAATACTCGAAAGTGTGAAGGAATGCAAATATACATTTTCACTACTCGCCATTGGAGCAGTATATGGAATGATTGTGTCAAAGAAATTGCCTTTTCTTGGAGGGAGTGTTACCTCGGGATAGGAATTTATTATCAGCAATTCATTGGCACTTTATTCGATGACACTGCAATTGAAGATTGAACAACGGATACTCACCCAAGAAGTGAATTTAGACGGCAATAATAATCCGTTCTGAAGTAAGAAAAAAATCAATCCTAGTGTAAAATTATAAGGAAGCACATTTTGAATCAAAAACACTTCTTTGAAAACTTGCCATTAAGTTGTATATTTTAAATAAATTCTTTCATCTATAGATAGAGAAAAAAATGTCCCGCTCTGGTGAAAAACGCAGATTTATATATATAAGTGTTTGGATTCAGGAATGCTTTGTTCTTCTTGCGTGCTTCTTTTACCTTTTGCTTCGAGTTCATCCCGTTCTTATTCTCGAAGTACACCCGCCTGTTTTCTTAAATGGGACCGATTTTCTGGGTGATTTTTTAAAAATCCCAGGCGGGTTGGTCAATTGGCTCTCGGCACTTGTAATGCAATTCTGGTTTTCCAATTTTTTTAGTGCCTTATTTTTAGCTATTTGTTTTTGGATAGTTGGGTTCTTAACCAGAAAATGGATAGAAACCCTGACAGAAAATCGTCCAATTCATACATTCCACTTGATTCCGGTTGGTCTTTTGCTCGTTCTTTATAGCAATTACGATTTTGACATGAGTGCCACATTAGCAATAATCATTAATTTATTCTTTCTGGTTTTATTCATTCGTTGGTCACCAAAACAGCCGTTGATTCGTATAGGATTGAGCTTAGTCATCACCGTTTTATTATATTGGATCACTGGTGGTGTTTTTCTGATGTTTGCCGTTCTCTGCGGATTGGAGGATCTTCTTTTCAGGAGAAAAATTGTAAGCAGCCTTTTAATTCTGTTAATCTCTGGCCTTCTGCCCTTTCTGGCATCCATGTCTGTTTTTCTAGTCACTCTGAAACAAACTTATCTGCATAATCTGACTTTTGAGAATCCAATCGAGTCCTGGATCATTGCATACAGTCTCCCCGCTTTTTTTCTATTACCACTTGTAATCGTTTCGATCTCAAAGGTACCTGGCATCCGGAAATCATTTCAAAAATTTGTCAGACTTGCCTATGTCTGGAAATGGGCAATAGGAACATTTCTTTTGGTAAGTGGAACTATTCTATTAGTGAGGGGGTCCACCAGCGAAATAAAAAAGCTTGTCCTCCAAGTCAACCGAGATGTGAGAGAGGAACATTGGATGGACGTGCTCGAGTTGACTCAGCACAATTCGAATGAGACTCCTCTCCTTTCATGTCAAACCAACCTCGCTCTCTTTCAAACAGACAGACTTCTAGATAGTATGTTTGCTTATCCTCAATCTAAAGGAACAGCCGGTCTTCTAATGAACCAAACATGGTGTCTCGCTTGGCCCGAGGAAGCAAGCAATTTGAATTGGAGACTGGGGTTGGTCAACGAATCTCAACACTATGCCCACGAGGCTTTCGAGCGGTGGGGGTCCACTCCCGATCTTTTGAAACGGCTCGGGATGGTTTATATGATGAAGGGTGATCATAAGGCGGCAAACCGGTTCTTCCTAAATCTAAAAAAAGTTCCTTTTCAGAAAAAAACCGCCGAGAATTTCATACGGCTCAATGAAAATCCATCGGAACTCGCTTTAACCAGCGAGTACAAATACATTTACTCGTATATGCTGGTCGAAGATTTAGTCTCGCTCGGGGGACCGTCCTTGCCTGAACTGGAGTTGTTGTTGAAGCAGAATCCTAAAAATAAAATGGCGCTCGAATATTTGATCGCATATTATTTATTGAATGGCAATGTAAAAGAAATTTGGAATCATATTTTGGATATAGGTACTATGACTGCTTTCAAAATTCCCCGCCACGTTCAGGAAGCATTGATAATCAATGCGGTGTTGACTCCAAAATTCGATCCGAATCAATTGAAAAAAATAATTCATCCACTTAACTATAATCGATTTGTAGAATACCAACAAATTTTTCGCAAATATAGGGGGAATAAATACAACGCGCAGCAAGATCTGAAAATACGGTTTGGCGACACCTATTGGTATTATCTGATGTTTGTCAAACCCGCTTCAAGGCAATCGGAAAGTCAAAATGAATATCAATAGTAATATCAAAACGACTATTTACTGGATTTCACTTGTTGGGATTCTCTTTCTGTGTGTGGGATGTTCAACGACACCGGAGGGAAGAACGGACGTCCAATCCATTGGTCGGCTCGCTAGCATTGAGCCCGATTATTCCGGAATCGTAATTTCTCCCAACATCGCACCTCTGAATTTTTCCATTAAGGAATCTGGTCAAGAGTATTTCGTCCTGATTCGATCCAAACAAGGGGATCCGATTCGAATTCAAAACAGTTCCGGTAATATTCAGATCCCTATGGAATCTTGGAAACGCCTGCTCGCAGAGAACATTGGACAACAACTCATCTTGGACATCTTCATGAAAAACCAAGCTGCCCAATGGATTCGCTTCGATTCCGTGGTCAACCGGATCGCACAGGAATCCATGGATGGCTTTCTTGTGTACCGAAGATTCGGTCCCCTGTTCAACCATTTTAGAAAAATGGGTATTTTTCAGCGCAACCTCGAAAACTTTGATGAAAAACCGATTCTTCTCAACCAATTGACATCTAATAATTGTATGAACTGTCACAATTTCTGGCAGAATGGAACGGATCGATGGCTTCTTCATATGCGTGGGGCGCCCAGTACTTCAATGCTGTTAATCGTGGACGGCAAAGTCCGAAAAATCGATACGAAAACCGAGTTCAATGGACCTGCCGCATATCCTGCCTGGCATCCGTCCGGTGAATTAATTGCGTTTTCAGTCAGCAAATTGCAACTGTTCTTTCACCAGACGAGTGAATGCCGCGACGTGCTTGACCGGTATTCGGACATTATTCTGTACGATATTCCGACGAACACTATCACAACTACACCGGAAATTTCCAGCCCTGAGCGCATGGAAATTTGGCCTGCCTGGTCACCTGATGGTAAATTCCTGTATTTCTGTAGCGCTCCTAAAATGGAAACGTTTGAAAATCTTATTAAACCCGGTAGTTTAGCATACGATAAAATCAAATACGATTTAATGAGGATTGCCTATGATCCAGTAAGTCGTACCTGGGGGAAACTCGAAACCGTAATTTCCTCCACTGAGATTGGATTAAGTATAACCGAACCAAGGGTTTCACCCGACGGTCGCTTTGTTCTCTTCACAGCAGCTCAATACAGCCAGTTCCCAATTTATCTTCCTAGTGCCGATATATATTTGTTAGATTTAACGAGTGGTAAATGGAAGAAGTTAGATATAAACAGCGATCGGGCCGATTCGTTTCATTCATGGTCAAGTAACAGTCGATGGATTGTATTTTCGAGCAAACGATACGATAATTTATTCACCATGCCATATTTCAGTCACATTGATTCGTTGGGAAATGCATCCAAACCATTTGTCCTCCCACAAGAGAATCCTTTGTTTTACGAAACCTGTTTAGAACTCTATAATGTTCCGGAATTCACTAAAGAACCGATTCGTATTAGTCCACAAATACTTGCGAAGGCAGCTTTTTCAGAAAAGGATGCTCTGACTGCGAAATTAGATCCGAATGTAATCCAAAACAAAAAAAACGATGAGGCAAAGTCCGCTGCACGGGTGAAAACTCCATAGAAGAGGAGTATGATGAACCACCAAATGAAGGAAGTAAATGATTAAGCGTTCAGTTGAGTTATATCCAAACTTTAAAGTTTTTGTAACATCCATCCACAACCAGTTGTTTATTAGCGCCTCTGTTACAAAGTTAGATATAGATCCGGAACAATCAGCGGAGGAAATCTATAACAGGATAGCAGAACTGTTGTCTGTTTTTGCGAGCACAATTATTCATGAACGGTGCTTCGGCAGCATTGAACTTCGAACGCAAATCCTCGAGGCCCGCGCCCGCGCAGCTCTTAAATATAAAATGGAAACGAATACGCCTGTTACTTTTATTGAGGGAGAATCGTGTCTAGAAAACAAATTTGCCGGCGTCCAGATCAGAGCTCTGAAATCCAATTCGGAAACCCATGTTTGGACGATTCTAGATCAGGGAATTCCAAAAGGACGCGCTTGGAACCTCAACGGCTCCACTTTTTTCATCCTTCAGAGTGTTGATGGCGGAAATCCGAAAGATACAAAACGTACGGACCGAAAATCTCAATCCGAAGCCATGTTCTATCAGGCGGAAAAACTTCTCCGTGCCGAAGGCGCGTCGTATCAAGATGTTGTGCGTACGTGGATTTACATATCGGATATTTTGGATTGGTACGGCGATTTTAATACGGTAAGAAACCGTTGTTATTCGGATTATGGTTTTCTCGGAAATACCGATTCCAAAGTGCAGGCAGAACAAATTTTCCTTCCTGCTAGTACCGGCATCGAAGGTAGAAATCCCTCCGGTCTCCCCGCGACAATGGATGTATTTGCCATTCATCGGTCGCCGGGAAGTGCCATTCAAATCCGCCCTCTTTATGGCGTCAAACAACGTTCGCCTTTTCGCTATGGTTCCGCATTCTCGCGCGCCATTGTGGTTGAAGGACCCGACAACAAACTGATTCTGGTTTCTGGCACAGCTTCCATTGACGAACAGGGTAAAAGTGTGTTTATTGGCGATCCCGCAGCTCAGATTCGACAAACCCTGAGCGTAGTTTCCGAATTGGTAGCATCAGAGGGCGCGACACTTCAAGATCTTTGCGAAGCCACAGTGTTTATCAAACACAAAGAAGATTTTCTGATTTATCAAGAAATCATCGGACAAATGGGTATTTCTAATTCGCCTTCCGTATGTGTCTTGGCGGATGTATGCAGGGATGAATTATTGTTTGAACTTGATGCAGCCTTTATTCTTGAAAAAGATTAAAGGTAGATTAACCGCAGAAAACTGACCATTCGATTGTCACTATCAATTATTGCTCAACTGATACGGGTCTATATCGTTTAAAAAACTTTTCTTCCGACTCCACAGAGCCAATAAGAACCATTTCACCATCTTGGGGAAGCGTTACTTCGGGATAGGGATTGATCATGAGCGATCCGTTCGAGCTTATTCCGATGACATTGCAGCCGCATTGTTCACGAATGGAGGCATATTTGATTGTCTTGCCGACCAATGCTTTAGGAGTTTTCACACGGAATACATCGACTCCCTCAGCAATCATGAGAATGCTGCCACGCTTCGAGAGGTTGAAGATATTATTTGCGCCGAGAGATGCATGTGAGATAACAAAGTCGCAGCTGGCAGAATGCAATGTCTGAATATTTCGATCCAATGTTGCACGGCTAATAATTTGAATGTCCTTCCGAAGATAGGTAGTAATATAGATATTGATTGAGTCACTGTGTGTTGTTATCGCAACGGCGGGAGCTTCGAAAAATCCTGCCCGTTCCAAGATCTGAGTGTCTATCGCTTCGCCATGAATGTACTGTTTGTCATCTAAAATTAAAACTCGAGATTTTTCGATGATCCGGAAATCAATCTCGCGCCCCCTTAATACTAGACCAAGAGAGCGTCCTACACTGCCACCTCCAATAATGAGGATGGGAGCACTGCTGATGTTGTAAATGCAGAAGAGCTCGTTGTACCGATCGATATGATTTTGTAATCCAGCAATAACCAAAATGCTTTTCTTGGTAATCACTGAGGCTGCTTCAGAAAGTGAAAACTTTCCGTCCTCTCAGAGACCAACGATGGATGCGTCAACAAGATGCGTTGTGAGGGTTTGCGCAATCGTTTTGCCGACCAGCGGCGTTCCAACTGCGGCCGCTTCAGCAATCACCATGTCGTCGATCTGGCCAATAATATGTGCCATTGCATCGCCGGCAATAATTCTGCGAGCGAGAGATTGCCCCATCATTTCATCTAACGCCAACACATGCGTGCAGCCAGCTCGTTCCAAAATGCGAACTGCCGATCCCCCGCTCGCTGATGCAATGATAGGAATATTTTCTGAAACGCGTCGGACGGTGTATGCAAGTGAAGTATTGGTTATATCGGAGCCGGTAGCAACGAGAAATGCCGCATGTTCAACTCGGATTTCTTTAAATGTATTAGGATCATCGAGTTTTCCTGCAACGGTTTTAATTCCCTGCTCCTGAAGTTGTATTGCTTCCTCAAGACCTGAAACTAGTACAGCATACGGTTGATTGTACCGCTGCAATCTCTCAACGAGTGCACTTGTTAATGGATTATATTCCGTCAGCACAACGTGACCGTGTGTCCCTTTGGGCAACTCTCGAGGAATTCTTGCTGATGATTGAAAGAGTTGAAAGATTGTAAAGGGTAACAACATGAGCAGAAACAATATTCCCGTGCATACCACAATGATGGTAAAGAATCTTCCCTCATCACTGACAAATGTGATGTCACCCAGTCCCAATGTTGTCATGGTCGAGAATGTCCAATACAATCCCGTGACAATACTGTGTTCTTGTCCTTCAGAGTGCATGAGATAATGAAACACAAAGGAATACAGGACAAGGATGACAATAAGCGAAATAAACAATCGCAGAAGCAGCATGGCATTACATCTGCTAGTGATACGTTGCAGCAAGTGCAATGGCTGACGTGAAAAGAATCTCTGGCGCTTCATCTGGAATTTCCTAAAGTCTTTCAAATCAAGCCGATACAAAGGCTTCGTTCGGATGCTTCACGATGTATTCTATAGCCACGCCTAATCTATAAGTTATCCGAGAGAGATTCAATGTGTGACAGTATAAAAAAGTCCATCCCTCGGAAAAGAGAGATGGACGTGCAAGATTCAGCGAAGCCAGTACTTGCGCCTATACTTCTGCAGTTGGTTTCTTACGAAAACGCATTGCAATCCCCAAGATAATAGTGAGGATGAGGATAATAATTACGGCATATACTATTGGCGAAGTTGGCGTGACAGCAGATTGCCAAGAATCTACAGCTTTTTCAATCTTATTTTTCTGGTCCACTGATAATTTGCCTGATTCCACTAAAACCGGCAGCCATATCGGCTTAAGATTGCTTTTCCAAATAGCATCGTTGAAGGTATTAAATCGTTTTGCACGAATATCTTCA
>Ga0182021_10007525_pt1 | contig 12901 bp, 8 predicted proteins | sample 612E3MmetaG_FD_120493 | JGI IMG/M metagenome (GOLD analysis project Ga0182021, IMG submission 120493) | Permafrost microbial communities from Stordalen Mire, Sweden - 612E3M metaG (Illumina Assembly) | ecosystem: Environmental > Terrestrial > Soil > Wetlands > Permafrost | place: Sweden... | reverse complement strand
GCGGAAGGTTTGAGAGTGCGCAGATACACGATCGCCGCGCCGCGGTAGAGCGGGGTGAAAAAACCGCCCATCTGCTCGAACATGTGGGAGAGCGGAAGCAGGGAAAGAAAGTTGAACCGGTCTGTGATGATCGGCACCTGGTTGTTTATCTGGGTCATGTTGGCAAGCAGATTTTTGTGGGTGAGGATGACCCCTTTCGGATTGCCGGTAGTGCCGGATGTATAGATGAGCTGTGCCAGGTCTTCCGGTGACGGAGATGCCATTTCACTGATCGGATGAATGTCTTCGAGCAGGTACTGAAGGTCTTCCAGCAGCATCGACGTGGCCGAGGTTATCCGCTCCGGTTTGAAGCGGCTCTGCAGGACGATTTTTGCACCCGTGAGACCGCAGATGGATTCCGCCCGCGCCAGATCGGACATGAAGTCGACCGGAACGGCGACCGCACCGCGGATGATGATTCCCCAATAGGCTACCCCCCACCAGGAAGAGTTGGGGCCCCAGATCAGCACCCGGTCCCCCGGTTCCACGCCGTTTTGCGCCAGAAGGTTTGCCATCTTCAGGGCAAGATCGTGGAATTGACGGTAGGAAACCACGAGTCGTCGAACGCCGGTGCGGTTCACAAAGGCGGTTTTATCACCAAGCGCCTCGAACGTATTAAATAGGTCAATTAATGTCTGCATACATCTCCTTCGAACATCCTTTAAGGCAATAGAATTGCAATATATTGTGCATAAAAAGGTATATCCGACTCTTGACAACCTCGCACTTGAATGCATAATCATCAGCGCCGCTTCACTTACTTTTCTGTCAACGCCTCCCGTACTTTGATCGCCAGATCCTTAATCGAGAATGGCTTCTGAATGAAGTTCACCCCCTCGTCCAGCACACCCCTATGGGCGATTACGTCGGCTGTATAGCCAGACATGAACAGAATTCTCATGTTGGGGTAAATGGATAGCAACCGTTCCGCCAGCACCCGGCCATTCATTTCCGGCATGACCACATCGGTGATGACAAGGTCTATCTCGCTCGCGTGTTCCCCGGCCAGTCCAATCGCTTCCCTCGGCGTGCCTGCAACCAGCACCAGATACCCTAACTCTTCCAGCAGTATCTTACTCACCACCTGGATCGCAGGCTCGTCCTCCACAACCAGCACTGTCTCGCCGTGCCCTTGAGGTATTTCTGTTGCATCTTCCTGTTGAGGGACGACGGATTGATCCGCATACCGGGGCAGATAGATTTTAAAGGTCGTCCCTTTTCCCGGTTCGCTGTAGACGTTGATGAATCCGTTGTTCTGTTTGACGATGCCATATACAGTTGACAGCCCGAGACCGGTTCCCTGCCCTACACCCTTACTCGTGAAAAACGGTTCGAAGATTTGGTCGATGATCTCCTTGTCCATGCCGCAGCCATCGTCGCTGACGGCCAGCAGCACATACTCTCCAGCCAGGTACCCGACATGATGAGCGCAGTAGCTCTCGTCAAAAACAGTATTTCCCGTTTCGATAGTGACCTTGCCGACGCCGCCAATGGCGTCTCTGGCGTTGACACAAAGATTGGCCAGAACCTGGTTGATTTGTACGGGGTCCACTTTAACCTGACACAGCCCCTTATCGGGAAGCCAGGCGAGATCGATGTCCTCTCCGATCAACCGTCGGAGCATCTTGAGCATGCTCTCCACGCTCTGATTGAGTTCAAGCACCACGGGAATACTCGTCTGCTTGCGGGCAAAGGCAAGCAATTGCCGGGTTATGTCCGAGGAATGTTTTGCGGCTTTGACGATTTCCTGAAGGTCGGCATGCAGCGACTGGGACGGGTCCACCTTGCGTAGAGCCAGTTCCGCATATCCGATGATCACGGTGAGCATATTATTGTAATCGTGGGCCACGCCGCCCGCAAGCAGGCCAACCGCTTCCATCTTCTGGGCTTGGTGGAACTGGGCCGACAGCCGGAGATGTTCAGTGAGGTCACGATCGACTGCCACGTAGTTGACGATCTGGTTCGAAACGTCGTGAACCGGCGAAATTGTTGTCTCCTCCGTGTACAGAGTCCCGTCCTTTCGTTTGTTGACCATACGGCCCGACCAGGTTTTGCCGCTGGAGATGGTCGTCCAGAGATTGCGGTAAAACAGTTCATCCTGATCGTCGCTCTTGAGAATGCGCGGATTCCGGCCGATGGACTCCTCTGCACTGTAACCGGTCATTCGCTCGAAGGCCGGGTTGACGAACTGGATGATCCCCTCCGCATCGGTAATTACAATGGCTTCTCCGGCCTGCTCGATGGCCGCTATCAAACGCGTGCGTTCGGCCTTGATCTGCTTCTGGGCGGTTATGTCACGGATGTTGCACTGGATCACCTTGCTGTGGTCCACGAGGTACACATTACTGACAAATTCTACGGCAATGGGCTTCCCGTCGCGGGTTTCCAGCGGCAAATCATCATAACGGATGTATTCGTTATCCTGCAAAGCTTGGAAAGCATCCTTTGACGCGGCAATGTCCTTGAACACGCCGAGTTCCCAGATATATTGCCCGTATAATTCATCGTACGTGTAACCGAGTAACTGCAACAGGAACGGGTTGACATCAACAATCTTGCCGGTATCGGCATCGAGAATCAGTATACCGTCCTTGGCTGATTCAAAGAGCCTTCGGTAGCGTTTTTCGGAATCCAGCAACGCCTCAAGGGACGTATTTTTATCAAGCAGCGTCTCTTCCAGCAGCGCAATTCTCTTTTTCACTTCGCTGTCCGTAAGGCAACGGCCTTCTTCAGCAATTTTGTCTGACATAGTCAAAACCTCGATACGGTATCTCCAGGTTAACGACCTTTTAAAGATATGTTGCGGCTTTTAGTTGAGCCCTTCTTGGCGATTCATTCCTGTTGATCTCTCATTGGTATCGATGGATGATTATTTAATCTTCATGATCGTGTCGTGCAGGATACTCCTGACCTCGCCCCAGACATTCTCCGTTCCTGATTTGAGTTCTTCCCATTCATCATCGTCGGCGGTCGATATACCCTGCAGTTTCTCCGCGGCCTCATTCCGCTTGAGCTGTAAGGCTTCTATTGCATTGGAATAATCAACCGTCGTCTCCGGCGTGCTGCTTTCCGCCCTGTCCTTGAGTCGTTCAATTTGGTTATCCCATTCAACCATCTGTGCGGAGAGTTTTTCCACGTACTTAGTTCTCTCGTCCATGCTGGTAACCTCCGTTAATGCAGTTTATGGAAAAAACTCTCAAGGACTCTCCATACTCGTGTCGGTGGGTATGAAGAGTTCTTAGGTTTAAAAAAATATCCGGGTTACTTATCGCGCCCACGCCCTCGATCGTCATCTTTGTTCTGCCCCTGCCCGCGGCCCTGGTTCGAATCCTGCGGTTCTCCCCTCTGCTGTCTCTGCTCCTGGACTTGAGGCCGAGGCGTCTGCTGCTGATGCTGCACAGTCGCTGGCTGCTGCCTGTGATCCTGGACTGCCGGGGCGTGCTGCTGAGGCGGGGCTGATCTCTGAACGCTTTCACCGCCACGCTGCGGCGGCTTCGAACGCGGGTCGACCGGAGCACCCTGCTGATGCTGCGCTGGGCGCTGGGGTTCTATCTTTTTCACCGGTGCCGCTTCCTGCCTTCCCCGCTGGGCGGGTGCCGGCGCTTTCTGCCCTGCCTGCTGCTGAATGTGCTGGCGGACAACCTTGTCACGTGGTTGGTAACGGTAACTCTGGCTGCGGAGTTGATGCTGCTGTTCTACCCGTTGGGGATACCTGTCCCCTGCATACTGCCGCTGGTAGGTGGGGCGCGGCGCGCGCGCCGGAACTGAAGCGTGGTTCCACCTGTCCCACCCGCTTCGACGCTGCTCCCAGTCGCGCCCCCAGTGCTGTCCCCAGCGGGGCGGTGCATTCGACTGCCATCCGCGGAAGTACGCAGGAGGCTGACGGTAGTAGCTCACGGGGATGCGCAGAACATACAGCGGTACAGCATATGGCTCTACAAATCCCCAGGGGCCGTTGTACCAGGTACTCGCGTACCAGTTATCATTCTGGTAGACCCAGTACATGCCATCGTAAAAGAAATAATTGCCGTTCACCTGCGGAGCATAATAGACCGGGTAACCGGGCACCGGAGCCAGTTCCGGATATACCGGCAGGTTGATGCCGATGCTCAGGTTGGGGAGCCCGATTCCGATGCTCACCTGGGCTCCGGCAAACATCGCCGAACAGAACAGCATTGACAGCACAATCAATCCATTGCGAATTTTCTTCATTTTGACCTCCGATGGTAAAAATCACTGAATCAAACTGTCGGAATCCTAGTGGTCACGCCTGTCATGTCTGTCATGACCTTCACCATGCCCGCGACCCTCATAATGCCTCTTATCCTTTTTATACTTTTTGCCATGATGTTTCTTTTCCATATACACCCGGCGGTCCCGTTCCATATAGTATGGACGCCCCCTATCGCTCTGGACGTATACGTTCGCAGGCGCCGGCTGGTAGTCACTGATGCTGAAACTTGCATTGGGAGTTCCTACCTGTGCGGAAAACGCGGCCCTGGCTTCATTGATGCCGAAGGTCATGGTGACTGCTGTCAAGGCAAGCATTGAAAGAATGGATTTTGTTCGCATTACTGCTCCTTGTTCATCTACAGTTATTGTGATGCAAACCTGATGGTTTGACTCAGATATAGCTCTACAACTTTAGTGCCAAGAGTGGACTTCAGATTATGCGGCATAATGCACTAGTTTTATTGATTATATTTTAACGTTCATTTCAGAGGCGACAAGAAATCCGTCAAAAGAAGCTGTCACATCCTGCAAAGCCGTCAAATTCGGCGGTTCGTGGAGCAATATCCGGTTCTCAACAAGGTACAGACGCCCGACAATAGGGGGGGTAACCACATGTGGTTACCCCCCCTATTATTTGACTGCAGTGTCAGTATTTTTTTTGAACCTGCTACACGATCAGTTGAAAAAGAAGCGGAGACCAACAGTTGTGGAAAAGCTCGATGGGTCGAAATTACCCGCATTGTTACCGCTCTGGCGGTCGGTTATTTTAGCATCGGGAGCAACAACGACCTTTGCCTCTGCGGTCAGGGCCAGATTTCTTTGCAGAAAAAAATCGACACCGCCACTAAAATGGGCTCCTACCGTTGTTTCGACGTCGCTTCTTAACCCCCCTTTTTCATCATAATCACTGACAAGGATATCCAGCCCTGCTCCAAGGTAAGGAACCAACTGGCGCTGCTGAAGCGCGAAACGGTACTGACCGCCGAATGAAAAGTCAGTAACGCCGAAATCACCTGTCTCGGAGCCGAATTGGGTCCGCGTCACCTCAAACTCCGCGGCGATGTGATCATCGATGCCATAGATCAACCCCCCGCCAGCAACAAAGCCTGAATCGGTTCTGTTATTGGGAAAAGCCGGGGTAGGGTCGGCTGTGTTATCAGCCGGATTCAGGAAACCGACTCTGCCGGTAACACCGAGCTTGCCCTTGATGCTGTCGGCCATGGCAGTACCTGCGGTCATAGAGATGGTTGTTGCCAGGCATGCAAACACGATAAGCTTTTTCATTTTTGGTTCTCCACGTTTGGATGATTAATTAAATTTGAGATTTTATTATTTGAAAACTCCGTGTGAATCACCCCGCAACTCAAAACTGCGGGATGATTCAACAGGTCCTGATATCACACCGAATACGCTTACTTAGTTTAATTCGGTTTTGTAACGGTACTTGTATCAAGAATAACCGCACTCTGTGCCAACGCCCTGCCGTTCATTGATGCGCCGGTTTCCAGCGTGATTGATGTTTGTGACAAGATGATCCCTTCAAAATGTGCTGTTGTCCCAATGTTCACTGTTCCGGCAACCTGCCAGAAGATGTTCTTGGCTTTGGCGCCACCGCTCAGGAAAACATTCTTGGCGGGGCTGATCGAGAGATTTCCCGGAATCTGGAAGATCCAGACATCATTTGGGCCACCTGAAAGAGTCACATCAGATGAAATTGTCACCCCGGTGGTCCATTTGTAGAGGCCGGGCAGGAGTGTTTGTCCGCCGATCTCACCAACGCCCAAGTCCAGATGATCAGGTGTCGGCCGTCCGGCGGCATCGGTGTACGCAGTACCCATATCGGTAATGGCCGTAGTCAGATAAGTGCTGGTAGGAGCGGTCATATCGGCCGCATACAGGCTTCCGGTCACCTGTGGCGATATCGCAGCGGTGGTTCCCACCATCGTCAATGAAAAACCGGTCAGATACGTCGTTGCTGCCGGACTTAATCCAACATCCCCGGTAATTGCAGAAGCCGGAACGGTCGAGACGCCTGTTTCGGCAAGAATAACATAATTGCCTGCCGAGCCGAGAAGCACCGGAGCCGGGCCAAGCACAATCGCTGCGGCAGTTGTAAATGACCATACTTTATTGGCTGCCAGCGCATTGCCTGCAAGGTCCTTAACCCCGGTGGTAATCGTAGCGGTATAGGTGGTGCTGGCTGCGAGAGAGGCTGCGGGCGTAAAGGTCGCAATTTTGGCCAGTGCATTATAGCCTACTGCACCCGTTACGGCCGTTACACCCGGTCCTGCAAGTTTGAAGGTAGCTGTGGTGATTGTTAACGGGTCAATCGCCTCACTGAAGGTTGAGTTGGCGGTGCCGTTGAGCGCTACACCTGTAGCAAGATCAAGAGGAACAGTAGAAGTCACGGTAGGTGGTGTAGTATCCGCCGCGGCAGCCGTTGTGAAGCTCCATACAAAATCAGCTGCGAGCGCATTTCCGGCCAGATCTTTGGCTCCGTTGGCCCCTCCTTTGATTGTGGCGGTGTAGCCGGTACTGGTGGAGAGATTGCTCGCCGGTGTAAATACGGCATTCACGCCGGAGTAGCTCACTGTACCAGGGACTGCAGCGCCGGAGGCTGTGTTCTTCAATGTGAAATTCACGTTAGTAATCGTCAGGGGGTCCATCCCCTCGCCGAATGTTGCACCGATTTGAGAATTAATGGCGACGTTTGTCGCACCGTTTACATTAGTGGTCCCGTTTACAATGGGTGCGGTGGTATCTGTGGACGTACCGGTGGTCCAGCTGGTGACAAAATCGGCGGCGAGAGAATTGCCGGCTAAATCCTTGGCCCCACTGGCCCCGCCTTTGACCGTAACGGTGTAGCCGGTACTGGTGGTGAGATTGCTTGCCGGTATAAAAACTGCGTTCACGCCTGAGTAGCTTACGGTACCTGCTACTGCAGCGCCAGAGGCTGTTTTCTTCAGCGTGAAATTCACGTCGGTGATCGTTGCGGGGTCCATCCCCTCACTGAACGTTGCACCGACCTTACTGTTGATGGCTACGTTTGTCGCACCATTGGCATTGATTGTCCCGGTGACAGTGGGCGCTGTGGTGTCTGCGACCGCTCCGGTGGTAAATTTCCAGACATAGTCGCTTGCAAGTGCATTGCCTGCCAGGTCTTTGGCTCCGGTTGTAATCGTTGCCGTATATTCTGTGCTGACAGCAAGATTGCTGGCTGGTGTAAAGACCGCTGTTACACCGGTGAAGGTCACAGAACCTGCAACAGCTGTTGTCCCTTGTTTCAGGGTAAATGTTACTGCTCCAATTGTAGATGGCGTCATTGCCTCGCTGAACGCTGCTGCGATAGCTGAATTCACTGCAACAGCTGTGGCACTTTTAGCCGGGTTTGTGGAGTTAACCGTGGGTGCGATGGAGTCTGAGCTTCCGCTTCCATTGCCTCCGCACCCGGCCACAAAAGCCACGAGCAGCAACACCAGAAACCACATCTTTGAAAAACCTCTGTATTTTTTCATAGGTGTCCCCTCCTTGGGGACTTTTTTTAATCCGTGAAGCTGAATTAGTCGCAAACCTGATGGCCTGTCACTGTAGTGAGTAGTACAACAATCGCGCCAAGGGCGATCATCACATTCTGCCGGGGTAACACACTGATTGCGAAGGATTAGTTGTAAAGCAGATTGCGGGGGCAGCACTATATCCGTCAATGGAGGCCGTCATATGCAATCAAACCGTTACATATGGAGGGTAACCAAGCTGAAGAACGAAAAGCCCGCAGCCGGTTGTCGGCTGCGGGCTTTTCGTATTATTCGCCGGTATGACCCGTGGTTCTACTCTTCGATGATCTCAATAACTACTCTCATGTTGGCATACGCTTCCGCCGAGTATTTGTCCGAAGGATTAGCTTCATGCTTTGCAGGACTCGTCTTGCCGTATCCGATTGTAGAGAGTCTGCTTTCATCAATACCGCCGGTCTTTACAAGGTATTCCTTGACCGAAGCGGCTCTTCTTTCACTCAACTCCTGATTGTACTCCTCTGAGCCGGCTGCGGAGGTATACCCTGCGATACGGAGTTTCATAGCTGGGTTGGCTTTCAGAGCCGTACTATTATGGTTCAGTATCGTCTTGCCGTTTTCGCTGATCGCCGCACTATTGAAGTCAAAATGCGAATTTTCGAGCGTGGCCAGCACCCCCACAACCTTCGGCGCATCATATGCGGTAAAGCCCCACACGTAGTTTTTAGCCAGCCCATTGCCTGCAAGGTCTTTAGCCCCGGTTGTTATCGTGGCAGTATATGGCTTGCCTTTTTCCAGATTTTTTGCCGGAGTAAAGGTTGCCGTTGAGGCTGATGATGTCAGCTTGCCAGGAACAGTTGCTGTTCCCTGTTTGACGGTAAAAGTTGCGGCGTTGATCGTTGCCGGATCCATATTTTCACTGAAAGCGGCGTTGACTTTCTGTCTGATCGGTGCAGCAGTGGCACCGTTAACAGGGGACGTGAACGTCACTGTCGGTGCGGTTGTATCTGCGGCCAGACCGGTGGTGAATGCCCACTGGTAGTTGTCTGCCAGTGCGTTGCCTGACAGATCCTTGGCCCCGGTTGTCACCGTGGCAGTATAGGTCTTATCTTTTTCGAAATAGTGTGCAGGGGTAAAGGTTGCCGTTGAGTCCGTGGATGCCACCGTGCCTGATACAGGAGTTGTCCCCTGCTTTACGGAAAATGTCGCTGAGGTGAGCGTTGCCTGGTCCATATCTTCATTGAAGGCAACGCTGGCTTTCTGGTTGACAGGCACAGCAGTGGCTCCATTAACGGGGGCGGTGAAAACTACCTTCGGTGCAACAATATCTGCAACTTCCGAGGTATCTGCTACCGCCTTGACCGCTTTACGTACTCCTCCGAAATTGAAGGTCAGACCGACCGAGTATTCAAAATTGTTATTGCCGGTATCGTGGACAAGGATTGCATGCCGCACGTCAGCACGGAGGGCCAGGTCTGGATTAACGAAATATTTGACCCCGCCGCCGTAATCAACCAGGCCTGCATAGTGGCTCTTTTCACTGGGGGTGTTGGGTATATTGAAATTGGTTCCGCCACCACCGAGTGCAACGAACGGCACGAAATTATTTTGTGGCATGAAATGGTACAGCAGGTCAACACCGTAGCGATAACGGTCCGTCTCCCTTGATCCGTATTGTGGTCGCGTTTCGGTAAGGCTGTAACCGAACATGGCCTCAGCGCCGAAGTTTTCGGTAAAGTTGTAGCCGGCGCGCAGGCCGAATTCCGGACGGCTCTCCTCATGCTGATACTTGTCCAGCACATAGCCGCCGACAAACGGGGATACGGTGGCTGCCCCTTGCCGATTCTCGGCAAATCCGGGGGTCGCGAGGGTAACAAGCAATAAGCCTGTCAATGTTCCCTTCATTAATTTTTTCATTTGAGTTCTCCTGTACTTTGACATTCATGATCGCGTAAGACGCGGGTTAATCTGTTATTTTTTTTAGAATCCGGAGATATTCCCGCAATGCAGGACTGCGGGAATATCCGACTTTTAGCAATTCAAAAAACTTCTTGACTTACTTAGGGAACGGTAATGACACCGCCATTTATGGTAAGTATGCCGCTCACGAGTCCTGCCCCTGCCAACACTCTACCCTCAACGCTTGTATTTAGGCCCACCGTTACTGCAGTACCAGCAAGTATGGTTCCCGTGAAAGAAGTAGCAGTAGTCCCATCACCAATAGTTGCAGTTTTGGTTAGCACCCAAAAAACGTTTTTAGACTGGGCACCATTTCGCAGAATAACGCTACCCGATGTCGTGGTAATGTCACTTGCCTGGAAGATAAAGATGGCATCTTGGTTGCCACCCGCGTCGAGCACGAGAGGACCTGAGGCATTACTGAGTGCAAGTGTGCCGGTAGGTATATTAGATGCGTAGATCCCAGGGCCAAGGAGCATCCCGGTAAGGTCTTGCGCGGCTGCGACAAAAGTGCCACCGGTAGGCAGTGCCCCAGTCGGTGCTGTTGCCGGCGCTGGATTGTTTGTAGGATTGTTTTTGATCCAAGCGGCATTCAAGTCATTAAAAGCCGTTACCATGGCACCGAAATTGACATTATTATATCCTGTAGTCGCATTTGGACCGGAAGTTATCTGCCCGGTAACATAGGCTGATGTAGGTGATGTTGCAGTCGGCGCAGCTAAATTAAGAGTAAATCCAGTAAATGTACTATTTGCAAGTATGCCGACATCTCCATATATATGAGATTTAGCAGGAGCAGAGAGGGTCATCCCGGAGTTTGACATAACCCCGTAAGTTCCAGCCGTTCCTAGATCCACCTTACCTGCGGCTCCAGGGTTGGGAGCAGTTACGGTTAATACGGCTGTTCCGGTCTTAGTGACAACACCGACGACGTACGTGGCAGTAATGGTAGATGTACCGATGGTTGCACCGGTAGCAATGCCAGTATGCAAACCTATTATGGAAACACCCGGGCCGCCGGAGAGATCAACGGAAGACCACGTAGTGGCGAGGTCTGCTGTCCTGTCAATGGTTGACCCATCGGTAAATGTCTCTATCGCTGCAAACTGCTGGCCACCACCATTAATTGAAATTGTGGCTGTCAGAGGTGTTACTTTGAACGACTTCGATGTTGCGGCGTTCACGGTTAAAGCGGCTGAAATAGTGTTGCCGCCGTAAGCAGCAGTGACCGTCACCGGTGTACCTGCAGGGGTGGCGATGAGACCGCTGGCAAGACCGGCAGTGAGGCCGCTCGGCGTGAGACTGACGTTGCCGGCATTGTTTGTTGTAGTCCAGACGGTAGCGAGATCATTTGTTCTGGGTTGGCTTGTTCCATCGCTGAATACTTCAAGCAGTGTATATTGCTGGGTACCGGAAACCGGTATTGAGGCTATTGCAGGAGTCAACATTAAAAATTTCGATGTTGCAGCGTTCACGGTCAAATTGGCTGTCACAGTCTTGCCGCTGTAAGTGGCATTGATAGTGACCGGGGTGCCTGCAGGGGTGGCAATGATTCCGCTGGCAATGCCGGCAGTGAGGCCGCTCGGAGTAAGGCTGACGTTACCAGCGTTGTTCGATAATGACCAGCTGGTGGCGAGGTCTGCTGTCCTGAGTTGGCTTGTACCATCGGTGAAGATCTCAAGCAATGTATATTGCTGGTTACCGGTAACCGGTATTGAGGCCGTTGCAGGCGACAACATTAAACTCTTCGATGTTGCGGCGTTCACGGTCAAATTTGCAGTAGCAGTCTTGCCGCCGTAAGCGGCAGTAATCGTCACCGGTGTGCCTGCAGGGGTTGCAACGAGGCCACTGGCAAGACCAGCAGTGAGACCGATCGGGGTGAGACTGACGTTGCCGGAGTTGTTTGTTGTACTCCAGGTGGTGGCGAGGTTTGTTGTCCTGGTTTGGCTTGTTCCATCGCTGAAGACCTCAAGCAACGTATATTGCTGGTTACCGGTAACCGGTATTGAGGCCGTTGCAGGAGACAACAATAAAAACTTCGATGTTGCTGCGTTCACGGTCAAATTGGCAGTTGTGGTGTTGCCGCCATAAGTGGCAGTGATCGTCACCGGTGTACCTGCAGGGGTAGCAATGAGGCCGCTAGCGAGGCCGGCAGTGAGGCCATTCGGGGTCAGACTGACGTTACCGGCGTTGTTTGTTGTACTCCAGGTGGTGGCGAGGTCTGTTGTTCTGAGTTGGCTTGTTCCATCGCTGAATATCTCAAGCAGCGTATATTGCTGGTTACCGGTAACCGGTATTGAAGCCGTTGCAGGCGACAACTTTAAACCCTTCGATGTTGCAGCGTTCACGGTCAAGGAGGATGTTGTGATCTTGCCGTTGTATGTGGCAGTGATAACGACCGGTATGACGTTGGCAGTGGCGCCGGTGGCGAGGCCTTTGATCGCCCCGAAAGAAACGCCGGTAGTGCCTGCAGTCCAGGCAGCGGATCCAGTCACGTCGCGGGCTGACCCATCGCCAAATATCGCAAGCGCCGTATATTGCAGGGTGCCTGTAACTGGTATTGAGGACGTTGCAGGCGATACTTTTATGGAAACCAGAGTACCTGGATCTCCTCCATTGCTTGCGCACCCTGCCACAAAAGCGACAAGGAGCAATACCAAAAACCACATCTTTGAAAAACCTTTGTATTTGTTCATATGTGTCCCCTCCATTGGGACTTTTATATCTAGTGAAGCATATTTTGTGGCGAACCTGAAAGCTGGCCACTTTCCTCTAATGAGACTCGTCTGCATCATGCTTCACGGCAGCGTACGATCACGATTGTGTGCTGCCAATCCAGCAAGACTGTGCATCACCCTCTTTTTTTTCATTCAGTACAATTCGTCCGGCTTTTCAATGCATCGTATCCACCACCCAGAAGCGAAAAAAACCGGCTTCCCGGGTGAAATGACCAGGATCATACCTGTGCTATGGCAAGTAGCCTGCCAACAACATAATAAAAAACGGATAGTTACATTATTCGTTACATAACAGTGCGTTGGGTCGATGGTGGAGAGCACACAGGCCGCATGATACGATCGGATTGCCCTCAATATTTGGTGGAACCTCAGCATACGAAGGGAGACTTTGAGGGGAGGTAGACAGTTTAATCAATTCTG
>Ga0182021_10007524_pt1 | contig 12905 bp, 9 predicted proteins | sample 612E3MmetaG_FD_120493 | JGI IMG/M metagenome (GOLD analysis project Ga0182021, IMG submission 120493) | Permafrost microbial communities from Stordalen Mire, Sweden - 612E3M metaG (Illumina Assembly) | ecosystem: Environmental > Terrestrial > Soil > Wetlands > Permafrost | place: Sweden... | reverse complement strand
TGCAAAAAAATAATATGAAAAAAACTTGACTTCGGGTATAATAATTTAGTATCATTGCAAAATCATTTTAATATTACTTTGACATTATGGAAAAAGAAAAAAAATCATTATTATCAGGTTACCTCAGTGTACTGATAATCATTGTCCTTATTGCTGTTGCCATTATCCTTATGGCGAATGCAAATGAGAATTTCATACCGATGATTCTTGCCGGTATCCTGATCCTCGCAGTGGTTCTCATGGCTAAAGGACTGATCGTGGTCAACCCGAATGAATCTATGGTTCTTGTTTTGTTCGGGGATTACAAAGGGACTGTAAAGAAGAACGGGTTCTTCTTTGTGAACCCTTTTTATGTAAGAAAGAAAATCACCCTCCGGGCCAGGAATCTCAACCGGGATCCTATCAAAGTCAACGACAAGCTCGGCAATCCGATCATGATCGGCATTGTGCTGGTATGGCAGGTAAAGGATACTTTCAAGGCCGCGTTTGAAGTTGATGATTATTCCCGTTTCGTCGATATACAGAGTGAATCGGCCACGCGTAAACTGGCCGGGCATTATGCATATGACAATTTTGACGACGATCAAAAGGAGATTACTTTGAGAGCAGGAGGGGAAGAAGTTCACCAGGCTCTTGAGAAAGAACTCTCGGAACGGCTTGCAATGGCAGGAATCAAAGTCATGGAAGCGAGGATCTCATACCTTGCTTATTCATCAGAAATTGCCGGTGCTATGCTTCGCCGTCAGCAGGCTACGGCTGTGGTTGCTGCGAGGACAAAGATCGTGGAAGGTGCAGTAAGCATGGTTGAATTGGCTCTTAATGCACTGAGCAAGAAGCAGATCATTGAGTTGGATGAAGATAAAAAGGCATCCATGGTAAGCAATCTTATGGTTGTTCTCTGCTCGGATAAGGATACGACCCCTGTAGTCAATACAGGAACCCTTTATCAATAAAAGATGGCGGAGAAGAAAACATTTGTTTTACGCTTAAGCCCTGATGTTTACAATTCACTCGAGACATGGGCTGCGGAAGAATTCCGTTCCGTGAACGGGCAGCTGGAGTGGATCATCGAGAAAGCGTTGAAGGATGCCAACCGGCATCCTTCAGGCAGGGGCAAAATAAATAAAAGATGAAAAAGATAACATTATTATTCATCCTGTTGCTGGTGGCGACCGGATTGAATGCTCAGGATATAGCCGGTAACTGGGCTGGCTATTTAAGCGTTCAGGGAGTGAAACTGAAAATCGTATTTCACATACAGCGAAACGAAGGGAAATTAAGCGCAACATTCGACAGCCCTGATCAGAATGCAATGGACCTGAAGATCGATGAAGCCACACTGAACGGCAATGAACTTTCCCTGAATGCCAGATCACTTGGGATTCAATATCAGGGAACTGTAAACAAATCCATGGATACGATCAACGGCTTATGGATACAGGGTGGAGGGAAATTACCCCTTATCCTCGAAAGGGATAACCAGGCGGTAATAATTAAACCTGCTGATCCGTACGAAACGGATATAGTCTTAAAAACAGCTTCAGGTGATATTAATGGTACATTAACTTTACCCGATAAGGCGTCGGACATTCCTGTTGTGCTTATTATTGCAGGTTCCGGCCCCACCGACAGGGATGGCAACTCTCCGCCGGCACTGAAAAATAAAAGCAATTGTTACAAATTACTGGCTGAAGGACTCCGAAGAAACGGCATTGCTTCAGTCCGCTACGATAAACGGGGTATTGCCGGAAGCAAAGCTGCAGCGAAAAAGGAAAGTGATCTGCGGTTTGAGAATTATACCTCGGATGCCATAGGATGGATTGAACTGCTTTCACGGGATAAGCGCTTTTCAAAAATCATAGTGGCCGGGCATAGCGAAGGTTCTTTGATCGGGATGATAGCGTGTAATCAGGCCAGGGTAAATGGCTATATTTCAATCGCGGGATCAGGAAGGCCGGCAGATGAAATTTTGAAAGAACAATTTGAGAGCTTACCCCAGGAGGATAAGAGCCAGATCTTTCCTATGCTCGATAAACTGAAGAAAGGTGACACGATTGCAAATGTACCAAACAGTCTCCAGGGATTTTTCCGACCTGGCATTCAACCCTATCTTATCTCATGGTTTAAATATGACCCTCGGGTGGAAATCAAAAAGTTAAAGATACCTGTCCTTATAATACAGGGGGATATGGATGTTCAGGTTTCAGTTTATGATGCTGAACTTCTGTCCAAGGCCAATCCAAAAACTGAACTTAAATTCATCCGGTACATGAACCATGTTTTAAAGGATACCGATACAAAAGATAAAACGGAGCAGGTGACCAAGGTTTATACTAATCCTGATTTGCCCTTAGATAAAATTTTTGAAGATGAAGTGGTTAAATTTATCAAAGTGGTCAAATGAATTGAACATCGGCAGGCCGTTTACCTGGCTGGAAATGGCACCTTAGGCCTGCGGCCTGCCGCCCTCGCATTTTTTTTCTTACTTTTGTCCAAAAACCCATCAGAATGAATTTTATCGAAGAACTCAGGTGGAGGGACATGATCCACGACATGAGCCCGGGCACTGAAGAAGAACTTGCCAAAGGCATGACTTCTGCCTATATCGGGTACGACCCGACCTCCGATTCTCTTCATATTGGTAACCTCGCCTCCATCATGATGCTGGTCCACTTCCAGAAAGCCGGGCACAAACCCTTCGCCCTGGTCGGAGGAGCAACGGGAATGATTGGCGACCCTTCAGGGAAATCCGAAGAAAGAAACCTTCTCGATGAAAACACCCTGCGTTATAACCAGAACTGTATTCAGAAACAACTCGAAAAATTCCTCGACTTCAGCACCGGCTCCAATTCCGCCGAAATGGTCAATAATTATGACTGGACCAAGGACTTCTCTTTCCTTCATTTCCTCCGCGATGTAGGCAAACATATCACGGTTAATTATATGGTTGCCAAGGATTCCGTGAAGAACCGCATGAATTCGGGTTCGGGGATTTCTTTTACTGAATTCAGCTACCAGCTGGTTCAGGGGTATGACTTTTGCTGGCTCTTCGAACATAAAAATGTAAAACTCCAGATGGGTGGGTCCGACCAGTGGGGAAATATAGTCACCGGCACTGAACTAATACGCCGCAAACTGGGAGGTGAAGCCTATGCCCTCACCTGCCCGCTTATTACAAAAACTGACGGCGGAAAATTCGGGAAGACCGAAAGCGGCAATGTCTGGCTTGATCCTGAAAAGACCAGCCCCTATAAATTCTACCAGTTCTGGCTTAATACTTCTGACGAGGATGCAGCCCGGTATATTAAAAAATTCACCCTTCTCACCAGGGATCAGGTAGGTGAACTCATAAACGAACATCAGCAGTCACCTCATTTAAGAGTGTTACAGAAAACCCTTGCAAAAGACATCACTATCAGGGTTCATTCCGAAGAAGAGTATAATGCAGCCCTCGAAGCCAGCGATATCCTGTTCGGCAAAGGAACAAATGAAACCCTGCGGAATCTATCCGAAGAAACCCTGCTCTCGGTATTCGAAGGGGTCCCCCAATGCGAAATTGCGTTATCTGATCTCAGGAATGGAATCGGTATCATCGACTTCCTTTCCCATAAAACCGGCATCTTTACCTCAAACAGCGAAGCCCGGAGGATGCTGAAAGAAGGGGGTGTGCAGCTGAACAAACAGAAAGCAGCAGAAGAATTATATATTAATGAATCTTTTCTTCTTAACGGCAAGTACCTGCTTGTTCAGAAAGGCAGGAAAAATTACTATCTTGTGATCACCAAATAAAATTATCCATCGTATGAAAACAAATCTTCAAAAACCGGTCAGCCCGCTGATCCTCCGGGCTGTTTATTCTTTTTCCTTCCTCCTGATCCTCAGTTTATTCCCCGGGGCAATTCATGCACAATGGAACGACAATACATCAGTTAACATTCAGATTTCCGGGTTAACAATTGCCGATATGCAGTCGGCTTCTACAACCGATGGAAAAACCTGGGTTGCGTTTTATGTTCAAAATGGAAATAATTATGACATGAGAGCCCAGCTGATTGATGCAGCAGGCTATAAACTTCTCGGCTCCGATGGTGTCCTGATTGATAACAAGCCATCTGGTTCCGCCACCTATGTATTCAATGTTTGCGTGGATGCCTCAAATAATCTTATAATCGGATACCAGGATCAGAGGGCAGGGCCCCTTCAATCGGTGCTTTATAAAATATCTCAGACAGGAGCTCAATTATGGGGCGCAAATGGAATAGTCCTGGGTGGAGGCCTGGCTCCCTATCCTGCCGTATTAAGCAATGGGGAAGTGATTGTTGCCTGGATTGCAGATGCAGGCTATACGCTGAACCTTCAAAAAATAACAACCAGTGGAACCCTGGCTTGGGTAACACCTATCCAGGTATTGGTCGGGACGTCTGCAACAACCCGTGGTCAGATAATTGCAAATACTGCGGGTAAGTTCACCATGGTATATCAGAAGGGTACTATGTACACTACCTTATATGCACAGATGTTTGATAATAATGGGACTGCCCTGTATGCACCTATGCAGATCTGTAACCAGACTACAGCTGCATACAGGTATTATTCAATCGCAGGTGAGAGCGACACCACATATTATGGCTATTACAGCTCCACCGGTAACCGCTTTAATTCTTTTCTCCAGAGGATAAATCCTGATGGGACCATACCCTGGGGGATGAACGGTTCAAATTTCAATACATCCACCGGCACAAATGACAATTACCAGGGAACGACCTGTATCAACCTCACCCCCGGTTCGGGTTACGTATGGTCTGTTTGTACTTTCAGCGATCCCAACCAGACAGTATATGGTATTTATATTCAGAAATTTCTGAAATCGGGTGGGGCAAGGCAGTTCACCGATGCAGGCAAGGTGGTATATCCGATCGGCAGCAGCATGTACACCCAGGCCGGCGACCTTGCCCTGGTTAACGACACCCCCATGTTCATGTATTATATCTCCAATTATAAAATTTATGCCACCAGGCTGGATGCCAGCGGTAATTTCTTGTGGCCGGGTAACCAGGTTGAACTGAGTTCAACTACGGCAACCATGGCAAATGCCAAGGGTCGTTACGGGTTTACACCCGACGGGCCGAACCGTTGTGCCGGCATATGGACGGAGAAGAGGGGAGCAAATTATTTGGGGTATGCCCAGGGCGTTTCCATCGGCGGTCTTATTGGTATAAAGGTGGCAACACAAAATAATGTTCCTCCCACAATCACAACGAATCAGGGGACCCTGCAGCTGGTCGACACTATATTCCCGACCTCTGCAAGCCAGAGTGCGACATGGAGCATTGTCCCGGTGACCGGAGCGGCAAGCATAGATTCGAACGGGCTTGTGACCGGTATTGCTAATGGTACTGTTTATGGGGTTGCCATAGCCTTGCAGGACAACACTGTATCGGATTCCATTCTGATCACACTGACCAACCAGACTGCTTCAGCGCCTACTGTGGTGACTTTACCTGCTTCCAATGTCACTTCAAATGCTGCAACGCTCAACGGTACCGTAAATGCAAATACGTTATCCACCGATGTGATCTTTGCCTATGGCACTAATGTCTTCTACGGACATATTGTCCCTGCAAATCCGCCTACAGTTACAGGCAATACGGTTACGCCGGTTTCTGCAGATATCACAGGGCTCACGCCTAACACCTTGTATCATTACCGTGTAAGTGCAACCAATGCCGCCGGGACGTCAACAGGAGCTGACATCACTTTCTCAACCGGGAATGTCGGTGTAAGCGGGAATGATCCTTCAAAGATCGATATCTATCCGGTGCCCAATGACGGGCATTTTAATATAACCCTGAACAGCGAAAATGAGGTCTCCTACAAACTGGAGATTTATAACAATCTTGGTGAAAGAATATACGGCGACCATACCATCATCGTAAAAGGAACCACGGTTACATCGGTTGACCTTGGGCCTGTCCCAAGCGGGCTCTACACCATCATTTTACGTAATTCAGAAAACCAGGCGGTTCGTAAATTTATGGTAAATAAATAATGGTTTATTGGATAGTGCCTAACGCAGAACGGGCGGCTATCAAGCCGCCCGTTCTGCGTTATAAAACCGAAGCGGGATTACTTCACGAACTGCTTTGCATAATACTTTGCAGTCAGCTTTTCGCCTGTAGCCTTCTCAATCATTTCGTTCCAGTAATACCTGTTGGCCGGCATATAGATCTTTGTCTTCAGGTATTCGCCCACAGCTTTATTATTTGCAAAGCTCTGGAATTTAAAGTCCTCCGACTTGATCACATTGGTTACGATATAATAGTATAGCTGTGATGCGAGGAGTTCACCCATGAGGTAATTGTGATAATAACACGGGACTGTTGCTATATGTATCTTAGTCGCCCAATCAGGCTCGTTACGGCCTTCGGGGCGTTTTAAGAGCTGGTATTTTTCAACCAGGTCCCACCACAATTGATTCAGATCCTGGTCAGGGCTTTCGTACATGCTTTTTTCAAAATGATACATTACCTGGGCCCAGCGGCTGAAAACAAGCTGATCAAGCCGAAGGGTTTTAAAGCAATTTTCAGCAATCTTCATTTTTTCCTCTTCGCTGATACCAGCTATATCTTTCAACCATTGCGGATTTGAAGAAAAACGGCCAAACATCATGGCAATGGCCTCGGTTGTAAACGTATGAGCCGGGTCGCGCACCACAAAAGGCAGGTTGAAATCCTTATACCTGTCATAGGTTGAATGACCAAATTCGTGCAGAAGTGTGCACATCCAGTAACTGTTTGGTTTTACATTGCATAAAACCCGCACATCTCCCAGTTTATCTATATCGGTGCAGAAAGCATGCTGGTTCTTGCCTGGCTTCTCAAACAGGTCACTGTTTTTCATGATTTCGTCAACCGGCAGTCCAATCCCGTTATAATATCCTTTCACAAATGCAGGAAGGTCCTTATCCTGATAATATTTATCAAGATCCACAGCAAAAATCTTGGGGGCCTGCTGGAAGAAACGGTTCTGATAATTCCAGGGTTTTAATTCATCTTTGCTTTTCAGATTGTAATACTTTACAAAATATTCGTCAATCTCACCTTTAGCCTGGGCAAAGGCATCTTTAGTGAGGCTGTCTAATTCATCGAAGATCTTCCTTACATCGCGGGGATCCTGGTCACCGAGAGTCAGGCTCATTTCGTGGTAGTTTTTGAATCCCAACTCATGGGCAACTTCATTCCTGACCTTGACAAGTTTTCTCAGGTCATCGGCAACCAGAGGGCCGATTTTTTTCTGGGCTTCCCATACTTCTTTCTGGTATTTCACATCTTTCGATGTACGCAGCACATCTTCAACATCATTGTCCGATAATTTCTTTCCCCTGACCTCTGTCCTGAAATTACTGTATTTTTGTTCGATTGCAGACTGCATCCGGATCATTTTGTTCAGTTTGGCTGTGTCGGCCTTGGCCATGATAAATGAGCGGTAAAGCACATCCAGCTCACGCGCTAAAAGGCTGTCGGAGATCAGGCCGGAGATCTTTATTTCTTCAAGTTTTTTCAGGCTTTCCTTATCAGCATAGAAAGCCATCATTTTCATATTCAGGTCTTCCGCTTTTTTATAGTCTTCGGGCTTCCCTGAAATTGAAGCAGCCCAGGATGCCAGGTTGGTTTCCTTAAACAGAGGGACGATTACCGAATCATGCCTCGCAATAAATGCTTTCAGGTCTTTGTTCATTTTCTCTTTTTTTGAGGTGCAACTGCTTATCAGCAGTAAACTCACTGCCAACAGCATTAGTGTTCTGAATGTTTTCATTGTGTGTGTGTTATTAATTGTGTTCTTTCGTGATGACGTGATGTATTGAAATGATTGAGTGAGTGAGTGAATTATTTTCGTAATTCAAAATTCAAAATTCGCGTATTCGATTATTACTCATGGATTCTTTTATTTTTTCGGGTATTCGTGATTGCTTCTCAATTCGAGTATTCGATATTCATTTCCCCAGCTCCCACGTACTTACTTCTTTCCCATCCTTCACTATAATTTTCAATTTCTGCAGCGTATCCCTGATCTGGTCGGATGTTTCCCAGTCTTTGTTTTCACGTGAGCGCTGCCTGATCTGAAGAATCAGTTCCATCAGGCCCTTCAGGTATTCAGAATGATCGGCCGACGATTCGTCCTTCAGTCCAAGGATATCAAAAACAAAGGTTTTAAAGATTGTTTTCAGCAGATCCAGGGCCTCCGAAGAGATGGTATCCTTGTTATCATTTATCGAATTGATAATCCTGACTCCTTCAAACAGGTTTGCAATGACTATTGGGCTGTTGAAATCATCGTCCAGGGCTTCATAGCAGGTTTTTTCAATTTTCTCAATTTCGGCCTTTTTCTGCCCGTTTTTAACTGATTTTTCAGGCTTAAGTCCCGAAAGTAGTTTTATGGCCGAAAATAGCTTTTTCAGTCCTTTCTCTGCCGCTTCCAGGGCTTCGTTCGAGAAATCGAGCGTACTCCGGTAATGGGCCTGGAGAATAAAAAAGCGGATTGTCATAGGAGAGTAGGCCCGGGTAAGGCTGGGATGCGAGCCTGTAAAAAATTCCTCAAGGGTAATAAAATTCCCTAACGACTTGCCCATTTTCTGGCCATTAATCGTGACCATATTATTATGCATCCAGTACTTCACCGATTCATGCCCCAAAGCTGCCTGGTTTTGTGCTATTTCCGATTCATGGTGTGGAAATAAAAGGTCCATCCCACCCCCGTGAATGTCGAAATATTCGCCCAGGTATTTTGTTCCCATAGCCGAACACTCAAGGTGCCAGCCGGGAAAGCCGTCGCTCCATGGCGAGGGCCATCGCATGATATGCCCGGGTTGGGCCTTCTTCCATAAGGCAAAATCGGCCGGATTCCTTTTCTCGCCCTGGCCTTCAAGTTCACGTGTATTCGATAAAAGATCATCCAGTACCCTTCCCGAAAGTTTGCCGTAATTATACTCGCGGCTGTATTTTTCAATGTCGAAATAAACCGATCCGTTAACCTCGTATGCGTATCCGGCATCCAGGATTTTCTTTACGAATTCGATCTGCTCAATCATATGACCTGAAGCCCTTGGCTCAATGCTCGGCCGTTTTACATTCAGGGCCTCCATGAAGACAAAATACCGGTCGGCATAATACTGGGCAACCTCCATGGGTTCCAGTCGGTCAAGCCTTGCTTTTTTGGCGATCTTATCCTCCCCATTGTCGAGGTCGTGTTCGAGATGCCCCACATCGGTAATATTCCTCACATACCTTACCTTATAACCAAGGTGCAGAAGGTAGCGGAAAACGAGGTCAAACGTAACCGCAGGCCTTGCATGGCCCAGGTGCGGGTCCCCGTAAACGGTAGGTCCGCAAACATACATCCCCACAAAGGGCGGGTTGAGGGGTTCAAATAACTCTTTATTCCTGGATAATGTATTGTAGAGATAAAGCCTGGCTTCCATAAGTAAATGATCAACAGGACAAAGGTAGGAAATTCTGATATTTTCGTGAATCTTGAATTGTCATGTCTCACATGTCACGATTTGTAAAGAAGACAGCAACGTAGGAACTGAAAGCCACGGCCATCACCAGCTGGACAAGCAGCGGTGTGGCCACCAGTCCGGTATTGATCACGGCCATTTGGATCAATCCGAATTTCACAAGATAATAAATGGCCTTACTCAGCAAAATACTTGCAAAAATAGCGGGAAAAATATGTTTCATCCTCCTTGACAGGAGATAGAAAAGAAAGACATTCAGCGACAGTTCCATCCCAATAAGGAACATCTTGGCAAAAACAGGGTGGCCGGATATGATAAAGGAAAAGAGGGGCATCGTGAGTGCAAGGAGGTAGCTGTTCTGCCTGTTTGTATGAACCATCGCCAAAACCAGCATCAACCGCATCGGTTCGATGAGATAGACGGGCAATCTCATTAAATGCGATAAAGCCGGAACAAGGTAAATAAATGCCAATGCGGTTAAATCGATCAGGATCCCGGCTGCAGGGATCCGTTGAATGATGGAATCAGAAAGTGCTTTCATTGTTTACTGTTTGATGATTTTAAACTCACGGGATGAATTTGAACCGGATACCTTTAGCAGGTATAGCCCTTCTTCAAGGTGGTCGAGGCGGATCTTTGTCAATGGCTGCGTGGTATTGCCCTGCAACCTTATTTTACCCGACATGTCGGTGAGCAGGTACTTCAGTCCTTTACACCCTGGATCGTTAATCTGTAACCAGTTGCCAGCCGGATTGGGGAATACGGAAACATTAAGCATTGGGGCATTACCGGCGATCCCGGAATGGGACTCATGGGCCTTGTAAAGTTCAATCCCATTGCCGGTTCCCAGGTTGCGGGTGTACTGTTTACGGAGGGAGTCGTTCCAGTGTTCATGAACCCCCAGAGAGGCAATCAGCACCCCGTCGTTATCGGGATCGTAGATAATATTAACAGGCCACAGCGAAGAGTCAGCAGCCTGGTGAAGGTAATCGTCAACCCCGAACCAATTCGGCCGGCTCTCGGCAGGGGTTGGTCCGTTATATTCGGTGCGCAGAAAGTCGAGGCACACCGACTCGATGGCAACGGGGTCGAGCGACATGAACAGCGATGAGCACCAGTTGTTGTTAAAGGGCGGAGACTTCCATTTTCCAGGCACACCCAGGGCATCATCGGACGGGTAAAGGCCATCGATGATGATGATCAGGTTTTTCCCCCCAAGCAGTTTGTGCATCATGATGTCAACTTGTACACGGTATAGCCCATAACCCAGGCGTACCGGGTCATCTACATTATCAAACAACCCCTTGTGCAGATGCATCGCCCACTCCCGGGTAAAAGAACCGAAATGGTTTTTTGCGGCAAGAGATATCCCTGCCGTACTATGGGCTTTCATCGCAGGGATGTTAATTAAATAGTCGATCTCATCATAGAGCGTGAAAAGCTTGTCGGTCACTGCATCGGGCATTACCGTCCCATGATCTGAAAAAAAGACCCGGTCGGTTGCTGTCACAGCCACAGGGGTGCGACCCAGCCCGGTGATGTTGATCTCTGTGTGGATAAGGTTGTTCCCGAGTACATGCACTCCTGGAAATTCGATGTGCCACAGATCGTAAAACTCCTTATAGATATTGCGTGCCGGGTCGCCTACGTAGATCATATCCTCCGGCACCCGGGCCTGGTTCACCAGTTGCCTGAGCACAGAAAGCACAACATAAGGATTTGTTTCAGAGGCAAAACTGTTGATTGCAAGATGGTCGGTGCGCCCAAGGTCCGCATTGAAGCGGCCTGAAGAGATTCCCCCGTAGGCGGTAGTGGCGTTGACCTTGATCAGGATCTTTTGGCCGGCCGTATAGCCAACATTGCCGTGGCCATGGTTCAGGTTGTAATACCTGAACAAGGTATCCCATGCATGGGCAACATCGGAAGTGCCGGTGAGTGCCATCACTGATTTCATCATCATGCTGTCGATGGCTTCACTGTTGCTGTTCTTGGCCATGAACCAGGCATCGTCATCAGCATCGATCACACCATTTTCATTCGAAGTGTTGGAACATGCCGGGTTTGTTGCTGTTGGGTCCCATATCCATACAACACGCCCAGGGAAAATCCCTTTGGCCACCCCGATCGGATCGTTGGGGGTAAAGTAGTTAATGCCCGGAACCCTGCGAGTGGCCATTGAAATAACCGGCCACTGGACGAAGTAGAAGAGGAAAAAAACCAGTGCAACCACCAGACAGAGCGAGGCGATAACATATCTCGACCTTACAGCGAAAAACCGGAAACGCCGGAAGGCCGCCACAGAGCCGGTAAGGCTCAGCAGGTATACGACAAATGCCGACATGAACGGAGCCGTGGCCTGCATACAAGGATAACTGGCCCGGCTGGGCTTGGGAACAACCCGGACCAGAAACCAAAGGGTCGCCATGAACCCGATTGCGAGCAAAATAATCTTTGCCGGTACTCCTTGCGATTTCAGCTTTGCAATTACTTTTTGAAACCTTCCGGGTAAATAGGGTAAAGGATTATACATATCAAGATGTTTATAAAACTATTCCTGAACTCGTGAGATATAAAGATACAAAATATAAACGATTTGCAAACCCCTTCTTGTCAGCTTGAAATAAACGGGTAAATTTCATGCTGCCATCCATACTATGTTGTCACGGATGAACATTAGGGTGACAGAGCCGAAGAACACCCGATCTTGAGCAATGGCATCGTGATATCGACGAATTCATGTTGGCTCACAGATCAGAAAATCTTTCTACTTTTGCCTCAAACTCAAAAACTATGCTCCTATGAAGGAAAAGATATTGGTTATCGGATGTTCAGGCCAGATTGGCTCGGAACTCACACTTGAACTGCGAAAAATTTACGGAAACACCAACGTTATAGCCACCGATATTCGTCCTGCCCAGGCCGAGATCAGCGAAAGCGGCCCATTCGAGATACTGGACGTGCTGGATGCTTCCAAACTCCAGCTTATCTGCGAACACGAAAAAGTGACCCAGGTTTATCACCTTGCAGCCATCCTGTCGGGCAATGCCGAAAAACGCCCCATGCCTTCATGGGACATCAATATGCGCAGCCTCTTCAACGTACTTGAGATCGCCCGCGAAATCAAACTTAAAAGAATCTTCTGGCCCAGTTCCATAGCTGTATTCGGCCCCACTACTCCCCATTATAACACTCCGCAGTATACCATTATGGAACCGAATACTGTGTACGGTATATCCAAACTTGCAGGCGAACGCTGGATTGAATATTACTTTAACAAGTATGGCGTGGATACCCGGAGTCTCCGTTACCCGGGGCTGATCAGCTACAAGACCGAAGCAGGCGGAGGTACCACCGATTACGCGGTTGAGATATTTTACGAAGCTATCCG
>Ga0182021_10007522_pt1 | contig 12906 bp, 12 predicted proteins | sample 612E3MmetaG_FD_120493 | JGI IMG/M metagenome (GOLD analysis project Ga0182021, IMG submission 120493) | Permafrost microbial communities from Stordalen Mire, Sweden - 612E3M metaG (Illumina Assembly) | ecosystem: Environmental > Terrestrial > Soil > Wetlands > Permafrost | place: Sweden... | reverse complement strand
GCAAGGGCTGACGGTGAGCCCGCAGGGCACCGTCTCCGGCATTCCCACGGTGGCGGGCGTGTTCAAGGTGGGCCTCAAGGTGAGCGACAGCGTGGGACGCTCGCTCATCTATCCGGTGCAGATTCCCATTGCCATGGCCGGACAGGCCATGCCGCTGACGCCGCCGAGCACGATCGGTTTGGCCGCTTCGGTCAACCAGCCCTTCATTTACAAACTGGACGACTTTGCGCCGGCTTCTCCCAACAAGCTGGGTGGCGGGCAGCCACCATTCACGTGGACGGTCACCGCCGGCAGTTCGCTGCCTTCGTGGCTGAACCTCAAGCCGGGCAACCCCGCGAACGGTCTTTCCGCCTACCTGTATGGCACGCCGCCAGGGAAGACGAGCCCGGCCTTCACGCTGACGGTCACGGACAACGCCGGGCAGACAGTGGATGTCCCGTTCACCATGTTCATCGGCAACCTGGCCACTTTTCCGGATCCGCTGCCGGCGGGCATGGTGGGCACGCCCTATCAGTCGGTGCTGAGCACCATTGGCGGCAAGGCGCCGTACATCTACTACCTCGCTTCGGGTTCTTCCTTGCCGCCGGGCCTGGCGCTCGGGCCGGGAGGAGTGGTTTCGGGCACGCCCCTGGTGGCCGGCCAGTGGTTCGTCATGATAGCGGTCACCGACTCGATGACTCCGACGGCGAACACCAACACCAAGTACTACACCCTGACAGTGGATTCGACGGCTTCGCCGGTTCCGGTGCTCTCTTCCAGCCCACGAACGATGAGCCTTTACTACTATACCGGCGATCCCACCCCCGCGCCGATTCCGCTTACGATGTCGAGCAGCAGCGTGCAGATATCCTACAACTGCTCGGTGAACTGGGCGGCGGGGCTGGGGCTATCGTTCACCGCCGGAACCACGCCGGCGGCGCCGAACCTGATCGTCACGCCCGCGTCGCTGGCGCCGGGGTTGAACGAGGCGCTGATTCTGTGCAAGGGCGTCAATTACAACACCGAGAAGACGCTGATCGTGCAGGTGAACAAGGCGGATCCGGGGTCATTCCCGATTCTGGGAGTGAGCCCGGTCAACGAGGTGTTCAGCGCGGCCGGCGGACAGGGCAGGGTGTCCATCGAGACCGTGGCGAGCGGCGTGTGGACGCCTTCGACCACGTCCTCCTGGATCGCGATTACCGGCCCAGGGCCGGGCCAGGGAGTCGGGACGATCGAGTATACGGTGGCCCCCAATACCACGGGAGCGGAAAGGGTCGGGACCATCACGATCTTCTCGCGGCCGCCCGTGACAATCACGCAGGCGGCCGCGGGCGGATGCTCGTATGCCCTGAAGCCGAACACCTTGTGGGTGCCTCGCGACGGGCTGACCACGACATTTTCCGTGGTGGCGTCCGACCCGAGTTGTGCGTGGACGATGACGAGCGGCGACACCTTCATGGTGGACAACTCTGCGATTGTACCCGCAAGCGGATCGGGAAGCGTTACGGTGAGATTCACGGTGAAGCCCAACGGGAGCGTCCCAAACACGAAGAACAGTTTCCTGTCCTTGAATTTCTCGAATCCGGGGCCCAATCAGAAGCCCATGAATCTTAAACAGGATGGCCATTTCCTGAGTTTGACGAATGGCTCGCTGGACTTTTCGTCGAGCGGCGGTCCGGGCTGGGTGTTTGTCGCAGGTCCGTCAGGAGCCCCGTTTGGCACAACCAGCTACCCGGGGTGGATCGTCATGGGCAACAATACAGCGACGATACCGCCCGGAGAGCCCGGTGCCCTCGCCCTGTTCGCCACAGCGAACTCCAGCGCGCAGCCACGGTCCGGCACCATGATCGTCGCGGGGCAGGCGCTGCGGGTCAACCAGGCGGGCGTTCCGTGCAACCTCTCAGTGGACGCCGGGGGCGGGCTGCTGTTCGGCCCTTCGGGAGGCTCCGGCAGTCTCGCCATCACGTCGCCGGCGAGCGATTGCGCGTGGACGGCCAGCAGCGGGGCGCCGTGGGCGACCGTATCGGCGGCCAGCGGCATGGGCAACGGATCGGTAGGGATCGCGGTGGCGGCGGCATCGGGCGACCGAACCACTTCCGTCACGGTGGGCGGAGTGGACATCCCGGTCCGCCAGACTTGCGCGTTCCAACCTCCCACGACGCAGGTGTCCGCGGCGGCGCCGGCGGCGTCCGGGACGATGGACTTCGTCGGTCCAGGGTCATGTACCATCACAGCGGCCGGCGCCACGCAAGCCTGGCTCACGTGGTCGGTGACGCAGGCCGGCGCGTCGCCGCCTCGAATGCAGTGGAGCGCGACGGCGAACTCCGGCAGCGCGGCGCGCTCGGTGACGGTGACGGCATTGGGCGCCAGCATCGTCTTCACTCAGGCGGGCGCCACACCCGCATGGAGCTTTTCTTCGATCTCCGGCAGCTACAACTCGAGCGGAGGCGGGTCCGGTAGCTTTGGCCTCGCGGCCGGCGGCGCGGCCTCGGCGCCGGCGCTCTCGACCGATTCGACTTGGATTTCCAGCCTGACGCTGGCCAGCGGCTTCAACTCCTCCACGGGAAGCGGGCAGGTGACTTTCACTACCAACGCCAACACAGGGGCGCCGCGGCAGGGGCAGATCGGCGTGGACGGTCAACTCTTTACGGTGTTGCAAAGCGGTCCGTCGTGCTACGTGGTGGACACGTCGGCCACTCCGGCGGGCCTGCCGCTTCAGGGAGGCACGGGCCAACTGCGGGTGACGATGTCGTCCGCCGGCTGTTCTCTGAGCGCTTCGGGCGTGGGCGGCGTGGTGAGTGTGGATTCGGTGGTTAACCAGGGTGGCGGCGTCTTCGCGGTCAATTTCACGGCCACCTCTTGGGCCGTGGCGCGCGTGCTGCCCATTATGATCGCCAGCGGCGCGGGCAGCTCGACAACGGTGAATGTCCGGCAGGACTTGGCCTACTGAGGCACGGGGAGGAAACGATGCGGATCGTCAATGGAGCAAGGGCCGGGAAACTCGGCGCAATCGCTTTTCTCGCCGGGGCTTGGGCGGCGGCCGCGACGCTCGGTCCGGACGGCGCCGGATACACCGCCAACACGGCGGCTACTTACAGTTTTGTGGACGTGTCGCGCACCGGGACGCGGGTGCTGGCGGGAACGGCGGCGGATGCCGTGCAAGTCCGCATGGGATTCGCGTTCCAGTTCTACAACAAGGAATACTCGCAGGCCTGCATTTCGTCGAGCGGCCTGGTGGGGTTTGGGACGTGTGTCAGCTCGCGAGCCAACATCGGGTTCGCGGGCGCGCGCCCGCCGGGCGACGCGGCGGTGGCGGCGGTGTTCTGGGGCAACCTGGGGTTTTCCGACAGCGGCGCCGACGCGGTCTACTACCAGACGCTGGGCACGGCGCCCAACCGCCGTTTCGTGGTGCAGTGGAACAACGCCATGCTGGGAAGCACGGGCCAGATGGTGACCTTTCAGGCGGTGTTTTCCGAGGGCAGCAACGCCATCCTGTATCAATACGCAAACGTCGGCGGGGCGGCGACGGTGGGCATCCGCGACTCGGGCGCGCCGGCCAACGCGCGTTTCCTGGAGTTTTCGTCGGGCACGCCGGCGCTACGCAACGGTTCGGCGATTCTCTTTTCGCAGAGCGCGGCGACGAAAGTGGCCGTGACGGTCTCGGCAAACGTGGCGGGATTGAGCTTTGTGGTGGACGGAGTTTCCTACACCGCGTCCAAGACTTTCAATTGGGCCCTGAACAGCAGCCACTCGCTGAGCGCGGCGTCGCCGCAGAGCTCCAGCACGAGCGCGCGCTACGCCTTCGTGAACTGGTCCAACGGCGGCGGGCAGACGCAGACTGTCACGGTGACTGGCACGGCAACCTACACGGCGAACTTCAAGACGCAGTACCCGCTCAGCGTGGCGTTGAACCCGGCCGCGGGCGGCACGGTGAGCGGCGCCGGCTGGTACGACGCCGGCGGTGCGGCGACGGTGCAGGCCACGGTCAACGCGGGGTGGACGTTTAGCCAATGGTCGGGTGGCATCTCGAGCAAGCTGAACCCGGCCTCGTTCACCATGACCGGGCCGCTGCAGGTGGTGGCCAACTTCGTCGCCCAGCAACCTACTCTGAATGCCAGTGTGCTGTCGCGTGTGGACGCGGCCGCCGGCCAGCGGCAGGTGACGTTCCACATTGCCAATGGCGGGGCAGGCACGGCGGCCAATGCCACCATCTCAGCGGCGGCGGAAGTGGTATCGGGCGGCAGCGGCACGGTGACCCTGGTGACGGTGCTGCCCGTGCAACTGGGCACCCTGGCGCCGGGAGCGTCGGTGAACACGGATCTGGTTTTCACCTGGCCCGTCGCGGCCCAACGCGTGATGATCACGCTTTACTACGCCGCCAACAGCGGCGCTTATTCGGGCAGTACCGTGCTGAACGTCATTCGGTAGTTCGGGAGACACATCATGCGGAAACATTTCGTACCCGGTTTTTTCTTATGGGCGTTTTTTGTGGCGGGTGATCTGCGGGCGGGCTTGATCGTCGGCCTCACGGCGCCCTGGAATGGCACGTATTACGAGCTTTCAGGCAACAGCGGCGATACGGTCTATTGGGGATTCACGCTGGAGAATCCGGATGCGACTGCTTATTCGTTCAGCAGCTTATCGCTGTCGCCGGACCCTGCGGCCAGTTCTTTCGGCACTTTTGACTACACGTCGTTCCTGTCCTGGGACGGCCCCGTGCACGATTACACCGTGCCGGCGGGATTCGGCCCGCGAACGTACCCGGGTAACTCGACGCTGTCCATCGGCAAACTACTGATTTCGGCGGACGCGGGTATCTACACGGGCACGCTAAAGGTGGACTGGGTCCCGACCGAAGGGCCGTGCTCTACCTGCTCCCAGACATTTCAGGTAGAGGTCGACGCTCCCGCTACCCCGGAGCCTGCGCCGCTGGCCCTGTTGGGCGCGGGTCTGGCCGGGTTGGCTTTCTGGAAGCGATACGCCACCAGCGGCCGTCGGAAGAGCACCGGTTAAACCTCGCCCGCCGCTATCTTGACCGACACCGCCGCCACTTCGTGCTCCATGGACCGGTCCCGATCCTGGAACCGCGCCAGTTGGCGCACCGCCGCGTGGACCCTCCGCGACCCGCTCCCCAACCTGGCCGGCCCGCCGCGCAAATCTACGGCCTGGGCCGCGGCCAGCAGCACCATGGCCGTCTCGTTGCGCAGGCATTCCAACGCGTCCATGGCGGTCACCCCCGCGTGCATCCCCAGGCTCACCACGTCCTGGTTGTATTGCTCCGTGGGCAGCGAATGGATGGAGCTGGGACCCGCCATCTGCCGCACGGCGCAGGCCAGGCTGGTGACGCTCAACTGCATGCCCTTGAACCCGGAATTCAGACCCGGTTCGGGCGTCAGGTTGGCCGGCAGCCCCTGGTTGAAGCGGTCGTCCACCAGCACCGCCACCAGCGCGTTGCCCCAGTTGGCCATGGAGGCGAAGTCGATCTTCCAGGTGTCCAGCAGGCGCGCGATGTGGCCGCCGTAGAAGTTGCCGGCCTTGTACATCCTGCCGGTCTCGGGGTCGATGAGGGGGTTGTCGTTGGCCGAGTTGATTTCGCGCTCGACCACCGCGCGCCCATCCTCGAGCGCCTCCCACACCTGGCCGAGCCCCTGCGGCGCGCAGCGCAGCGAGTAGCAGCTCTGGCCGCCGGAAGGCTGGGTGTACCCGGAACCTTCCAGCATCCCGCGCAGGTAGGCCGCCACCGCGATCTGGCCGGGGTGGCCCTTCTTCTGGTGTACCCACGGCTCGAACGGCAGGTCGGGCGATTGCATGGCTTCCACGGAAAGCGCCACCGCGCCCAGCAGCGCACGCAGCACGCGGAAGGCGTCGATCCACAAGAGCGACGCCACGGCGGTCATGACCGTGGTGCCATTGATCAGCGCCAGCCCCTCTTTCGGCGCCAGCCGTATGGGGCGCAATCCCGCCGCCTCGAGCGCTTCCACGGCCGCCAGGCGCCGGCCCTGAAATTCCGCCTCGCCCTGCCCCACCAGCACGCGCGCGATGTAGGCCGAGGGCATCAGATCGCCGCTCGCGCCCACCGATCCGTAGCGCGGAACCACCGGCGTCACGCCGCGGTTCAGCAGCGCCGCCAGGGCATCCACCACTTCCGGCCGCACCGCCGAGGCGCCCGTCGCGAAGGTGGCCGCGCGCAGCAGCGTGGCCGCCCGCACCACGTCGTTCGGCAGCGGCTGCCCGGTGGCGCAGCCCAGGTGCCGCAGCAGGTTGAGCTGCAGCAGGTCCATTTTCTCCGGAGGCACCGAGAGTCCCACGTTCCCGCCCACGCCCGTGTTCACGCCGTAGATGCGCTCGCCGCGCTCGACCAGCTCTTCCAGCCGCTCACGGCCCCGCGCGATGCGCTCGCGCGCCGCATCGGCGATGCGCACTTCGGCGCCTTCGCGCGCCACCCGCGCCACATCTTCGATGGAGAGCGGGGTACCGGCCGGGTCCGCTCCCAGTTCCACGAATTCCGCCATACCTGTAGACTACCTCGGCTTCTGCTTCGCGGCCAATTCCCGAATCGCGGCTGGCCCTCGCTCGAGGAGGCGCTGGTAGCCTTCCGGATCGATGAAGGGGCTCGCCGATCGCACCACCCGCCAGGAGGAGCGCGGCGCCAGAACGCTCCACTGGTCTATTGTGTGTGCGGACACCTGTCACCGTCCCGTATTAACCGAGGATAACTTGACTGGCGAAGCGCCGTCGGCGCTAGATTCCTGTAGTGCACATCTTCGAGGACCTCAGCCCGTACGCGCGGGTGGCCACCGCGGTTCTGCCGTTCCTGGCCGCCATACTGCTGCGGCTCGTCGTCGGGAAGAACGGGGTGACGCGGCTGCTGCTCTCGCTCAGCACCACCTGGTTCGCCGTCAACGTCCTGATGGCCCCTTTCTCCGAATCGATGCGGCGCGATATTTTCGACCTGCGCTCCTGGTTCCGGTAGCGATTGGCGCGGATGCGGCGCCGGGCCCGACGGGCGCCCATTCGGCCCGGCGCCACGCTCCCGCTTGCAATCCGCTACAATGACTTATGTAAAGGAGGCCGTATGGAACCCACTGGCGTGCTCACTGCCGGTTTTGCAGGGCTAGGCTTTCCCGAGATTGTCGTGATCGCCTTGGTTGCCGTGTTGCTGTTCGGCGGTAAGAAGGTCGGCGACCTGGGGAAGGGCTTAGGCGAAGGGATCAAGAACTTCAAGGACGCCCTCAAGGGCGGCGAAGAAGGCAAGAAGGAAGAAGAGAAGGTCGGAGACAAGAAGTAGGCGGCAGCTTCGTGGAACAGCCCGCACTTTGGGCTGGGTTCATCTCGGCTTCAAAACATCCTGCAAAGAAAAAACCCCGCGAGACCGGTTCGGCCTCGCGGGGTTTTGCGTTGTAAGGCTGCCCTCTGGCTACTTCTTCTTCGGCGGAACGATCGCGTCCTTGGCGGCTTTGGCCACGCGGAACTTCACGACCTTCTTGGCCGGAATCTTGATGGCTTCGCCGGTCGCCGGGTTGCGCCCCGTGCGAGCCTTGCGATCCACCCGCACCAACCGGCCGATGCCGGGCAGAACGAATACGCCGTTCTTCTTCACTTCGCCGATGGCCAGCTTGGCGAGTTCCTCCAGGAACCCTTTGGCGGCCTTGTTGTTGACTTCGCAGCGTGCCGCGAGCTCTTTGACCAGTTGCGTCTGGGTCATTCTCTGATTCGCCATATCTCTCCTTCGATTCTCCCGAGATTCGGTTTGTTTCAATCCAGCTTGGAGCAAACCGCGCGTGTTGCGCGCCCTGCGCCACATCACCATCGAAAACAATTCTAAGCCCGCGCGTTTTCCTGGACGCGCGGCTCAATTGATATCAATCATAAGGGAAGGGCATGGTGATGTAAAGAGAAAAGCGTCACAAAAGCCCGATTTTTCGCGGTTTTTTCGATTCCGGTCCGCTGGGAGGGCCATTCTACGGGCTTTCCGCGAATCCCAGGCCGGGCTTCCACTTCAGGTCGCCCTCCCCGAAGGCCGTCGCGACCTTGTTTTTCAGTACCCGGAAGCGCACCCGCCGGTCCCCAGCCGGGCTCAGCGCGATGCGCACCGCGGCGTAGAGCTTGAGCGGAGCGCCGCCGGCGCTGGTCTCGGCCTCTCCTCCGGATGGCTCCGGGCGGCCGCGCGTCTGGTTGAGAAACAGCACCGAGGCGCCGGCTTTGGTTACCGCCATCGCCAGCCTTCGCAACCCCGATGCCAGCACGCGGCCATGCAGGCCGGGGCCGCTCACTCCGATCCCGGTTTCGAGTTCCAGGCTGGGGACGAGTGCCGCGGCCGAATCCACCACCAGAAGGTCCACCGCGCCGGAGAGGGCCAGCCGGCGCGCGATATCGAGAGCCTCCTCGGCCGATTCGGGTTCGACCACCGGCAAGCGCTCGAGCGCCACCCCGAGCCTCACGGCGTACAGCGGATCGAAGGCGTGGTCGGCATCGATCCACGCGGCCGTCGATCCCCGCTTCTGAAGATGAGCCGCCACCTGGAGCGCCAGGGTAGTCTTCCCGCAGGAAGGCCCGAACAGCTCCACCAGGCAGCCGCGCGGCAACCCACCCGTGCCCAGCGCGGCGTCGAGCGCCGCAAATCCGGTGGGAAGCGCGGGGCCGGCGGGGTACCCCGTGCGGCGCACCGGAGCCGACTCCATTTGGGAAAGCTTGAGACGAATGGCGCGTTGCCGGTCTTCTTCCTTCATCGCGGCGCAGCCACCGCTCTGGGGCGTTCGCGTCTCGCGTCGGAGCCGCGAACGCCCCAGAGCGGTGGTCCTCCTATTTGCGCGCGGGCGCTGGTTTGGGAGCCGGGTTGGGCGGCGGCGCCTCCGCCGCGGCAGCCACTGGTTCCGGCTTGGCCAGACCGAGGACGTTGCGCAACTCGGTGTCGATGGACTGCCGGATATCGGCGTTGTCTTTCAGAAACTGGCGAGCGTTCTCGCGGCCCTGGCCGATGCGCTCGCCTTTGTAGCTGTACCACGAGCCGCTCTTCTCGACCACGTTTTGCGCCACGCCCAGGTCGATCAGGTCGCCTTCCTTGGAGATCCCTTCGCCATAGATGATGTCGAATTCGGCTTCGCGGAAGGGCGCCGCCACTTTGTTCTTCACTACCTTGACCCGGGTGCGGTTGCCGACCACGGCATCGCCGTCCTTGATGGCCGCGATGCGCCGGATGTCCAGCCGCACGCTGGCGTAGAATTTCAGCGCGCGCCCGCCGGTGGTGGTTTCCGGGTTGCCGAACATCACCCCGATCTTCTCGCGGATCTGGTTGATGAAGATCAGGCAGGTGCGCGACCGGGAGACCACCCCGGTGAGCTTGCGCAGGGCTTGCGACATCAGCCGCGCCTGGACCCCCATGTGGCTGTCGCCCATCTCGCCGTCGAGTTCGGCTTTGGGCACCAGCGCCGCCACCGAATCCACCACCAGCACGTCGATCTGCCCCGAGGCGGTCAGGTGATTGGTGATCTCGAGGGCCTGCTCGCCGTAGTCGGGCTGCGAGACCAGCAGATTGTCGATGTCCACGCCGAGTTTCTTGGCGTATGCCGGATCGAGCGCATGCTCGACGTCGATAAAGGCGGCAATCCCTCCCTTCTTCTGCGCCTCCGCGATTACCTGGAGAGCGATCGTGGTCTTGCCGGAGGATTCCGGTCCGAAGACTTCGACCACGCGGCCCCGGGGGAGGCCACCCACGCCCAGCGCGGCGTCCAGTGAAATCGACCCCGTCGAAATCACGGAGACCGGTACCAGGGCATCCTTCGACCCGAGACGCAGGATCGAGCCTTTGCCAAACTGCTTTTCGATCTGGCTCAAGGCGAGTTCCAAGGCGCGCGAGCGCTCTTTTTCATCCATGACGGGTATCACTCCTGGAGATGTTTTGAAGCACCCATTGTACCAGCGGGGACTGCGTGTATCGTCGTTTAGTGTGCAACCAAATCGAAAACTCTCGGTTTTATTCCCTGGTGGGGCGGGCCATCGTCTTTTGTGGCCTGCCAACGCAGACGACGAAAGACGATCGTCTGCGCCACCGGACGGTATAATCGATCCAGAGGCCTTCCACATGCGAAGTGCGCGTTCCGCGGCAGCCCGTTTCTTCGCCCTGATTCTGTTGGCGGCGTTTCTGCTGCCGGCCGCACCCAGGAAAACCGTGGCTACGGCCCGGGGCGAAAATGAGGACTTGATCCTCACCATCACACTCTACATCGAACCCGCCGGCGTCAAGGGAATCGTCGGTTCCGATCTGGATGGACACTACATTGTGGCCGATGTGAAAGTGCAGCCCAAGTACGGCAAGGAAATCGCCATCGACCGGGACGATTTTCAGCTCCGCACCGACAAGGACGGAGAGAAGACCGGGCCTTTTGCCCCCAGCCAGATCGCGGGCAGCGGCGGCCTCGTGCTCAAGCAGGCCCCCGTCCAAAGAAGCAGCCCCGGTGTCTCCCTCGGCGGCGGCTACCCCGGCGGGTACCCCGGTGGCTCTCCCGGTGGCTACCCCGGCGGGTATCCTGGCGGCTATCCCGGTGGCTACCCGGACAGCGGTGCGACCATCGGTACCGGCGGAGACAGCGACTCGGGCGATGTCAAGGCCACCGTAAAGAACGCCGCGACGGAAAAGGAAAACCCCATCAAGAAGGTGCTCGAAGACAAGGTGCTGCCCGAAAAGAAGACCGACCAGCCGGTCTCCGGCCTTCTCTACTTCGCCATGGAGAAGCAGAAGATGAAGGACCTGGAGCTGACCTACGGCGGCCGCGAGAACCGCATCGCCTTGCGCTTCAAGTAGCGGCCGGGCACGCCCGACCCGCTCGATGGATGCCACGGGTTGGTCAAAAACCACTATGAGCCGTGGCACAACGACGCGTTGACAATCGGTTTCGATGTTGGTATATTACCAACACATGACGGTCGCCTGTCAGACCATTCGGGAAGCCGTGGATCTGTTGCGCGGTTTCCTGGAAGATGGAGAAGTCAAGCACGGCAGGCATTTTCGGGAGGAACTCGCCAAAGAAAAGCTCTCCTAGGAGGACGCATGGAACGTCTTTGTTACGAGGGCGGATCTTCGATCCTCCGGAGCAAGACATCAAGACAGGGGAATGGAAATACCGGGTTGAGGGACGCGATGCCGGCGGCAAGTGGATCGCAATCGTCTTTGCCTTTAAGACTGTCGAACTGGTGTTCTTGATAACAGTGTTTTCAATCGAAGCAAGGGGGAGAAGATGAAAAAGACTGAATGCACTGCCTGCGGCGCGCCAGCCAGTGTGGTCCGGGGAAGTTACCCATTCACGGAATGTGGACTGCGAAACGTGGTACTCCAAGGCGTGGAAATTACCCGGTGTTCGCGATGCGGAAATGACGATGTAGTCATACCGCGTCTGAACGATCTCATGCGAACGCTGGCATTCGCCGTTGTGAGCCAGCCGTATCGGTTGCAGGGCGAAGACGTGAGGTTTCTTCGCAAGTACTTGAACATGACCCAGGCGCAGCTTGCGGAGTTGCTCGACGTTCACAAGACGAACCTGTCGAAGTGGGAGAACAACGAAGATAGGATCGGCGAGCAGAGCGACCGCTTGATTCGCGCTGTGACGGTTGCGCTTGGTGAAGGCCTGAAGGAAAAAATGGAACAGGTGGTTCGCTCGTTTCCCCGCATCCAGAAGTCCAAGAAGAGGCCTGGGCTTGAGATGGACCCCAGAAACCTGTCGTTTAGTTTCGCCTGAGACGGACGCCCAGCCGGAAAGCTGCGCCATCTGCTCCCGGGCGAGCCGGCAAGCCGAGAACTGCCCTCGACGCACATTCCGCGCACTGCCCGTCCTCCCGTTCCGCCTCGCATGAGCTAAGCTGAGATCAAATGAGAATCCTGGTCGTCGAGGACGAAAAGCGAATCGCCGACTTCCTGTGCCGCGGTTTGCAGGGCGCCGGTTATGCCGTGGATGCCGCGCCCAACGGCGCCGCCGCGCTCGAGTGCATCCATTCCACGGACTACGATCTGGTCGTCCTGGACCTCATGCTGCCCGATATGGACGGCCTCCAGGTATTGGCCAAGATCCGCAACCGCAAACTGGGGCCGCCGGTCCTGATCCTGAGCGCTCGCGGAGACCTCGACGACCGCGTCAAGGGCCTCGAGCAGGGCGCCGACGACTACCTGGTGAAACCCTTTGCCTTCGTCGAGCTGCTGGCGCGCGTGCGGGCGCTGCTGCGGCGCGGCCAGCCGGCGCCGGAAAAGTTGCAGGTGGCCGACCTCGCCCTCGATTGCATCCGCCGCAAAGTCACGCGCGGTCCCGACACCATCGACCTGGCGCCCAAGGAGTTCGGCATCCTGGAATATATGATGCGGAACAAAGGCCGCCCCCTGAGCCGCACCATGATCGTCGAGCACGTCTGGGACATGGATTACGACGGTCTCACCAATATCGTGGACGTCTATATCCGCCACCTGCGCAGCAAGATCGACGACCGCTTCCAGCAGAAGCTCATCCAGACCGTGCGCGGCATCGGTTACATGATCGAAGCTCCCGACAAGCCCGCGGAACGGACCGCGGAGCAGCCGCCGGAACGGCAGGTGTGACGTGCCCCGCACTCGCGATCTGCGCCGCCTCACCCGCGGGCTGCGTTTCCGCCTGACGGCCAGCTACGCGCTGTTCTTCGCGGTGCTCCTGATGGGGGTGGCGGGACTGTTTCGCCAGCGCCTCTCGAGCGAGCTCGACACCCAGATTCGGGACGACCTCAACCAGCAATGGGCGGCCATGAAGGGCTACCTGCGCATCGAAAAGGACGCGGAGCTCGGAAGGTACGCTTCCAACTGGTACTACGACGACGAGGACCCGGATGAATCGAAGATCGTGCTCGATCTGCGGGGAATCTGCCTGGTGGCGGATGCCAATGGAAACCCGATTCCCAACGCCAAGACCAAGG
>Ga0182021_10007521_pt1 | contig 12906 bp, 9 predicted proteins | sample 612E3MmetaG_FD_120493 | JGI IMG/M metagenome (GOLD analysis project Ga0182021, IMG submission 120493) | Permafrost microbial communities from Stordalen Mire, Sweden - 612E3M metaG (Illumina Assembly) | ecosystem: Environmental > Terrestrial > Soil > Wetlands > Permafrost | place: Sweden... | reverse complement strand
GCTGACCCTGCTAGGCGGCGTGGTGACGGTGGGATTCGTGCTGGAAGGCATGCGCATCGCCATGACGGGCGTCACCTGGGGCGCATCCGGGGCTTTCATCGGGTACCCCATCAGCCGGCTTTTCGCGGGCTGGAGGGCGCTGACCGGCGTTTACGGCTACGCATGGTACCTGCACGCCATACTGACGGGCGCGTTTGCGGCGTATCTGCCGTTCAGCCGCATGTTCCATATCCTGGTGGCGCCGTTTTCGCTGGCTCTTCGAGGAGCCAAGCACGGCGGGCACGAGGCGAAGATCCCGATTCCGGCCGGAGCCGAGGTCGAATGTTAGGAGTTGTCATGATAGACGAGCGCATCAAAGCAGACTTGATCCGGATCGTGGGAAGCCAGAATTACACGGACAACCTGATCGACATGGTGTCCTATTCCTACGATGCGTCCGAGCATCGGGCGCGGCCCTCGTGCGCGGTGTGGGTGGAGACCACGGCGCAGGTTTCCGAAGTCATGAAGCTGGCCAACCGCGAGAAGATTCCGGTGACGCCGCGAGGCGCCGGCACGGGCCTCTCGGGGCTCTCGGTGCCGGTGCACGCGGGGATTGTGATGGACCTCACGCGCATGAACCGGATTCTGGAGTTGCGCATCGAAGACCGGCTGGCGGTGGTGCAACCCGGACTGGTGTACGCCGATCTCGAGAAGGCGCTGGCGCCGCACGGATTCTTCTTCCCGCCCGACCCTTCCAGCGGAAAGGTCTGCACCATGGGTGGCACGGTGGGCACCAACGCGGGCGGCGTGAAGGGCGCCAAATACGGCACCACGCGCGATTACGTGCTGGGCCTGGAGGTGGTGCTGGCCGACGGCCGCATCATGCGCACAGGGGGCAAGACCATCAAGAACGTCTCCGGCTACGATCTCACGCGGTTGTTCGTGGCGTCTGAAGGCACGCTGGGAATCGTCACCGAGATCGCCCTGAAGATCAATCCCAAGCCCACCGTGACCACCACCGCCATGGCCACGTTCAACGACCTGGAGGACGCCGGACGCGCCGTGGCCGAAGTGATGCGCAGCGGCATTCTGCCCAGCGTGCTGGAGATTCTGGGCCGCGAAACCATCGTGGCCATCAATCAGAACACCGACCTCAACCTGCCCGAGGTGGAAGCCCTGCTGCTGGCCGAAACCGACGGCTACACCAAGGGAGAGACCGACTTCCAGATGGGTAAGATCGTGGACGTGTTCCGGCGGAACAACCCCGGAATGGTCAAGCTGGCCGCCTCGCAGGAGGAAGCCGCCGGGCTGTGGAAGGCGCGGAAATCGGCCTACGCCGTGCTGGCCCGCATCAAGAGCCACTTCGTTCTGGAGGACGTGACGGTGCCTATCGGCAGGGTGCCGGCGCTGCTCAAGGGCATCCAGGCCATCGCCAAAAAGCACTCGATTCAGATCGCCACCTTCGGCCACGCGGGGGATGGCAATCTGCATCCGCAGATCCTGTACGATGGGTACGACCCCGCGCAGGTTGGTAGCATGGAGGCCGCCAGCGACGAACTGTTCCGGCTGTCGATCGAACTGGAGGGGACGCTTACCGGGGAGCACGGCATCGGGATCTCCAAGGCCCCCTTCATGACGCTGGAGCACGATGCGGTGTCGCTCGAAATGATGCGCACCATAAAGCGGGCTTTCGACCCCAACAACATTTTGAACCCGGGAAAGATGGCGCTGGACGCCGCGTAGGAACGGAGACGCGATCATGGAAGCCAAATACGATTTCGAGCGCAAATACCGGGAGCAGATTCTGCGTTGCTCGCGCTGCGGATTCTGCCAGGCCGTGTGCCCGGTCTACGGAGCCACGCTGCGGCCCGGATTGAACGCCCGCGGCAAGATGCTGCTGCTCAAGGAGGTGATGGACGGGCGGATCGATCTCTCGAACGAGTTGATCGAGACGCTGTTCCAGTGCACCACCTGCGCCAGTTGCACGCACAATTGCCCATCGGGCGTCGAGGTGCCCGAGATCATCAAGGTGGCGCGCAAGGACATGGTGGACATCGGCTCCTGCCACCCGGCCTTCACCGGCATGCACGACGTGCTGCTGCATCACTCCAACATCTATGCCGAGGACGAAGCCGAGGATTTCGGCCGCGAAAAGAAGGCCAAGGCGCGGTACGTTTTCTTCGCCGGCTGCGTGGGGCTCTACCGCGAGACCGAAGCCACCGAAGCCGCCCTCGCGGTGCTCGATAAGTTGGAGGTGGATTACACGCTCATCGAAGAGGCGTGTTGCAGCGGCGTGCTCGAGGACGTGGGGTTCCCGCTCAACAGCGCGCTGGTGGAAACCAACATCGAGCGCATCCTGGCCACCGGCGCGGAGGCGGTAATTACGGGCTGCCCCTACTGTGCGCGCACGTTGAATGGCAAGACGCAATACGCGCCGCTGCGCGCGAAGGGCGTGATTATCATGCACATCTCCCAGTTCCTCAAGGATTACGAGCTGGGCGTGCACACCGACAAAAAGGTCACTTACCACGACCCGTGCGACTTAGGCCGGCATTGCGGCATCTACGAGGAGCCGCGCGAGACCATCCGCAAACTGGCGCCGAATTTCATGGAACTGCCCCACCACCACGCCGACGCCCTGTGCTGCGGCGCCGGAGGCGGCGTGCGCGGCGCCTATGCCAAGAACTCCATCGACATGGCCCGGCGGCGGCTGAAGGAGGTGGAGGAGGCGGGCGCCGAAGTGGTGCTCACCGAATGCAATTCCTGCGTGCACAACCTGGGCAACGCCAAGTTGCGTAAGCAGAAGTTTACCATCTGTACGACAACCCAGTTCATTCACGACCTCATGGAAGAGGCCGAATAATCGAGGAAGGTGCCTTATGGAATTCGAATCCTATAACATGCCCGACGAGTTGTATTACGAGCCCAACCATTACTGGGTTCGTCAGGAAGGCGACCTGCTGGTGATGGGGATGGACGACTTCGCCCGCAAGCTGGCCGGACAGATTGTCTTCGTGCAGCTTCCCGAAGAGGGCAAGGCCATCAAGCTGGGCAAGAAGTTCGCCAGCGTGGAATCCGGCAAGTGGCTGGGCAAGGTGTACGGTCCGGTCAACGGCGAAATCGCGGGCGTCAACGAAGAGCTCGAAACCAATCCCGGACTTATCAACCAGGATTGCTACGGCGTGGGTTGGATGTACAAGATCAAACCCGACGATCTTGGGGAAGTGCAGAACCTGCTGCATGGCACGGAAGCCGTGCAGAAGTGGCTCGTCGAGGAGATCGCCAAGTTCGCCAAGGGGGCGTAAGGCGGACCCCCCGGTCCGCGCGGGACGCCCTCGTCCCGCTTCCGGACCGGGGCGCGAGCAGGCCGGCGGGGGCGCCGGCCGCGGACCAGGGGGTCCGCCCCACAGGGCTAACTAAATGGCAAATCGGGATTACACGGCCGGTCAACTGTTCGAAATGGACGCCTGCACGAAGTGCCGGATGTGCGCACAGGTGTGCCCGGCGGTGGCGGCGTCCCAGAACGGGGAGTTATCGGCCGTGTGGCGGATGAATGCGCTGCGCGCCATCCTGCAAGGCCGCGGCGGATTTCTCCAGCGCCTTTTCGGCAACAAGCCGCCCTCCGAAGAGGAATTGAAGCACTTCAGCGACACCGTTTTTAAATGCACGCTCTGCGCCAACTGCGAAGAGGTTTGTCCGGTGGGCATCGGCCTCAAGGAACTGTGGCTCTCGCTGCGGATGGACATGGTGCATTCCGGTTCGTATCCCCCGAAGATCGACATGATCCGGAAGAACCTGGCCGGCAGCCGGAACGTCTTTGCCGAGGACAACGAGGAGCGCGCCGCCTGGGTGGAAGACATGCGCAACGCCCCCGAGGACGGTCTGGTGAAGGACCATGCCGAGGTGGTGTACTTCACCGGTTGCGTGGCGGCCTACTTCCCCATGGCGCAGAAGATCGCCACCGCGCTAGCCGAAATCATGATCGCCTGCGAAGTGGATTTCACGCTCATGGGCGAAAACGAATGGTGCTGCGGCTTCCCCCTGCTGGGCGCCGGGCTCAAGGACCAGTTCCAGGAATTCGCCGAGCATAACATGGCAGCGGTGCGGGCCAAGGGCGCGAAGAAAGTGGTGTTTGCCTGCCCGTCCTGTTACCAGGCATGGCGCGAGCACTACCCGCCGGGGATCGAAATCGCGCACGCATCCGAGTTCCTGTTGGACCTGTTGCGCGAGGGCCGCGTGCCCATGAAGGAAACGCCGCTGACGGTCACCTATCACGATCCGTGCGACTTAGGCCGCGGCGCGCGTGTCTTCGATGCCCCGCGCGAGGCGATCCGGTCCATTCCCGGCGTGCGCCTGGTGGAGTTACCCCGCAATCGCGAGGACTGCCAGTGCTGCGGCGGCGGCGGCAACCTCGAGATGCTCGACGCCGCGCTCTCGACGGAGATCGCCAAGCGTAAGATCGAGGAAGTGGTGGCCACCGGCGCACAGGCGGTAGTTACTTCCTGCCAGCAGTGCGTGCGGACCATGAATACTTATGTCCGCCGGAACAAGGTTGCGGTGGAGGTGCTGGATCTCACGCAGTTGGTACGGAAGGCGCTGCTGACGCGGTAGCGGCTCAGGGAACCAAAGCGCCACTGTGGGTGTCTATTCTTGACATGAGGCAGTGTCAGCGCCTGAGAGCGGTCTGTGCGCGTTTCGTTATCGCCGGCGCGGGTTTGGTTGCCTGCTTGCCACCGGTGTTCTCCCAGCAGGATGACCTGCTGAACGGGGAGCATGAGCGGATGCTGAACAGTCCGCTGTACCAGCGGGCACGTAGCGCCGGCGGCAGCCTCGCTGAGGTCCACGAAGCGAACCCGGCCCGCCTCTACGCGGATCTGGCGAGCTTGTACAAAGCCAGCGACGCGGTCCTACTGGTCCATATCGACCGCAGCGGCAGCGAACTCTCGACGTCCGGAAGCGATGTGCTCACCGAGTACACTGCGACCGTAGTCATCGACTTCTATGGCGGGCCGGCATGGGGGGCGAACGGCGGCGCAACGGTGCGGTTTTTCATCCCCACCGGTATGATCGCGTTCGACCAGAACACCCGCGCCGCCGTATCGGTTCACAACTTTTTGCCCCTGGCGGATGGCAAGCGCTACCTGGTGTTCCTGCGCTCCGCCACCGGCGATGCGGGGCGGCTCGATCCGGGGTTCCGTCTGACAGGTGACGGCGTCCAAGGGGCCTTCGAGGTAACGGATGAGAAGGTGGCTCCGAATTTCCACGGAGATGCACTGTGGCAGAAGTACAAGGGCGCCTCGGTGGCGACCTTGGTAGGCGACGTGAGGCCTTTCACCTCCGCGGCCATTGATGCTGCGGCTGCCGGGCGCCCGTATGTCGTGGGAAAACCCGATTTCGACGACTACAGGGACATCAGAGTGAGGTATCTTCAGGAAGCCGGGCTGCATCTTCCGTCCTACATGCCCACGATCTGGCAGTTGCGGCAGTACCTTGGTGAGAGGCTGGCGACGCATCAGCAGCTCACCGTCACATGGGACTCGCTCCCGGGCGTGTCGGACCCGGATGGTTGGGGAGCGCCGTACCACACCGTCAGAAACCTGCCGCTGTCGCCAGACTTCGTGCTGGTTGATAGGAAGCACAACCTGCCGGGGGCGCCCGGATACGGGCAACCCAACCTCGGATTCCTGATCCAAGTGGGGATCACCTCTTCTTCGGAGGTGCGCAGCCTGACCATCAGGTTTGATCCCCGCGAAAGGAACGGGGAAGCCTCGTGCGGCATTCACCCCAAGGTGACGTTTGACGTCCGCCTGCCGGACGATCCGGAGATCAAGACCTTGATATTCTTCAAGCCTGTAGCCAAGGTGGGATACTCGCCGCCGGAAGCGGCCTTGGAGAAGATCGGCGCCATCAGCATCCCGGCGGACTGATTCGGGCTCGACGTCGGTACCATCGCGATACTGCGCCCAGACGGGTTCCGGGTTGCCACCGCCTTCCGGACGTGCCAGGCGTGGGCGCTGGTCCCGCAGGCGCGGAGTATGCCAGCGCGCCGCACCCAGTGGCGGGGCCGAAGGGTCCGGTTCGCGCGGCTCCCCAGAACACGGCGCGACCCGATCGCGCAATCGGCCCGTTTTTGCGCCAAGTGCCCTGGCCCGGATCTCTGGTGGCCGGGGGATTCGAACTCTGGGCAGTGGGCTTCCTGGCGCTGGTTGGATTCGGGTTTTATGCGAGGGTGCGGAATGTGCGGAGGTAGTCGCCGTGGGCGAAAACCTCGGGGACAGACGGCTCCGTCCACGCGGCGCTGCTGGGTTCGGTGCTTCCGCTGGAGACGAAGCGCGCCTTGGGACGGAGTCGTCAGTCCCCGCGTTTTCGCGAACTATCGCAGTTCCGGCAGCGTGAGGTAATCCGCCGGCACGAACAGGCTGCCTTCCGTAACCCCGCCGGGGGCGATGCGTTGCAGGGTCTGCGCCAGGTCGCGCGCGGTGCTGCGGCCGGCCAGCGCCTCCTCGAAGGCGCGCGTCACGCCGCGGACTTGCTCGCCGGATTCGTGGGTGAATTCCAGGCGGAAGCGGAAAATGCCGGCGGCGCGCCATTCGTCCAAGTGCGCCGCGGCTTGCTGGGCTTCGGCGCCGAAGACGGTGTTGCGGCATCCCACGTCGGCCAGCACGGGGTGCGCGCGGCCGGAGTGGTCGCGGAGGGCCGCGGTGTGGCTCTCGCACGGGCGGCCGCAATCGCGGAAGCTGTGGCCGTTCGAGAGGAAGCGGCAGAACACGCAGTGCTCGGTGTGGAACACCGGCAGGTGCTGGTACGCCACGGCTTCGATTCGGTCCGCGCCGGCGGCGACTGCTAGCGAGGCCACCTGCGCGGCGTTCAGATCGTGCGCGGGCGTGAGCAGCGCCAGGCCCAGCGCCAGGAATTCGGCGGCGGAGAGAGCGCTCGCGGCATTCAGGCTGAAATCGCCGATCAGCGCGGCGTGCGGCGTTTCGCGTAGCGCTTCGAGGAGGCCCGCGGAACGCACCAGGATGGGGCAATCGCAGCCTCGCAGGAAATCCACGATGCGCGCTTCCCCGGGCTTGAGCACGCGCGGGCTGGCTACGCGCGGCTGAAGGCCCGCGGCGCGGATGCGGTCGAGCGAAGGACCCAAACCGTAGAGATCCAGGTAGTCGAGCGTGATGCTAGAGGGGCGAAGCTGGATGGCGGCGTCCAGTTGCACGGGCGTGCGCAGCAGGAGGTGCAGTTCCGCGGCGGCGGGCGGCGCTGGCGGGCCTGCGGGCTCGGGCAGCGCGGCGGGATGGATGGCGATGGGCTTGGGCGCGCCTTGCACCCGCTGCAACTGCTCGACGGCCTCGCGGCGTACCTGGTTGAGCAGCGAGCTGGGAGCGAAGGGCGCGCCCGCGGTCTCCAGTTCGAGGTCCGCCAGTTGGTAGGGCGTATTGCCCAGGCGGCCGAACTGCTCGCGCAGGAACTCGCGGTCGAGGGCGCGCTGGCGGGCCGCGCCCAGTGGGTTTGGGGATTCCACGCGCGCCACGGCATCGCCCACGCGCCACTCCGTGAGCAGGGGCTCGCCCTCGCGCGCCACCACCCGCACGAAGACCGGCTGCCGGCTCACCGGCGCGGCGGGCTCGATATACGCGCGCGCGGCGCGGTCTACATCCGGATCGTGGGTGCGCCAGACCAGGTCGCCGGGACGTATGCGGGCCGGTTTCAGGACGCCATTGCCGAAGCGCAACTCGAGATTGCCGCCGCGCGCCGTCGCCTGGAAAACGCGGCCACCCTCCTCGGGTTCCTCGGGGCTGCGCCAGGAGGCCGCGTCGAAGACGATGCCGTCGCCGGGCTTGAGTGGCGCGACGCGGTGCGCCTCGGCGGGCTCGATCGCCACGGCTTCATGGGAGACCTCCGCCACCGTCCCTATCAGCACGCCGCGGTGGCGCGGTGCGCGGCCGCGGACAACCGCCTGGTGGTCCGTGCCCAGCAGGAAGAACGGCCCGAGTCCGCGCGAATAGACCTGTTCGAGCTGCTGCTCGGCGGCGGCGTCGAGGGCCAGCGCGCGGCCGGCCCAGGCTTCGTCCACGGCCTGGCGGTAGGCGCGCGTGGCGAGGGCCACGTAATCGGCGTCCTTGTAGCGGCCCTCGATTTTGAGCGCGGCGAGGCCGATGCCGACGATCTCGGGAATCTGCCGCAAGGCGTACAGGTCGCCGGGCGAGAGCAGGTAGCGCGCGTCGCCGAGCGGGCGCGGCTGGCCATCCACCAGCAACTCGTACGGCAGGCGGCAGGCCTGCGCGCACTGGCCGCGGTTGGCGCTGCGTCCGCCCCAGGCTTCCGACGACAGGCACTGCCCGGAGTAGGCCACGCACAGCGCGCCGTGGACGAAGATTTCGAGTTCGCAATCGGTCGAGGCGCGGACGGCGCGGACCTCGTCGAGCGAGAGCTCGCGCGCGAGGGTCACGCGGGCGGCCCCGAAACGCTGCGCCAGGCGGACGCCCTCGGCGTTGGTGACGCTCATCTGGGTGCTGGCGTGGATGGCGAGACCGGGCGCGATGCGGCCGGCCAGGCGGGCGATTCCCACGTCCTGCACGATGATGGCGTCGGCGCCGGCGCGCGCGATGGCTTCCAAAGCGCGCGCGGCGGCGGCGATTTCGTGGTCGAAGACCAGGGTGTTGAAGGTGACGTAGCCCTTGACGCCGCGGCGGTGCAGCGTGGCCAGGGCGGCGGGCAGTTCGTCCAGCGGGAAGCCCGCCTTGGCGCGCGCGGTGAAGTGCTTGAGGCCGAAATAGACGGCGTCGGCGCCGGCCTCGATGGCCGCGCCCAATTGCGGCCAGTAGCCGGCGGGGCTCATCACTTCGGGCTTGCGCGGGGGAGGCATGGACAACCTCAGGGTAGCAGAGGGGGAAGACCGGTCTATGGCGAGCGCGGCAGCGAGTTGGACCGAGTCGATCCAACTCAAAAATCTGCTGATCCCATGGAATCAGTCACTTACGGGGAAGAATGGATCAAGTCGATCCAACTCAGGGGGCAGCGCGGCTGACCCGGCGCGCACGCGAGCAGCGTTTACGCCGGGCCGATTGACAATCGGCCGCAGGTTGACAACCTGCCCCACATAAGACCGGCGCCTACTTCCCGAAATAGCTCCGCACCGGAGGCGGCGGCGCGTCCTTGCGGATGGAGCGCCACAGGGCGTCGTTCAGCGCGTCTTCGTCGATGTCGTCGGCTTTGGCGAAGTTCATGCGCTCCATGGCCCGCTGGCCGGGGGCGTTGGGCGGATTGCGGTCGGTCAGGGATACGCGCGCCTTCTCGGCGACGAAGGGCGTGGGGTCGGGCTGGCTCTGGAATGCCGCGGTCATGGGCGGCGCGGAGGCGTCGAAATGCGTCATGGGGCGCAGACCCAGCACGTACTCCATGGTGCGCAGCATCGAGGTGGTGTTGTACATGTGGCTGTCCACGGAATGCCGCTTGATGAAGGGCGAAATCAGGTAGGCCGTGGAGCGGTGCGAATCCACGTGGTCGGGACCGTCCTGCGCGTCGTCCTCCAGGATGCAGATAAGGGTGCTGGGCCAGAAGCGCGATTTGGAAACCGCCTCGACCACCGTTCCCACGGCCAGGTCGTTGTCGGCAACGTCGGAGATCGGCGTGAGCGCGCCGGCCTTGGTGCCCTCGGTGTGATCGTTGCCCAGGCGCAGAAAGATCAGGCGCGGCATCGTGCCGCTCTTTTCGTATCCGGCGAACTCGGTCAGGAACACCTTGGCGCGCTCCATGTCGGGGTAGTCCAGATCGAAGGTGCGGAAGTTGCGGTTGGTGACTTTGGCCAGCACGGGGTCGTCGATCTTGTCGATCTGTTCGCTTCCGGTGGGCGCGATCTTGGGCTTGTTCTCCACCATGTAGCCGAAATTGCGCATGGACACGCCGGCCATGGCGGCGTTGCTCCACAGGTAGCCGGCGGGCGGCAGGGCGGCGGGGTCCCCCTCCTCGAAATCGTAGGTCTTGCGGCGTTGAGCATACTGATTCGGCCACATCTTCTGGACGTAGTCGGGGGCGATGGCGGCGGTGGACCAGTTGTGGCCGTCGGCGCTCACGTCGGCCGAAACGTAGAAGTTGTCGAGCAGCACGAACTCGCGCGCGAGCTTGTGCTGGTTGGGGGTGACGTTTTCGCCGAACAACACCAGCGACGGGTCGCCGTTGCCCTCCTTGATATCGCCCAGCACCTGGTCGTAGGTGCGGTTCTCCTTGACGATGTAGATGACGTGTTCGATGGGTGGCAGCGGGTTGGGCTGGTCCAGTTGGGCATCGCGGTAGGGGGAATTCGAGCGCGCCTCGGCGGTCCAGGCGGCCAACTGCTCGCCGCTGAAGGGTTCGATCCAGGAAGCCGTCCCGGTCTGCACGTGGGCGATGTAGCCCGGATGGAACAGCATGTAGGGTTCGGTCATGGGGCCGGGACCGTGAGGGGCGGGATAGGACCGCACACCCTTGCCGTTGAGGATCACCAGCGCGCCCGAGGGCAGGGCGCGCACGGCGGTGGGGTACCAGCCGGCGGGGATGAACCCTTCCACGCGGCTGCGGTCTTCGGAGAGATCCACCACGGCGGCGGCATTGGCGTCGGAACAGGCCACGAAGAGGCGCTTGCCGTCGGGGGCGAGCCCCAGGCCGGAGGGAGTCATGCCCAGCGGCTGGCGCGGCGACATGGCCAGGTTGATAATCTCGACCACACTCAACCGCTTGCCGGAGGTCACGCCGATGGTGTAGACGTTGTTGGTGTTGGCCGCGGCGACGAACAGCCGCGCGGTGTACGGGGGTTCGCCGGACTCGGTTTCGGCGGGCGCGCCGGCTCTCCAGACCATGTCGGTGGGGTGGCCAGCCACCGGGAGCCGCATCAGCAACTCCCCGTTAGCCGTCTGGTAGTGGCCCACGGAGCCATCGGCCCATAGCGACACAAAATACGATTGGCCGTCGGGATGGAACACGATGCGGTACGGCCGCCGGCCGGTTTTGAACCGGTTGATGACCATGCCCGATTGCGGATTGATGACGGCGATATCGTTGCGGTACAGCTCGGCGGCGTAGAGCAGGCGCCCGTCGGGAGAGAAGGCGACGTCGCCCACGAAGTCGTCGTCCGCGCGCTTGGTCTTGGGCGTGACTTCGAAAGTGCGCGAAGGGGTGAGGGCGCCATCGGCGAAGGCGAACTCGAATACCGCGGCTTGCGAGCCACCGCCCACGTACACGCGGTCGCCCTTGGGGGCAAACGCCAGACCGAGCCAGCCGTCGGGCACCGAAGTGCTGCCCAGCACGCTTCCGGATTTGGCGTCGAGCACGGTGACCGACGGGGGATTGAAGCCGCCGTTGAGCGCCAGCAGGTAGCGGCCGTCGGGCGAAAGCGCCGTGGACATGGGCAGGGTGTCGAGGGGCACCTGCCTTCCCACGGGCGCCACCCGCCAGAAACTATTGAGCAGGAAGCCGCCGTCCGCGAGCGGGCCGACGCGGTCCCGCGGAGCGCGCTGGGAGTTCAACAGGGCGCACACTGAAATCAGGCCAACTACGAGCGCGATTCGCGGCAGAGACCATCGCCAGGCAGGATTCATGGGAATGCTCCCATTGTATAAAACCTGGGGACAGACGGAACGTTCACCGGTTTTCCCAAAACCGAACACCTACGGAGCCTTATTTGCAATGCTTTGCGGGAAACCTGGTAAACGTTCCGTCTGTCCCCAGGTTATTTTTAGCCGACCAGGACTGTGGGAAATCCCAGCACGATCATGCCGCCATGGGCGCACATATCGGTCATGCGTGCCTGCGGCAGCTTGCAAGTCAGCACGGTGAACGATCCCAGAGCGATCACGTCGGGCGGGCCAACGCAGGTCGCCATGTCGGTTACCCGCGCGGCGGGAAGCTTGCCGATCAGAACGGTGATGGCGCCGGGCGGCAGGATGGGCCCTCCGACGTGGGGCACAAGCACCGTCACCAGCGGGCAAACATGCATGTCAGTGATTCGCGAAGCCGGAAAACCCATGACGATATCCCCCCCCTCTAGGGTTGCTCCCAGAGCTTGATCCGCTTGGTGACGTCGACGCCCTGCGCGATGGCCGCCTGGAACTTCTCGGGTGCCTTCTGCGGTTCGGTGGCGAGAGAACTGAAGACGATGGCGCCGGCTACGGCCTTAGCGGTCAGGAACTCGCCGGGCGGGACGGGCGGGGCTTCGGGCGGGCCGAGGCTGCCGCCGCTGAAGAACGCGGCCAGTCCGGCGCAGCCCGCGGCGGTGCCCAGGTCGGCGGTCTGGGCGGCGGCCATGGCGGCGCGGCGATGCTCCTCGTTGGGATCGGAGATCCACGCCTCGGTGGCCTGCAGGGAAGCCTTGATCTTGGGCGGCGGATCGGGTCCCGCGGCGCGGCGCGCCGAAATCCAGGCCCACCAGACGGCCTCGCGCTTCGGGAGGGCGTGCGCCAGAAACCGCGCGGCGTCCGGGTAGAGGCGCTTCTCCATCAACAGGTTCACGTACTCGAGCGGGTGCAGCTCTGGGCGCAACAGCGCCATGGCCTCTTCGCCGAGTTCGGCGACGGAACCGATGGCGACCACCCTCGAAACTGGTTGCGGCGCTTCTCCCATGTCAGTTGATCATCACGATTCCGCCCTGCTCCTGGAGCATGGCGGTGCCCTTGATCTGGGTCATCAGGCCTTCCACATCCACCTGAATCTGGCCCGTGATCTTGATCATCATTCCTTGAATCGTAACACCCATCTGGTCGATCTTAATACTGCTCTGGCCCACCGTCAGGGTGATGGACTGCATGGCCGTTTCGTCGATCTTTCCGAGATCCACGTTGATCGACCGGTTACCCATCGCCACATCGATCTTGTCATTCCCCATGTCCACCGTGCGGCTGCGATTCCCCTGCTGGATCTCGATGGTCTCGTTGCCGGTCACGGTCTCCGTCCGCTTTCCCT
>Ga0182021_10007520_pt1 | contig 12907 bp, 11 predicted proteins | sample 612E3MmetaG_FD_120493 | JGI IMG/M metagenome (GOLD analysis project Ga0182021, IMG submission 120493) | Permafrost microbial communities from Stordalen Mire, Sweden - 612E3M metaG (Illumina Assembly) | ecosystem: Environmental > Terrestrial > Soil > Wetlands > Permafrost | place: Sweden... | reverse complement strand
ATCTGGATTAATGCAATATTCCGCCTCAATTAAATCTCGGCGATTGTTCAGCAGCCATTGAACTCCGTTTGCATCGCCGTTCTCTTCATCCTCTGTGAGCGCTACAATAATATCACGGTCAGGAATAAATCCTTCTTGTTTGAGTCGTATAAGATTAGCGACAAGCACTGCATCGTCGCATTTCATGTCAGTGGTTCCCCTGCCGTAGAAAAATCCACCGTTTTCGAGAAATGTAAACGGGTCGACGGTCCAATCCTGCCGGAGGGCTTCAACAACGTCAAGGTGTCCGATGAAAAGGATGGGAGAACGATTTCCCTTGCCCCGATATCTCACGACAAGGTTCAAGTGCTGCTTCTGTGGTCCGACTATTTGGATGTCGCTTTCCTGAAAGCCTGCCAATCTTAACCTTGCAGCCATTGCCTCGGCGGCCTTTGTGCTGCCGACACTCACTGATGTATTAATCTCAATCAATTCTCGGAATAGTTCGCGGGCCAATTTCTGATGTGCAGTAAAATCCCTGGATCCCCCGGATGTTTGAGCAAAAGAGTCCGTGATTGTGAGAATGAGAAATAATAATATGGATGTAACTATGTTGTTCAAAGACATCTCTCCTCGGCAATTGTTTTAATAAATGAACTTTGCAATGCCGTAAAATGTATTTCGGCCGAAAGCGATATGTGAAGCAAAATCAAGATCAATTTTCCGGTCCACTGGGGAGCGGTTCCGGAAATCCAACAAAACGTTTTAAGATATTCAAAATAGAAAGTAAAGACAGGAGAATGGAAATCACGACGAATGACCAAGTCATAAAGCTTCCGATAATACTTTCTATGTTGTACATATCGCCTTTATCACCCGACAGAAATGCAATATCTTCGCATACAAAGTCAAATGCTGGCCTCAAACATAAAAGCATGAAAAGAAGACCAACAATAAAAGGATTCTTGGAGAAACCTCGTCGCAGAACAAATAAGCCTGCGATTATACACACAACATCCAGGATGTATGGAGATGATGTCATGATGAGCTGTTGCCAGGTTTCTCTTATTCCGTCGGGTGTGATCCACGCATGTCCGAACTCGCCGAGCCAGAATCTTGGAATTAACTTATAATAAACGACCTTGCCGCCCACCAGATATGTTCCGGCTATATGGCTTAACTCATGCAACGGTGCATAAGTCAGATACCATACGACAGGAATGCTTAAGAGACAGGGAATAATAGTGCGCAAAGGCCATTTTCCCTTCAAGTAGAAAAAGAGAAGAGGCGCGTCGACTACCAGCATGATCTCGAATGTAATGAGCAAATCGTTTTTCAATATCGGGCTTTCAGGTAATGAAGAGAAATGTTTTGGAGTTTTTCATTAGTTGTTTACAGCGTTTTTCATGGAAGAAATTTGCAGCACTTGAAGCATTTGTAGTCCCCTGAAGAACAACGGAATAAATCCCCAATGGAGATGGATGGATAGGAACCACTTTGGTAAAGTGTAGTATTATTTTATAGAATACGCAAGAGGCGGAAAATATACAAAAGATGATGGGAGTTTGGGAACAAGTAAATTTATTCTGCCAAATGTCTCGATTCTATTTGATAGTTTCAACTCCCTCAATATGTCCTTCGTCAGCCTAATCCGGACATTATTTTTCAAATCATCAAAACTGTCGACGGTAACGTTCATCGCAAACACGCTGGTGCCCGCATCGGTCTCAACTGCTGCGAGAAATTCCCCCTTCGGATCCGACCAGTTATCGGAATAACCGGTCCGCAGGTAGAAGGGCCTTGGAGCAATTAAAGCAATGAGCATGTGTGCATCGACAGGGAATTCATGTATTCTGCTTGCATAACTGTGATCGTTGGCTGCGAACTGATAGAAATAGTGCGATGCGTCAGTCAAGTGTTTAATGTTTTCACTATAGTCGCGCAGACTGCTAGCTCCTCCTCCTTCACCGGAACAACTGGCAATGATCATTTTAAATCGCATATCGCGAGCACCTGTCCATAAGACGGTTTTTCCCAATCGAGATACTCCAAATAATGCCATCCGTTTTGAGTCGATGCGTTTATCCGTTTCAAAATAATCGATTGCGCAGTTTAGTCCCCAAGACCATGCAGAATTCGCACCGCATTCATCGGGAGCCGGCTGCAAAGTCCCGGGCTTAAGATAATGCCCTCGGATTCCGAATTTGATTCCTTCTTTGAAGTCCGGTTCAATATCTCCGTAATAAACAGTTGCGACACCGATCCCTTGTGCAATAAATAATAAGTGCATTCAGATGAACAATTACTTGATTTCTCTATTGTCCCCAAGGGGAATGGGTGATAAGCCCTCGACTTTAGGCGAAAAGTTTATTATGCTTGCATCATAAATAACTAAAGCAATTACGTTATCAAATCACTTTCTTTCCAAAGGTGACGATGCATAATAGGAACAAAACAGCACTGCTCATATCGTTCATGATGGCCTTCAATGTATTTCTCTGTTATGCGCAACAACAATCTGCTAAAACACGATTTGCTGCTTTCTCACATTGGCCGGAGGGATGTTCACCGCAGGAAATTGGGAAACGAGTAGCGGATCGTTTTGTAGCGACTCCTCATTCAGCAACACATAAATCAACCACTATTACATACCCCGAAACATGCACGTGGTTCGGAGCGCTGCAATTTGCCGAAGTTACGAATGACAAAAAACTGCTTCAACAGCTCATTGATCGTTTCGAGCCGCTTTTTGATTCGAGTAAAAGTATGGTCCCTGTCCCTGATCATGTTGACTTCTCAGTATTTGGTTCAGTACCTCTTGAACTATATATTCAAACCAAAGAAAACAAATATTTGGATCTTGGAATACCGTTTGCCGATAAACAGTGGGGAACACCTGAGGGGCCTCATGTGACTTCGCAATCTCGTCTTTTTTATGAACAAGGGCTAAGCTGGCAAACGAGGTTATGGATTGATGACATGTTTATGATTACAGCATTGCAAACCCAGGCTTACCGTTCGACGCATGACCAGAAATATTTAGACAGAGCTGCACTTGAGATGGTGATGTATCTCGATTCACTACAGCAGCCAAATGGCTTATTCTATCACGCACCCGACGTTCCCTTTTTCTGGGGAAGAGGTGATGGATGGATGGCGTGCGGTATGTCCCTGTTGTTAAAAGAATTGAATACAGGGCATCCCCAAAGGGCGAGAATACTGGAAGGGTATACTAACATGATGGCAACGCTTCTCAAATACCAGGATGCTCATGGAATGTGGCATCAGCTTATTGATAAAGAAGATGCTTGGCCGGAAACCTCATGCTCCGCAATGTTCACGTATGCATTCATTACGGGAGTGAAAAGCGGATTGCTGGATGAATCAATATACGGGCTTGCAGCACGAAAAGGCTGGTTAGGTATCATAAAGACTATTGATGGTAATGCGGATACACATGAAGTGTGTGAGGGTACGAACAAGAAAAACGAACTCCAGTATTATTATGACCGTAAACGAAATGTCGGAGACTTACACGGTCAAGCACCCGTGTTGTGGTGTGCAACCGCATTGCTTAAATAAGATCTTAGAATAATGAATGGTTCACATTGTATGATTGTAATATGTGTGTGTACAATGAAGTTTCCTTATCGTTCCTTCAATCGTTACTATTCGACACTTATGGTGACTCTTCTCTTTTAGTATCTGCGCTTTGAATGATGGATATGCACAAACATCTCGTGATTCTGTAACGATTCCAGGCACGTAGGTTGATTCTTCTACTGGCCATACCATTGTACGTCTAAGCCGCCGCGAAGGCGACAACACCAGCTTTTATTTTCATAACAATCCCTTTCTCCAATCCACAGATGGAACAAGTGATTGGATGCTTTATTATGGTTTAACCGCAAAAGAAAGGCAATTGTTCGTCGTCGATCTTGCGACACAAAAAAGCACGCAGCTCACGAATCAAAATTTTCCGATGATAGGAGAAATTGTTGCTCGGAAACATCGTGAAGCGCTCTGTCAATGCGGGGATACAATCTTAGCAACACAGGTCGATACGCGTGTTACTCGCGTTATCTATGTTTTTCCCGATTCCATTCACGGTACTATCACAACACTCAATGCGGATGAAACACTGCTTGCCGGCACATTCAATACCGGTGATGTAGAGCAGGCGATCATAAAACAGTTTCCGCTCAAGAGCCAGTTCTTCAATCGCATTTACGAAGCACATATTCCGCATTTTCTCTTCACCATTGACCTTCAATCGAAATGTTTGAAGATGATTCATCGGGAAAATGAATGGACAAACTATGTGCAGTTTTCTCCAACGGATCCGAATTGTCTCATGTATTGCCATGAGGGTCCATGGGAAAATGTGGATCGTATCTGGATTTTCGATGTTCGTGACGGGACAACGCGACTGATGCACAAATGCACCGTGGAAAATGAAATTGCGGGGCACGAGTTCTGGTCTCCGGACGGGACGACGATCTGGTTCGATCTTCAAATGCCGAAATCACAAAACTTTTTCCTTGCAGGAGTTTCTCTGGCAACGGGAAAGGAGGTCCGGTATCGGCATCAGCGGAACGAGTGGTCTATTTATTACAATACAATTCCTGCGCAAACGCTCTTTTGCGGCGATAGTGCGGATTCCACCCATGTTGCACACGGAACAGACGCAAACTGGATTTATCTTTTCCATCCGGAGGGCGATCATTTTTCGGCGGGGCGGTTTGTGAACATGAACAGGCATCATTACCAGTTAGAGCAAAATGTTCATTTTTCTCCTGATGGCAAATGGATTATATTCCGTTCGAAAATGTTTGGCCCGTCAAATATATTTGCCGCAAAACTATAAGAGTGTTTCCAATGATCGATGTATAAATGTAATTTTCATTACTTCAAGTTGCTACTTTGATAACCTTGTCAAAATTGCCTGAAGAAACTACGAGAACTTTGACATGGTTCCAAAGCATTCACAATCTTGAAGGGGCGAGGTGACTTCGCCCCTTTTATTTGCGATTTATTCTGTTGTGAAAATACGACAAACGAATGGTAAAACTACGACGCACTGTTATTTTAAAGTATTCTAATTTTACATAAGAAAAAATCATTATTCAAGTTAAACGAGTGACCTCTTTTTTTATTATGCGCCAGCATTGTAAAAGGTACTAAAGATTTCACAATATGATTTTTTTAATCGTTTTGTTACCGAAACGAAAATTCTCGCATTGCTTTAATGAATCAATTATATTCAGAGGGATTCAAAATATTGATTCAAATTTGTAGAAACGAAAAGACCTTGACCCTACAGCAGCAAAGCGAGATTGCATTACCAGACTTCCAACCGCAATCCGGGATTGTATAAAAATGTCTGATTGCATGCGGCAAGGAGAATATTTTAACTTATTTCGTTAAGAAAGAGTGCTCCATTGAGGGATGCCCCAGGCAGACGAGTGCTCTGAAGTACTATCCAGTAAGAAATAATTCAAAACTCAGGACAGTGGAATTCGTTGAAGAGATAACTCATGCGTTTTCTCTTACGATGGAAAGAGGATTATGCTTTATCCTCGGTAATGCAATTACCATGGGTTCCGATGTCTTGTACAGTTCTATGGTCAACTGTTTGTCACTATTCTCAAAGTTGAGGGAGAAAAAAATGAATGCACAAATTCTTGAGTTCTTCAAGACCAATGACGCCCCCGGAAGAATTTGCCTGATTGGTTCAGCCAATCCTGTCTCCAAGCACATTCGTGAAGCACAGAAAAGAATCACGGTGTTTTTATGTCTCTTGCTGTTTGTATGTTCACTGGAGCAGAGTGCAGCACAGGAGTTTCAGTACCTGCCGAAGGTAAAAAAGGGAGTATTAGTACAGCATAAGTATTATTCGCTTTCCTATGTGCATAAATACAAAGATGCAGAATGGGTTGCCTACAAGCTCACAGATGAAATGACACAAGGGCCTGCGGGGCGACGTGATAATTTCTATGTTGATTCGATGGTACCAGGAGGCACTGCCGGGCCGGATGACTATCCGGGAAAAGATTATGACCGAGGACATTTGTGTCCGGCGGACGATATGAGTTTCTCTCAGAGTGCAACAGATACAACTTTTTATATGAGTAACATGACACCGCAGGTGGGAAGTTTCAATAGAGGTATATGGAAAAAACTCGAAGAAAAGGTGCGCGGCTGGGTGAAGAAATATAAAGAACTGTATATCGTCAGCGGGCCGATTTTGAAAAACGGACTGCAGAGGATAGGTCCGAAGAAAGATATCAGTGTACCAAAGGAATTTTATAAGATCATACTTGTCTATACACAGACCAAAAAAAAATGATTGCATTTATCCTTCCGCATAAAAAAGCAACGGCAGCGCTTGCAACATTTGCTGTCCCGTTAGATAGTGTAGAGAAAAGGACAGGGATTGATTTCTTTCCGGACTTGCCTGATACGTTGGAAAAGAAACTGGAGAAGGAAGTGGTGCTGGATGGGTGGGATGGAATTCAATAATGAAATAAAGAGTGAAATGAAGTAGGCAGCGGAAAAAGAAAATTTACATGCACAATTCCAGGGAGAACCTCAACGGCAGGCGCTTTTACACATATGGCTCTCATAATCTGCATCGATAATAGTAATTTAGAGAAGGAGATCAATATATGAAAACAGTATTCAAACAGATCGGCAGGTATTCTCTCCTGGTTCTGGTTTTTAATTTTGTTGTACAGATATATTCCTTTGCAGCAAGTTCATCCGATTCTCTCTCCGATGTGATGGCAGTCCGTTCAGAACACGGGGATAATGTTGCAGGATTAGGCGATAGAATTATCTTCAGTATTTCTCGTCTAAACACGCTTCAAAAATCGCTCAATGGAAAGCCTCTTGTGTTATTTATCGATGGACTGCCTTTAACCGATTCACCGGCACTTTCCATCGATACAATGCGCAGTGAAGTGCAATTTGTACTAAAGCGGACGGAGGAATCAAAAGCGACCTGGAACCTGCTTATTGGAAAACCAAAAGCATTCAAAAAATTCATCACAGCAAGTGTCGGTTTGAAGGATGGAAGTCCCATACCAAGTAAAGAAAACAATCTAAGGCTGGTGGTGATACGAATATGGCAGTTCTGGATATTTTTCCTTTCCCTCCTTATTTTTCTTTTTGTGATCTTTCTACTCTATCGTAAGACCGATCTTTTGCGGAACCTTCCCGAAGAGACGCCGCCTGTTGGAAAAAAAGTGTTCAGCCTCGCGCTCTCGCAAATGTTATTCTGGACAGTTCTCGTTATGGGAGCGTATGTGTTTATCTGGGCGACAACCGGAGATATCGATACCGTCACGGATTCGATTCTAATACTTATGGGCATCAGCAGTGCTACTGCACTTGGTGCGCGGGTCATCGACACTACATCAACCGGTACACCTGTTGCTCCTGAGCTTTCTTCGGGATCTTATTGGAAAGATATTTTGAAGGGAACAACAGATTTCGAACCTCACAGGCTGCAAATAGTTGCATGGACATTAGTGCTGGGGATTGTGTTTCTCTGCACGGTGTGGTCGGAGTTGACCATGCCAACTTTTAATGGAACATTACTGACGCTTATGGGAATCAGTTCGGGAACGTATCTTGGATTCAAGATGAAGGAAAAATAAAAATGGCTACAACACCATCAAAGAATGCGAGGATATCTATTGCGAATGTGATTTAAAGGCAAGGCAATACGACGGCTTATAAGAAAATGAAGTGGAGTAACATTGGAAGGTTTATAAAACTAATGAATTGTTGGGAATAAAATCCAATTTCAAAATGTTTTAAAAAATAAGGCGGCAAAACAATCTGGTTGTGCAAAACGGGAAGTGTAAGCGCCACATCAACATGGAAAATCTTTAGAAATAAATTTTAAGCTTATTAGTAATTCCTCGATCGCATACTGAGACGTCTGAACATTGTGATTGCACTATTCTTGCAAATAAAGTGTGACACAATGGGGAGATAGAAGAGTAGCCCGCAATGCGGTATTTATTTCTTTACTGGAGATGTAAATCAGGAATAACAACTTGTGAATAAACAGGTCGAAACGTTTCTTGCAGTTCAAGGATAAGCAAAGAACCAGTCGAAACAACTAGACGCTATCTCAAGAATGAAAAAATGACTTGTACTTTGTAAAAATGTCTTGTACTTTTCGTATATGGCAAAACGAGAAGAATGATCCGACTTATGTCGCATTATAACATTGTCATGCCGTCCCGACATATCGGGATCGGCATCTATACCGTAGACCCTGAAATGCCGTCGTACGGCATCCCGTACATTCCGTCTCGATTCAATGAATCGAGACGAGACCGCGACGAAGTCGGGCGGGACAAATTCAGGGTGACGAACTAAATATCCCGACCCGCTTTGCAGGTGGTCATGACTATTACCCTGTTCGCAGTCTTCGCTTCATACCGAAATAAATACACCAGAATACTACAGCAAATGGTACATAGATCAATGCCTCAGTTGGATGATCAAGGAATAGAAAAGCTGACCCGTTGGCGGTATGATAATATGAAAACGGGCACAGAGAAAAGAAAATAGCGAAAGCAATTACAAACGATCGCATCTTCATCCATCGCCTGGTGGATTTCAACGCTCTCACTTCTTCAGCAGGTGTCAGCGAAGGAATATTATTGGCAAATGGATCTTTGTAATTCTGACGTGATTGTTGTTCAAACTCCTGATGTTCCTGAAAATATTCTTCCACCAATATTTTTGTTTCACTGCTGCATTCATGTGCGAAATACAACGGCAGCAGATCGCTTATCACTTCTTCTGTTATGTTCATTCAAATTCTCCTTGTAATAAAAACAGAGAAACCAATTTTACCTCCGATCAGAACGCTTTGAGGTTCGCCGCAACCGTTACGTCGGTTGTGCGTGTTATGAAATTATTTATCGACGACATTTTTATTCCGTCCCCATACCAGCAACATCAACGCTGCTATAATGATAAGCAGTGGTAGTACCAGCAAACTTCCTTCCGGACCCGTTGCGCCGCCGCTGAAAAGAATATTGCCCTGAGGATGTACCGCAAAGAGATGTCCCTGAGCAATCTTTCCACTGTCTGCTGTTCCCCAAAGATAGGATTCCGCCCAATCCCATGAGGCATGAAAACCTATTGCCCACCAGAGGGTTTTTAAATACCAGAGACTGATGCAGAAAACAAATCCGATGAGGACAGCAGAAATTATTCCCACCCGTGACTCTCCCTTGTTCATAATATGAATGAGCCCAAAGAGAAGGGAAAACACCAGGGCACTCCACCAGAATCCTATGCCGCGCGTTAAAGTCGCCATCATATAGCCGCGCATAAAGTATTCTTCATAGAGCCCGACGAATAAGAATCCGACACCCCAGCCAATTGCATATATGACTGCTGCTTTGCCGAACATCTGCCGGCCGTCGAAGATGAGGTAGCCGCTGAGATTTAATACACCAACCAGTATTGAAAGAGCGATCAAGCCGCAGGATAATCCATAGAGAAACCGAATAAAGCGCCGTGATCCTTCTAATCCATAATAAAGAAGTGGCTTATGTTCGATCCGGGCCATGACCATCGTGGCTGCCAGCAGCCCAAGAAATGCGGCAAGGTCGCTGGCACATGTCTGCAAGGGCTGCATATCTTTCATAGATAAATGATTTTTCTCAAGGAGATATATCGTCGGCATGATGAAGAGAGCTGTAAATATACACATCAGGAGGAAGAAGATACCGATACTCCAGCCGGCACGAATTCCTTGCTTGCCAACGAAGACGCGATGAACAAAAGACGGAGGTACTTGCTGCGAAATAAAATCATTATTCATGGTCATTCCTTGTTGTGGTTGTAGATAAGAGTGAAACTAATTTCGCGCGCGCGCGGAACACTTTTACTTTCGCTGCGACGACTGTTAAGCCGGTTGTGCGTGCAATCTCTTCGTATGATAATCCTTCTTCCGCCCGAAGAATCAACACAGCCCGGTCAAGTTCCGGTAATTGTTGCATTGCCTCTAAGGTCAATTGCAAGTCCGATTGAAGCTCCGTCCTCGTTTCTAAGGCAAGTGCGGTATCGGGCATTGCCTCGTTGAGCGATGTGTAGCGATTATGCCGCTGCCGATTATACAGATAACGATTCCGAGCAATCGTAAATAAGTATGCCTTCACGGTCTCGGTACGTATTTCGGAATCGGCAAGCCATGCACGTTCGAACGTTTCCAGAGTAATGTCATTCGCCTCATCTGTATCGCCGCACAGCCAGAACGCAAACCGGTGTACATCCTTTGCATACGTGTGATACAACTGATTGAATGTGAGAAGATTCATACTCATATCTATACTATACTATCTTCGAAACAGGAAAAAGTTACATGAAAAAATGAATATTATTAAATGATAACAACATTTTTGATGCGTAATGAGGGAGATGCTCAGAAAATAGTAGGGAGTCCAGCAAAGAAAAATTCCTGCCATCCCCGTCCCTATTGTCCACAACAATCGGGATTATCGGGATTCTTACAATGGACTGAATAGGATTCCCACTAATGGTTCGACAAGCTCACCATACCGTGGGAATGTCAAATACCCAGCTTGCAGATTATCATAAAACTAAGTACAATTGAATTGCCGTACACACCACTCAACACAATTTTCCTAACCAGGTTTGGTATGATGAATCCAGGTTCGTCGGTACTAAGCATGCACATACGGAAGACTATAGTCCGTTCGATTGAGACGAATAAATTGACACCAAACTTCGCAGATAGAAGGATGATATGCAAAAACCATTGCAGAAAATAATGTTTGAAGTGATGTTTGTTCTCGCCATCTTCAACTGCAAGAGTGTCTGCCAGGAATTTATTACATCGCCATTAATAACTCTGCCCGGCGATAATCTGGAGTTTGATGTGGTGACACCGACCATGGGCTCTCGCTCTAATTGCATAACATTTATCTGTTGGATCAATAGACTCGATTCAGTCTACACGGTGTATCTTAAAGAATTATCGCCAATTGCCGGTGATGCAATTGTTGTTGCATCAGATACATACGTTAAATCGAGGCCGCAGATAACATCCAACACGATCGGCTGGCAGAGTATGCATGATAGTCTCTGGCAGGTATCGATACGAAGTTATAGTTCGAATTCATTAAATCCTCCCGTCATCATACTTGATTCGCTGGTTGAAAACCCTCATTTTACTTTAAGTAATTATAGAATTGCGTGGATTCAGAATAACAATCTGTTTACGAAATCCTATTATCCGAATCTTGATAGTCCCTTCCTTGTCGATAGCAGTTTCTGTTCTTCACCAACCATTACGAAACAGGATTATACAACAAACGCTGAACTACTGTACGAAAAATTGATAAAGGGTCAAAAGGGAATATCGAAAGCACAGTTCAGCAGTTATCCCACACCACAATGGCACTACACATTGTTACCTGGCGATAGTGCAAGGAATCCAAATTATGGTCTCAGTGGAGGAGCATCGTTCGAGATCGTGATGGATCACATCTCCCGAATACAATATTCAATCTATGGTTCAAATATGTTCGTGACGACAACGAATCAAAAATGTAATTATAAAAATCCAAATGTTTTCTCTTATCCGATTCCTATTTCTAAAAGTGCATTAACACTTATGACTCCATTCTTCGTTGCCTTTGATTCCGACTCGATACCGGGGAATAATGAAATATTTTTGAAGACGTTCTATTATTCGAATCATGATCTAACAATTATTAATGTATCGCAAAGCCTAGGAGATGACATCGAACCGCGAGTATGTTATATTTTCTCTAATGATACAGTATTTGTCGCGGTAATTTGGAAACATATCATATTCGGAAAAACTGATATTTGGATGGCGAAGACAAGTTATATTCCACCGACTGGAGTAGAAGATGCACAAGAGAATGTGAATTCGTTCAAGTTAATACAAAATTTTCCTAATCCTTTCAACCCGACTACAAAAATCGAATATCAGATTCCCAGTGATGGTACGCAAAATATTGTGTCCCTACGTGTGTATGATATATTAGGACGCGAAGTAGCCACATTGGTAAACGAGCAAAAACCGGCGGGAAAATATTCGCTACAATGGAATGCGTCATCTGAGCCAAGCGGCGTTTATTTTTATCGCTTGGTGAACAATTCTTACTCCGAAACGAAAAAGCTCGTCCTGCTCAAATGATGTACATGCTTTTCCTCGTTCCAAAATTCCCTCTTGAACGATACAGTCGGACAGGCATGTGGGAACGAACAATATTTTAGCTCATTTACATCGTCCCATTTCTCAGCTTTTTCCTTGTAATCTTTACATATTTTAAAATACACGCGTTTGCGTGATTGCGTTTCAAGAACCGATTTTCAATCTTTCAATTAATTAAAACCTTATTCGATTTTATTCTGATAGAAAATATCTCCTGTGCGTTCTACTTCAGCCCTTATGAGAACAAATCCATGAGAATAAAAAGACTTTTCTCTGGCACATCAGTTGGGCGTTTCTAATAATATTTAAATGATACGAGTTAACGAAATGAAAGACATAACTAAATATTTTGCTCTCTTGCTGATTGTATTCCCGGCAATTGCATATACTCAATCAACTGCAACAGCCAACACATCGGTTACTATCGTGACACCGATCGGCATCACTAAGTCAGTTGATATGGTTTTCGGTAATATAGCAACAACCACAGCATCAGGCACAGTCGTTCTTGGTACTGATGGTACAAGGACACCAAACGGTGGTGTAACACTTCCTAATGCCGCTGGAACGGTGACACCCGCTTCTTTTAGTGTTACAGGCTCAGGAAGTTACACGTATACTATATCGTTACCAAGTTCACCTATAGTCCTGAGCGGTACTACAGGAGGTGTGACAGTGAGTGCATTT
>Ga0182021_10007519_pt1 | contig 12908 bp, 13 predicted proteins | sample 612E3MmetaG_FD_120493 | JGI IMG/M metagenome (GOLD analysis project Ga0182021, IMG submission 120493) | Permafrost microbial communities from Stordalen Mire, Sweden - 612E3M metaG (Illumina Assembly) | ecosystem: Environmental > Terrestrial > Soil > Wetlands > Permafrost | place: Sweden... | reverse complement strand
GTTTATCAAGATGGCCGGATTTGGCCATGCCTTTGATAAACTGGAAGGAGGCTTTGGCAACGCTCAAATACGCAACGCTTTTTATGAAGTGGTTAAGTTCCTGGATAAATATAAATAATAAGCGGTGTAGTACATACTGGTGCAGTAAAAAGGGGTACAGAGAGCCGCCATAAGTTTTCGCCCTCAGCGAGTTCGCCATCACACTCACGGAACTCAATGACATCGTACCCGCGGCAAACATTGGGTTGAGCAAACCTATCGCCGCCAGCGGGATGCCGATACTATGTCTACAATTCCAGCATACATTGGAAACTTCGAAAGGAACTTAATTTTTATGAATAATGTTCGAATTATTAAATTGAGAAATATAGAGAAGAATTTATATGCATAGCTTCCACTATGATTTGAATAAGAGTCAGGGGGAATTATTTACAAAGAAACCGCATGGAACTGCATACCAATCAAAGGATGCCAAGTTTATCGCGTGGCAGCCGATACAATCGGGTGAAATAGTTGCTTTGTTTAATATCACCAATCGAAAACATCCCAGTTATGGATCGACTGTTACGGCGGACACGCTCCGCAATCTGCACCTTCAAGTTCCTCCAACACCTCCCAGGCCGCCTTCATCCTTCGTAGCCTGAGCGATTTCGTCACCACACTCACGGAACTCAGCGCCATTGCTCCGGTGGCAACCATCGCCTCGCGAAAAATTCTTTTACATAAGCCAGCGGAATCTATAGCCGGAGGCCGCGTGTGAATGATGCACACGACTGTGTGCTACAATAATTACGCAGACAATATTCAAGGAGTGTATCACGCTTTGCGTGATTCAAATTTTCTTTTAACAGAATGATGATTAACGTTATATATCTTATTTGTGTGGGCACAACGTGTTGTGCCCCTACAAAAGAACCGTTGTATCCGGGCACGACAATGTTCTGGTAAGAATGTCTGCGCAACTTTTGTAAACCTGCTTCGCAGATTTTCATTTATACGCTCCCTACAAAAGATCCGCAGGCGCATAAAAAGGGACTAATCCCTTTATCATCCTTTTGCTCTATTACGCTTTGCATGTTTTTTGGGTAGCCTGAGAACAGGAATAATGCCCAACGGACAATCATCCGACATTATCCCGTCGTTCCAATCGTCTCTTCCAATCCGGATAAGAATTGAAGGTCTCGTGGAATGGCATACATTCACCAGTCGCCATGAAAGGACGGCTAATATGAAACAATCTAAAATCATTTTCCTGGTTTATGCTTTGATCTTGATGGGCATAACAGTCTCCTCCATAAACTGCTGGGGCACGGGAACCATGAATGGAGGCGTCGGTGTGAATATCAGCGACCAGCCTATTTGGGGACCCGAAGGGTACGATCGCGCTGATTATTATTACATTCCTGATATAGACTCCTACTATTCTGTCTCCGAGCATCAATATATTTATAGGAACGGATCGACATGGACACACGGCACATCGCTGCCATCCAGTTACAGCGGATATGACCCATACCATTCGTATAAAGTTGTCATCAATGAAAATAATCCGTATCAAAACCATGACAGCCACCAGGCAAAATATGGAACGTTCAAAGGGAAGAAAGATCAGCCGGTGATTCGCGACAGCAAAAATCCCAAATATTTTGAGAACAAAGATCATCCCCAGCATGAGAACTGGGTAAGACAACAAAATCATTAATCTGCTCTCGAGTTTGTGTGCTAGGGTGGATTTATGAAGGTTCTGTCAGCCTTTGGCTTCTGTGCCGCTATGAAGTCATCCCAAGTGTGGAACTCCGATGGAGTTCTGAGTTATTTTTTTGAGGAATTATAAACATTTAATTCTTACGGGTTAATAAGGAGCATGAGATTATCGGAAAGACTCCGAAGGAGTCTCACGTTTGTAACAAAAGCCGAAAAAGGAAAAGAGAACTCCATAAGGAGTTCAACGTTTATGACCAAAACCATCTCTCCAAGAAAGAGCGGGTTGAGTAGTCGACAAAATGATAGATATATCCAAAGTGACCGATTATTTATACGTGGGCTCTAGAGTCGGGAAGGAACATGCCGATGAATTAAAGATGCTCAATTTTAATCTGATTATTTCCATGATCGGGCAAATGCCGCCGGACGAAATCCTTACTCTTCCCCCCTTTCAAACCCTCTGGATAAAAACGTACGATACATTTTTTACTCCCATCACAGTCAAGAAACTGCTGGTGGGGGTTGAAGCAGCCTTGCCCGTTATTCACAACAAAGGCAAGCTCTTAGTGTTTTGCATGCAGGGCAAACGCCGAAGCGCTGCAATGGCTGCCGCCATCCTTATCGGTATGGGACATACCGGCGAACAGGCTATTGACTTATTGACCACTGCCCGTGAAGCAGCTGATCCAAGAAGGTGGTATATCCGAAGGCAGATCCATGCCTTTGAAAAATATTGGCGGAAAAGAGAATTGCAATGGAAAAGAAAATAAAAAATATTCACATTATTATTAATCCCGCCGCCGGAGAAGAAGAAGCAATCTTGCCTGTTATCAATGTGTCTATGGAAGAAGCCGGCATTACGTGGGAAGCATTCATTACCCACCATGCAGGCGATGCGATCAAGTTTGCCAAAGCTGCCGTGAAGAAAGAAGTCGATGCCCTCGCCGTGTACGGCGGCGACGGTACATTGATGGAAGCAATCAGCGGTTTGATTGGATCAGAGATTCCTTTGGTTATTCTGCCCGGAGGATCTGCAAATGTCGTTGCCAATGAACTTGGCATACCGAAAGATCTGAAAGAAGCCTGCACGCTCCTCGGTCGCAGCCCGTTAGAAACGAGAACCATCGATGTGGGACAGTTCGATGAGAATTATTTTATTACAGGAATAAGCCTTGGGTTTGGAGCTGATTTGGTGAAGGGTGCAGATCGTAAGTCTAAAAATAGAATGGGCATCCTCGCTTATTTTCTATCGGCGGCTGCGGCATTGAAGATAACAAAAAAAGTCATGTACCATCTGAACATCGATGGACAGAAATATGAACTTGAAGGTTTAACGTGTATTATCGCGAATGTGGGAAATCTCGGGTTTACGAAAATCTCTTTGGATAAACATATAGATGTCAGCGACGGATTCCTGGATGTTATTATCGTGCGAAAAGCGAATTTCAACCTGTTGAAGCATATAGCGGTTACTTTGCTTAAACGGGAACGCCCGCACAATTTGGAATTAGTGAGGCACTGGCAGGGAAAAAATATCAGCATTTCCTCAACCCCCCAGCAAACCGTACAATGTGACGGCGAAGTATTGAAAAAAATGCCTCTTCATATCAGAATCATTCCGGGAGCGATCAAGGTTTTGGTTCACAAAGAAAAGAGCAAAGTCAGTGAGTAAACATCTGATAGGTTTTTATATTTTAGTCGTTGTGAGTATTATTGGATTGACTTTTTTTGTCCGGATTTATCCCATATCCACTTTTGATCTTCTTATGACCGAAGAAATTCAGGAACAAAGGGCTTGGGATATTACGCTCCCGATGAAATGTATTAGTTTTTTCGGCGATTCTGTCGGCGCGCCTCTTTCGATCATCGTTGCTTCATCGTTATTCTTTTTAACCTATCGCCGGCGTGAAGCCTGGTTTACTCTCGCTGTTGTCATTCCCGATCTCTTCAATATGGTGGTTAAATTATTCATCCATCGCCCGCGGCCAACATTGGAAGATGCCAAGATATTATTAAAATTTACACAAACCGGTTTCCCCAGCGGGCATGTTGCTCATTATGTTGTATTTTTTGGTTTTCTCTTGACCGTGATGGTTGTGGACAAAAGTATTTCGACAGTTTGGAGATATTTTGTCGGCATCTTTTCTGCATTTTTTATCCTCACTGTTTCAATCTCGCGGATTTATCTTGGCGCCCACTGGGCAACGGATGTGATAGGGGGATATCTGTTCGGTTTGGTGTACCTGGGGATTATGCTAAAATTTTATTTTAAAAATCCAAAATTTAAATATCCTAAAACAGCATGATCTTCGATTCAGCATCAGTCGGGACAAAAGTCCCGACCGCACACGAAGATAACTAACCACCCTACAGTTTCACTCCTCGTAACCTCAGCGAGTTCGTCACCACACTCACGGAACTCAGCGCCATTGCTCCGGCGGCAAACATCGGATTGAGCAAACCCATCGCCGCCAAGGGAATGCCGATACTGTTATAGGCAAATGCCCAGAAAAGATTCTGCTTGATCGTGCGCATCGTCTGCCTGGATAACCGGATCGCCTGAAGAACTCCTTTGAGATCGGATTTCATGAGCGTAATATCCGCCGTTTCCATGGCGATATCTGTACCCGTTCCTACGGCAATGCCGACATCTGCCTGCGCAATCGAAGGCGCGTCGTTTATCCCGTCCCCCACCATTGCAACGATATTCCCCGCCGATTGCAGCTCTCGTATCTTCGCGACTTTTTCCTGCGGCAGGACTTCCGCAAACACTTTGTCGATACCGGCCTGTGCGGCAATCGCGCGCGCTGTGCGGGAATTGTCGCCTGTAAGCAGAACGAGATCGAATCCCATTGCTTTCAATTCCGCCACCGTTTGTTTGGACGCCGGATGAAGCGTATCTGCAACAGCGATCATGCCAAGAAGTTTTCCATCGGCGGCAATGAAAATTGACGTTTTGCTCTGCTCTGAGAATCGAATAATCGCATCTTCCGATGCCGGTGAAATATCTATCGAAGCATCGCGCATCATGTTTTCGCTTCCCACAATCGCCTTCCGGCCATTCACCCTTCCTTCAACACCGAATCCTGTCCGAGAGTGAAACGAATCCGTTTCGTCCAAACCGAGAGAACGATTCTTCGCTTCCTGTACAATAGCGGTGCCCAGCGGGTGCTCGGATTTATTTTCCAGCGAAGCAGCGAGACGCAGTACTGTCTGTTCATCGGCACCGTTGAAGCCTTCAATATCCGTCACGGAAGGCGTACCGGAGGTAATCGTGCCGGTCTTATCGAATACAATCGTATTTATTTTATACGCCCGTTCGAGGCTCCCTGCGTTTTTTATCAACACGCCGAGCATCGCTCCCCTGCCTGTGCCGACCATGATTGCTGTGGGGGTTGCAAGTCCGAGCGCGCACGGACACGCGATGACAAGAACCGCAATTGCATTCATCAGTGCAGATGCAAATCCGGAACCAATCGCGAAATACCAAACACCGAATGAAGCAAGGGCGATCACCATTACAACAGGCACAAAAACCGATGCAATTTTATCAGCAAGATGCTGGATGGGTGCTTTGGAGCCCTGCGCTTCCTCAACAAGCTTTGCAATGTGAGCAACAACCGTATCGGCTCCGACAGCAGAAGTGCGGAATTCAAAACTTCCGTTTTTGTTCATAGTGCCGCCGATGACCGTATCGCCGACATTTTTCTCGATAGGAATACTTTCGCCGCTTACCATAGACTCGTCGATCGTGGAATTTCCTTTGAGGATTGTACCGTCAACCGGAATACGTTCGCCGGGGCGCATGAGAACAACATCGCCGACGGTAACATACGTAATCGGAATTTCAAACTCCGTAGTGTCTTTTATAATCCGTGCGGTCTTCGGTTGAAGTCCCAATAATAATTTTATGGAATCGGATGCCTTGCGTTTTGCACGGGCTTCGAGCATTCTGCCCATCAAAATGAGCGTGATAATCATAGCTGCAGAATCAAAATAGACATCATGAAAATTCGTGCCTGCGGGAAACCATCGAGGAAAAAGTACAACAGCAGTGCTGTAGAAAAACGCCGCTCCGGTACCCACAGCAACCAGAGTATTCATATCTGCTGCACCATGAGCCGCTAGTTTCCATGCAGGTTTGAAAAAATGTTTTCCCGAGACGATCATGACCGGTGTCGTAAGAATCAATAAAACCGTATTCACCTCTTGCATCGACAAAGGGACGACGGACATAAACCATGCGGTCATGCTCAGCATATTGATCAGCATGATCGGAATGGAAAGAACAAGACTGAAAACAAATTCGTGTTTTAATTGGCGATAAGATTTTTCTTGATGAGAAACTTCCGATATTTTCTGCCGCTCAAAGCTGTGAGAAATTTCGGAGGTTTTCTGAGGCAGGACTAATTGATATCCCGCGCCATCGACCGCTTTTGCAAGCATATCAAGTGAAGTCTTTTCCGGGTCAAATGACAGCGCAACTGCTTCTGTGGCAAGATTGACATTCGCGGTTTCGACACCGTCAACCTTTTTCAGCGTTTTCTCGACCCGTGCAACACAACTCGCACACGTCATCCCTTCCACGGGAAGCGTCAATGTTTCGATATGACGTGTATGTTCATTCATCTAATCGAAAGAACTCTGTATCCAGCTTCTTCTACTTTCTTGGTAAGGATATCGGCAACCTGATAATCTTCATACCAGACACGCGCTTTGCCGATCTGCACATCTTCAACTTCCAATCCATCGACAGAGTCGAGCGCTTGCTTTACATGCATTACACAATGGGCACAGCTCATTCCCTGTATCGCTAATTCGTGGGATTTCATACATTCTCCTCTTTCTTTTGTTAGATGGCCGATTTACCGCAATGGTTCTTTTCATCACTAACAATGGAACCTTGAAGATGGTTTCAAAGTTACTATATATAGAGGCGAAGAGTATCGGCGATCATTTTCAACGTTTCTTGACAATTATAGGAACTTATAATACTTTAATATTGAGATGAATATCAAGATTTCCAAGTCTATTCTTCAAGCAAAAAAATATCTGCCGCTTTTATTGCTTGCCGTGCTGCTTTCCGGCATGGCGATCGCATCTTTTCATAATCACAATTGCACTGAAAATTCCGATAATTGTATCGCGTGCAATTTACATCATTCATTTTTTTCGATAACGATTGAACCGGCAGCCCGCGGCGCTGTACTCCCCAGGCCGCTGCCTGAATCTCTCGTCACCCTGAACGAGAAAATTACAGATCCATCTCAAAAAATCGTTTGTTCTTCACACGCCCCTCCTCAATTCAGTTAATCTTTTAATAAAAAATTATACGAATTCCCCGCATTATTTTTAAAAGCGGCAGGATTCGATTTATGTGACCTTGCACTATGTGCAATGATATTCTTGTCATTGCTCATAGTGGTAGTACCATAATTGAGGAGTATTTATGAAGTTGAACAAAACATGCATATCAGCATTGCTTTTAGCATTATTTCTTTGGCCCGGCGAATTGCTTCGGGCACAATCGAAGGAAGGATCCGCCTTCGATCAATCTAAATTTGTCCCGGATATCGCTTTCATTCTTGATATTTCCGGCGTTGCACGGGATATGGCGGATCAAAAATATTACTCTCTGACCATTCCCGGTTTCAGCTATCCGTTTCTGAACCAGCCGAGTCCTTCCGGATTGAATGCGCATCGCGGAATGAATTTTAATTACGGTGAGATGTCCCTGTATTCCGTCGTTGATCCCTATTTCGATCTCTTTGCAGTGCTCGATCTTTCGCCGGACGGAGCAGGCCTGGAAGAGGCATATTTTACGACAAGAAAACTTCCGTATGGTTTTAAAATAAAGGGAGGAAAATTTCTCGCGACTTTCGGCAGGGTCAACGAGCAGCATGAACATTACTGGGATTTTGCTAACCGGCCGCTCATTGCAACGACACTTTTCGGCGAGGATGGACTGAATGAAATCGGGGCACAAGTCACATGGGTTGCGCCAACCCCATTTTATCTTGTACTTGGTGCAGAGGTTTTGAATGGCACAAACGAACAAAGCTTCGGTGTGTCGGGGTTTAGCGATCCAAGTGGCACCTATACTATCAATGCCGTGCAGGGGCCGAATCTTTATATAGGATTTATCCGCTCGTCATTCGATATTGACGATGCTTCGATCCTATTTGGTATCTCCAATGCGATGGGAACGACAAGGAATAATCAGGGTTATTCCGGAGGTACAGGAAATGCGGTGGATGCAAACACCGATATTGTCGGCGGCGACCTGACTGTTAAATATTCTCTCGATGCAATCCGCTTTATTTCACTCCAAAGTGAATATATGTATCGCGGGATGAACGGTAAGGAATACTCGGAGTCTCATTTCTCGAACTTCATTTTTCCGCCGAGCTCGCTGGACAAGCATCATTCCGGCTTTTATGCACAGGTTGCCGCCAAGCTCGACCAGCTCTGGGAAATTGGCGTACGGTATGACCTGCTGATGCAGAACGATGTTTCACTTGGCGGAGCGGACCAACATATGCCGTCGAATCTTCCGCGATATTCTGCAATGATCGAATATAATCCTACAGAATTCTCACGGCTGCGTCTTCAGTTCGACAGGGATGAGAGCCGTTATCTGCAGGCATCCGGAGGATTGTCCAGACAGCCATATACACAAATTATTTTGCAGGCGAATTTGACCATTGGCGCTCACGGCGCTCATGCATTCTAAAGAAAAATATTTTCTCATGTATTTATGGAGTATCATATGAAACTATCAAAAATCATTCCGTTGTTGGCGCTGTGCATTCAAACAGTATTCACGGGACAGCTGCAGGTTGTAGCAACCTACGGGTACATCGGCGACATTGTTCAGCGCATCGGTAAAGACCATGTGGAAGTGGTTGTTCTTGCACGGGGAGATTATAATCCGCATATCATCATTCCCAAACCCTCCTACATTGCCAAATTACGAAGAGCCGATCTTCTTATTATTAACGGCGGGCAACTGGAAATCGGATGGTTGCCGCAAATTATAAAGCAGGCAAACAACGGCGCCGTGCAGCCGGGGGAGAGGGGATTTCTCGACCTCTCGATGCATGTGCATTTGATCGATGTGCCGACGAGTGTTTCCCGTGAACTCGGCGATGTGCACCCGGAAGGAAATCCGCACTTTTTCATGGATCCTGATAATATCCCGGCTATTGCAAAAGCAATTACCGAACGATTAAGCGAACTCGATCCCGATAATCAAGCTTTCTATGAAGCGAACAATAAAGAGTTATACGCTCTCTGGCAGAAAAACATGAAAGTGTGGGAAGAGAAATTGAGACCGTTCAAAGGAGAAAAAGTCATCGAGTATCACAAGATCTTCGATTACTTCTTAAACCGGTTCGGGTTTACAATTGTTGGCACCATCGAACCGCTTCCCGGAATTCCGCCGACAACGAAACATATAGCCGATGTAGAGAAATTGATCGAGCGGGAACATGTGAAATTTATATTTCAGGATGTTTACAACCCACAGGATGCATCATCCTATTTATCAAAACGGCTCAACGTAAAACTTATTGTTCTGCCGCATGATGTCGGAGCGGTCAAAGAAGCCGACAATGTCTTCAGCGTGTTTGATGAGATAATAAGGAGAATAACGCAATGATCGACATACTTCTTTCAGCCTTTCTCCTCTCAGTCGTTTTGCTCGGGATACATTCTTACTTTGGCCTCGAGATTATTAAGAGAGGAATCATCTTCACCGACCTTGCCATCGGCCAGATGTCGGCGTTGGGTGCCGCGCTCTCGATTCTTTTTTTCGACGGCCTCTACATCTATCCCCTTTCACTCGCTTTTGCATTACTTGCAGGCCTCGCCATTGCAATCGCATCCAAGCGGACTGTATCGCATGAAGCATTCATCGGACTTCTGTATGCATTTGGAATTTCAGGCGTGTTTATCATCCTCTCCAAGTCGGCGCATGGAATGGAGATGTTCGATAAGCTGATGGCATCCGATATTCTTTTTACGCCATGGCCGGATATCATCGAGACAGCGGTCATTTATGCCTTGCTTGGGCTGATACTCGTCTTCGTGTATCCCCGTATGAAAGGATTCTGGAAAGATACACTCTTCTTCGTTTCCTTTGCAGCAACGGTCACAAGCTCCGTACGATTAGCCGGAGTCCTCATCGTTTTCGCGCTCCTTGTCGCGCCGGCATATGTTGCACTGAGAATCAATAAAGGAAAACTGCTGTTGACTGCATGGATTATTGGAACATGTGTAAATTTAATTTCGATACTCGTATCCTACAATCTGGACCTGCCTACCGGGTACACGCTCGTGTTTTTTCATGCACTGTTAGCACTAAGCGTATCAATTCTTTTTCCGGTAAAGCATGCTGCGACAAAATAAATATTACTCCATCATCAACGTCTCTGTATCCCCTCTTCACCGAGGAGGGGATATTCTATTTTTCAGCTTTCTGCACACCTATTGGAATAGGGCATTGAACCGAGCAAATTGGATTATTCAAATTGCTTTCCGATGATGTCAATTTTCATGCAACCAATTTCTTGCATACATTGTTAATAGAGAAAGAGAAACTATGACACAATGACAGAGAATAAGTTAGTACCACTCCATACAATACATAAAGGCAGCCGTGTTTTGATTGTTCAAGTACCGGAAGGAAAAGGAAAGAGTCAGTTAATCCGATTAGGGATATTGAAAGGTGAATTCATTCGGTGCCTCGAACGTCTTCCGGGGGGAACCGTTGTGATCGAAAAGAACCGGCGTGAAATTGCTATCGGCATGGCGCTGGCAAAATCTATTTTTGTTGCATACGCTAATACCAAACAGATGGATGATAAAGTGAAGAAGAGACATGTCTAGCCATATAAGCACAGTCGAAGATGTAAGCATTCATCCTGAACACATCGACCGCCATAAACATCCGCAAACAACGCCAATTGCCACAGACACACAATGTCAAAAAATTGCATTAGTCGGGAATCCAAATGTCGGTAAATCGGTCATATTCAATTACCTTTCCGGATTGTATATGGATGTCTCGAATTATCCCGGCACGACGGTAGAATTAACCAAAGGCCAATATAAGAATTATGTTATTTACGATACACCGGGTGTGTATGGAATTTCTTCCTTCAGCGCAGAAGAGAATGTCACACGAGACGTCGTCCTTGAAGCAGATGCGGTTCTCAACGTTGTCGATTCCGTGCATCTCGAACGCGATCTCTTTCTTACTCAACAATTGATCGATATGGGTAAACGCGTCTCTGTCATTCTTAACTTCAAAGATGAGCTGGAACGCGAAGGCATTTCCATCGATACAATTCAGCTTTCGGCTTCGCTGGGTGTTCCGGTGTTTCAAACATCTGCTGTTCAGAAAGCAGGATTTGAACAGCTGGAAGGTGCAATGATGAACGCCCGGCATGGGAAAATCGATCACGAGCTTCACACGAAACTGCACACAATGTTGATCGAAGTCGGCTCGCAAGCGGAGGCATTGCTCGTACTAGAAGGAGACGAATCCTTAGCGAAGAACCATGGTATACAAGCCGGAAATGAGCGTGAGGACATCTATATTGAAAGACGTAATCGTGTCAACCTGATCGTCAACGATGTGCTGAAGGAGACAAAAACACGGCCCCGGATATCCACATTGTTGGGACGGTGGGCAATTAATATTTGGACCGGTATCCCAATGCTGGTCGCTGCTCTCTATCTCATTTATCTTTTTGTCGGAAAACTCGTTGCGAGCGACTTGGTCAATATCACAGAAAAGCATCTCGGAAACGAAATCTGGGAACCCTGGATTCGAAGTGTGGTAACACATTTCATCCCGCTCACCTCATGGCTCGGCACATTGCTTGTCGGAGAGTTCGGTGTCATTTCCATGACCGTCACCTATCTTTTCTTCCTGCTGCTGCCTCTCGTCATTGCATTTTATCTTGCGCTTTCGTTAATGGAAGACAGCGGCTATTTGCCTCGGTTAGCAACACTGGTAGACAGAAGCCTGAATGCAATCGGGTTGAATGGCGGTGCTGTCATTCCCCTCATACTCGGTTTTGGCTGCGTAACTATGGCAACCATTACGACACGTATTCTTGGCAGCGAACGGGAAAAAACTATTGCAACAACCATTCTTCAGTTTGCGATTCCATGTTCAGCACAGATTGCAGTCGTCGCCGCATTACTTGCGGGGGCAGGATTCGGCGCGATGATCATTTATTCCGTTACAATTTTTGCTGTGTTCGTTGCCATCGGTACCATTCTGCACCGTTTATTGCCGGGAGAATCAAGTCCATTGCTTCTTGATTTACCGCCTATGCGGCTGCCGCGGCTCGACAACATCGTCCGAAAAACAACGTTTCGGTCCTATGCATTCATGAAGGAAGCAACTCCTTGGTTCTTTGCAGGGGCGCTTGGCGTTGGTATTATGCAAGTCACAGGCCTTCTTGTTGTGTGGGAAAACATGTTGTCACCAATTGTTACAGGATGGCTTCAGCTGCCTCGCGAAGCTTCGACTGCATTTGTGATGGGATTGGTGCGTCGGGATTTTGGAGCCGCGGGGTTATATGCTTTGGCCTTGTCGCCGCATCAAGTCGTCGTTGCCCTCGTAACGATTACGCTCTTTGTTCCGTGCATCGCATCGCTAATGGTGATGCTGAAAGAACGCGGAATAAAGGAGGCGCTTATTATTTGGTTCGCAACATGGATTGGGGCGTTCGTCATCGGCGGATGTGTCTCTCAAATATTAATTTGACAACCGGCATGATCTCTCCCGAATCCGCTTCCTCAGTCGTTTCTTCACTTGAAGAGCAACTCCAGCGCGAAATTCGTGTCTGTCCGAAATGCCGATGCAAAATCACCAGTCCGTTCATCACACAGTGCCCGCGATGTTTGGCGTCTGTCCCCATTCAGGAGCTCGGGTGTTCTTCTTGTATGCACAGAACAAGTTGTCCTGTTACACCTGACGGAACGGGAAAATCGCGGTAAATCGCCACTGGAACCGTTTCTTCCCAAATCTCTTTTCGAGCAACAATACGAAGTATTCAATAAGATTTGCTTTCTCAAAAAAATTCAGTATCATTTTATCAATCCACAAAATTTTCTATTTCAACAATTGCATGGAGTTACTATGGATGACCGATCACCATTACCTTCTGCCCCTTCCTTGGGAAAAG
>Ga0182021_10007515_pt1 | contig 12912 bp, 9 predicted proteins | sample 612E3MmetaG_FD_120493 | JGI IMG/M metagenome (GOLD analysis project Ga0182021, IMG submission 120493) | Permafrost microbial communities from Stordalen Mire, Sweden - 612E3M metaG (Illumina Assembly) | ecosystem: Environmental > Terrestrial > Soil > Wetlands > Permafrost | place: Sweden... | reverse complement strand
GACGACACTTGATTTCGAAAAACAAATTCGTGAACTGGGTCCGTTGACCTTTATGAACTAAAAATTATTATAAATTTTTTCAAACTTATATAAAATGAAACCAAAATTAGCATTGTATTGGGCGTCATCCTGCGGTGGATGTGAGATAGCCGTTGTAGATATTGAAGCAAAAATACTCGATGTTGCAGATTTCTTTGACATTGTTTTCTGGCCCTGCATTATGGATTTTAAATATAAAGATGTTGAAGCTATGCCTGACGGAGATATTACATTGACACTTTTCAATGGAGCTATCAGAACATCCGAAAATGAATATCTTGCAAAACTTCTCAGGGCAAAATCAAAAGTTATGGTTGCTTTCGGTTCTTGCGCCTATGAAGGATGCATTCCGGCTCTTGCTAACTTTTATGATAAAAAAAAGATTTTCGATTTTAACTATAAAGATAGCCCGTCATTACAGGAATCATCAAAAGGCGTTTATCCTCAAACTCACACACAAATGCCAGAAGGTGAAATTGAAATTCCAGAATTTTGGAATACTGTAAAATCTCTGGACCAGGTGATTGATGTTGATTATTATGTGCCGGGCTGCCCGCCTCAATCAACTCAGATTATTGCTGTGGTAGAGGCTGTAATAGACATTTTGAAAAACGGAAAGCCGCTTCCGCCAAAAGGAACAATACTAGGAGCAGGAGAAAAAACCTGCTGCGAAGAATGCACAAGGGAACGCAAAGAGAAAAAAATTAAAAAATTCTATCGTCCGCAGGAAATTATTCCTAATCCCGACGAATGCCTTTTAGACCAGGGAATAGTTTGCATGGGACCTGCGACAAGAAGCGGTTGTGATGCTTTATGCATAAAAGCTAATATGGGTTGCAGGGGATGCTATGGTCCTCCACCGAATGTTATTGACCAGGGAGCAAAAATGGTTTCCGCTTTAAGCTCAGTGATTGATTCAACAGACCCAAAAGAAGTCAGAGATATTATTAAAACTATTGCAGACCCGTTGGGTACGTTTTATAGATTCTCGATGGCACATTCAATTTTCCATCGTGTTCAAAAAATGGAAGAAGAAGAAAAATAAAAAATGTTCTTTTATCAAACTGTTGCCGCAGGCTTTAGCCTGCGAATATAAAAATTTGTTTGAACTTTGTAGCCGCAGGTCGAAGATTCCGATTCATCGGAACTTTAGCCTGCGCAGAAGATAAATAAAAATTTTCATAACATCGTTAAAAGAAAAATAATCTAAAAAATATGAGACAAATAAAAATTGACCCTATAACGAGATTGGAAGGTCACGGAAAAATTGACATCTTTTTAAATGATGATGGAGAAGTAGCAAATTGTTATTTCCAGGTTCCAGAGTTGAGAGGTTTTGAACAATTCGCCGTCGGCAGACCTGTTGAAGAAATGCCGAGAATTACTACGCGAATTTGCGGTGTTTGCCCTGAAGCTCACCACATGGCAGCAGCAAAAGCCTGCGATGCTGTTTACAATGTTCAAATTCCGTCAGCTGGGAAAAAACTTAGAGAACTTTTATATAATACATTTTATACAACCGACCATACAGTTCATTTTTATGCACTTGGCGGACCTGATTTTGTCTGCGGTCCCGATGCACCTCCGGCAGAAAGAAATTTGCTCGGAGTAATAAAAAGAGTCGGACTTGAAGTCGGAGGAAAAGTTATTGCCCTTCGTTCAAAATGTCAGGAAATTATTCAGATGCTCGGCGGGAAAAAAATTCACCAGGTGTCCGCAATCCCCGGCGGAGTTTCAAGAGGTATTAATGAACAAGAACGAAAGATGATTGAAGAACACGCAAAATATTTTATTGAGTTCGGACAATTCACATTTAAAATTTTCGAAGATGTGGTTTTGAAAAATGCAGCCTACGTTGATTTAATTGTTAACGGACCTTATACACATAAAACATATTATATGGGAATGGTAGATGAAAACAATCAGGTTAATTTTTATGACGGAATGGTAAAAGTCGTTGACCCCGATGGAAAAGAATTCTGTAAATATAAACCATCAGAATATCTTGAAAATATTGAAGAACATATGGAAACCTGGAATTATTTAAAGTATCCTTATTTGAAAAAAGTAGGATGGAAAGGATTAGTTGACGGAAAAGAAAGCGGCGTATATCGCGCCACTCCGCTTTCAAGACTTAATGTAACAGATGGAATGCCGACTCCTCTTGCGCAGGCTGAATATGAAAAATATTTTGAAACATTAACAGGCGACAAATCCGGTAAAACTCCGGTTCATCATACACTTGCAACTCACTGGGCAAGAATTATCGAATTGCAATACGCTGCTGAAAAAGTAATGGAGCTTGCAAAAGACCCTGAAATCACTTCTCAGGATTATAGAGCTTTATGCACAAATGTACCGCACGAAGGAGTCGGAATTGTTGAAGCTCCTCGAGGAACTCTGACACATCACTATGTAACTGATGAAAGAGGTATCGTGACAAAAGCAAATCTTATAGTTGGTACAACTAATAATCACGCAGCAATTTCAATGTCAATAAAAAGTGCTGCCGAAGGTTTAATTAAAAAGGGAGTAGAAATTACAGAAGGAACGTTGAATAAAATCGAAATGGCATTCAGGGCTTATGACCCTTGTTTCGGATGTGCCACTCATACACTTCCCGGACAAATGCCGATGATATTAACAATCAGAAAACCCGACGGTGAAATAATCGACGAGGTAAAAAGAGATTAGTTATTGGTTAGTAGTTAATGGTTATGGATAAGATTTTTGCGATTAAGACTCTTATCTGTTTTTTGCTTTTTATTATCTGTTATTTATCTGCCGGCAGCACCACCTTAAACTTACTCCCTTTTCCAACCTCACTTTCCACAGATATATTCCCCCCGTTCCTTTCAACAAATTCTTTACATAAAATCAAACCTAACCCCGTCCCATTCTCATTTTCCGTTCCGTTCGTCGTATAATGCGAATCTATATTAAATAATTCCGGTACTACTTCTTTGGGAATACCAACACCTGTATCTTCAATTGTAAATTTATAAACATGGTCTGTTCTTTCATCGAATAAACTGATTTTTCCGCCTGCAGGTGTAAATTTTATTGCATTTGACAATAGATTCTGTACAACTTGCTGTATCATAATTTCATCTGCGGTTAGTACACTATTCTTAGAAATATTATTTTCAAGAAATATTTTTTTCTTTTGTATGTTTGCTTTTAAAATTTCGATGCTTCTGTTAACTAATGTGTGAATATCAATTTCGTCGGGTTCAAATTGTATTCTTCCCGACTGCAATCTTGACCACTGTAACAGGTTCTCAACAAGATTATATAAAATCTTCGAAGTGGTCCTTATATTTTCTACAAACCTTTTCTTTTCTTCTTCACTCAGTTCATAAAAATCATCATCCAGTAACTCTGAGAAACCGAGCAGTCCCTGGAACGGACTTTTTAAATCATGTGCTATTATTGAGAAAAATTTGTCTTTGTTTTTATTTAATTCTATTAATTCATTCGTTATTTCTTTCTTTTTTTCTTCAATTTCAATCCGTTCGGATATATTGTGAATCATAGCACAAGCAACCTTTTTTTCGCGCAAGTTGTATGTTATCATCATAGATTCCACCGGAAAAATTATTCCGTCCTTTCTCTTATGATTTCTATACGTTACTCTTGTATGTCCATATTTTTTTAATTCCTGAATCGCCTTTTGGGACTCACCTAATTCAGAGCTAAGAATGAGTATGCTTTGTCCTATTAATTCATCAGGTTCATAGCCGTATAATTCTAAAGCTGCCTGATTAAAATCAAGGATTTCATTTGTATCTGTATCATATATAAATATACAGTCGAGATTGTTTTCAAATAACGCTTTGTATTTTTCTTCGCTTCTTAATAATTCTTCTTCTGCCATTTTTCTTTCAGTTACATCTATCAATACAATCTGTATAGCTATCTCATTATTATAGGTAATAAGTGAGGATATAAGCTCCAGCCAGATAATATTTCCGTTTTTATGTTTAAATTTTGTTTGGTAAACAAATGGTTTATTTTTATGCGTCGAGAAGTCTTTAATATTATTTATCAGAAACCTTAAACCTTCTTCGGGAAAAAGTTTTTCATATTCATCGTGTTTAAATGCTATCATCTCATCAGAAGTATAACCTAATATTATTTCAATTCTCTTGTTCGCGAATACTATACTATTATTTATGAATATCAAAACCCCCTGCATGGAATTTTCAATTAAATCCCTGTATTTATTTTCCGATTGGGCTAAATCTGTTAACAATTCATTTTGAAATTGATAATCTTCAGATAATTCTTTTTTGATGTTTTCTATTTCAGTTTCAAGTTGATTTGTCAATTTATAATTTTCCCTGAGCGATATAATCTGCCTGATAGTAGTTAATAATATAATTAAAACTACTCCGCCTCCGATATAATTGAAATATTGTATGTTTTTATTAATGAATAGCCAAGATAAAGCAATATATGTAAAAAGTGACCATATAAACGGCGAATAAGAAAGAATATTTTTTGAAAGTTCAAATAATCTTATATGCCTGTATTTTTTCTGAAGTTGCCTGTTTTCGGTTAACGCGTTCATTTGTCGGATTCCTGCAACAGCAAAAAGTATAAATGCTAATATAGAACCGTAATCGGAAATGCTTCCATTCACGTAAATACTGTTTAATAATTCATAGTTTGTTAAAATATCTGATATCGCAAGAGATGCTAATCCCAAAAGTAACAATCCGAGTACCCAATTCCTGTCTACAGCCTCATGCCTGTAAAAAAAATATAAAATAGTCCAGATTAATATTATATCAAGAATCGGATATGATAACGCTGTCGCAACAGGTAATAATTTGATTATTCCGCCGGATGTTGTATTATAACTATTAATTATCGTCTCCTGAATTCCGACCGCAAATAACAATAATGATGAAAACAGAACTATTAATAAATCAAAAACAAGTTTTGTCTTTTCTATCTTCCTGAGTGGAACCATCGGGAAATTAAAAATTCCCCAAATAAATAATATGTAAAAAATAATAAATCCTATATCCGCAAAAGATGGAAAAGGAACATTATTATATTCAAAAGAATAAATTGTAAAAATTAAATTTCCTATTGCGTATGATAAAATTGCTAATGAAAATATAAACCAGGTTTTTGACTGTTGACGATTAATAGTTCGAAATCTTGATGAAACGATAAAAAATAAAATTGCAGCTACGAAACACTCAAGTGTTTGCAAGCCATTATTTATTAATGCGTCAGTTGATGTGTCAAATTTAAATATCTTAATTAATAATAAATGAACTAAGAATAGGCTTATAGCAATCCCTAATGCAGCGAAGTTATTAATAGATGTGTATTTTGTGTTATTACCAGACATAAAAAGTTTTACTATTTTATTTGGCAATTATAAACCAGTATTCCTAATAAAATATTTTTAAAAATCATATTACATTATACATCTTTAACATTTATGTTAATAATTAAAGTTGCATATATCCCGCTCCATTTATTATTCCGGCGGAAGCTGGAATCCGGACGAAACATAAGGTTATTGTTTTTAGCTCTTATCTGTTTTTTAATTATTTGAGATGTGTCATCCCCGAATGTACGTTCTTTGCACTCTTATGTCCGTATATCGGGACTCCTGTCGGATATCTCCATCTGGTTTGTTTTCTGCCTTCTTCTTTTTACTCTTAGCTTTTATTTATTTTTTATTTTTTAATCAGATTATCTATTTTCTCAACAAACTCCTTTGTAAAAAGTATCATCGCCTCAATATGTTCACCTTTATATATCCAGAACTCTTTTGGTTCTTTTGCATTCTCATATACTAATTTTCCTTGTTCAATCGGAACCTGTTCATCTTCATTACTATGCACGAATAATTTTGGTGTATTTTCAATAAATTTAATATCTTCTTTCGCCGAATATGGAGAAACGTAGTACTGAACAAATTTCTTTTCCTCTTCTTTTGAGTAATATACTGCAATGTCCGTAAAGGAACTGATTGTGCCATCCAATATTAAAGCTGATATTTTATCCTGATTATTCCGCGCTATTTTTGTTGCTATTTGAGTGCCCATTGAAGCACCGAAAATAATTACCTTTGTATTCTTTACCTCTTCCCTGTTAACCATGTAATTGAAAAAAAATTGAGCATCTTCTGCAATATTCAGATGTATCGGCTTGCCGGATGATTTCCCGTATCCTTCCATATCTACCATGAATACCTGGTAACCGTTTTCCGCAAGAGGTTTCATTAATTCGTAATACTTTGTAACGTTTCCGCTTGCACCATGGAAATATAAAACTGTTGCTTTCGGAGTATCTTTAGTTTTAAGAAAAATTGCGCTTAATACTATGGAATCTTTATTAAGTGATATCTCCTCATAATTCGTAAGTGTCATCTCATCCCATTCTTTAATCGGATAATAAAACTTATCATCAAGTTGTGCGTTTGTTACATTTAAAAAAAGAAAATAAATTGATAAGGTAAAAAAAAATGTTTTCATAATTCAAGAATTTAAATTTAAATAATATATAAAATATATTTATAACGGTTTATAAATTATTATTAAATTATTGTAAAGTTATTAATCGTCGTTTATCTCGCTCGTATTTATTTTTATTCGGTTCTTTTCTGTGCCTCGTGATTGAAACTCTTTCATAACCCTCGTTCCAAAGGTACATCTTTCTGACTCCGTTGCGCTTCACAAATATTATAGTTAAATGTAAGATGAAAAATTTAAAATAGAAACAGAACTATATCCCCTAAAAACAAATGCCTGAACGGGTGTATAAATTATTAATCTTGAAAGTTAATTAAATATATAATATGTTTTTAATATACAAAAAAGGGTTTGGCTAAGTATAATTTTTAATAATTTAAAATAAAAAATTATGCTAAAAATATTTTTAATATTTTTTATTTCATCGGTATTTTTTCTTGCCTGTCAGAATAGAAATTCCGGCACTCCATCGAAAGAAAATATTCAAAAAGAAGAAAGGAAGAAATCTGATATGAAAATTACGAGTCCTGCATTTAATGAAGGCGGAATGATTCCGTCTAAACATACCTGCGACGGAGATAATATTTCTCCCGCACTAAACTGGACGGGCGCTCCGGATGGCACCGCAAGCTTTGCACTTATTTGCGATGACCCCGATGCTCCTTCCGGAGATTGGGTTCATTGGGTGATATTTAATATTCCTCCGAAAGAAACAGGTTTAATGGAAAATATTCCGGCGGGCAAAAAACTCGATAACGGCACTGTGCAGGGCGTGAGCGATTTTAGAAAAAATAAATACGGCGGTCCTTGCCCGCCAAACGGAACGCACAGATATTTTTTCAAATTGTATGCATTGGATAAAATGCTTGATGTAGATTCGGATTTAACAAAAGCGGATTTACTGAAAACAATTGAAGGACATATTCTTGCACAAGCTCAGTTGATTGGAAAATATAAAAAGTAACTAATGAACACAGCAAAATTTCGATTCCACGATGAATTAAATGATTTTTTGAAAAGTCACAGGAAGAACTCATTCGATTTTAATTTTGAAGGAAATCCTTCCGTCAAAGATATTATAGAATCATTCGGAATTCCGCACGTCGAGGTCGATGTAATTATCGCAAATAGTGTTTCCGTACTTTTTAATTATAATTTGAAAGATGGAGATGATATATCCGTTCATCCTTCAATTAAAAATATTAATTCGCATGATATCATTCACCTGAAAGAAATTTTAAACGGTGTTCCGATTTTTATAGTGGATATTCAGCTCGGAAAACTCGCACGATATTTACGGATGCTCGGCTTCGATGCTCTGTATGATAATAAATATGATTCAAAAGATGTGGTAAAAATTTCCCGGGAACAGAACAGGACAATTTTAACAAGAAATATTTTTTTGTTAAAAAATAGTGCTGTTACAAAAGGCTACTGGATTCGTTCGCAGGACCCGCACCAGCAGGTGTTGCAGGTGATGCGGTTTTCGGAACTTGCTCAGCACATAAAACTTTTCTACAGGTGTATGGAATGTAATGGAATTTTGAAAAATATTGATAAAGAATTAATAAAGGATAGATTGCTTCCTAACACATTAAAATATTTTGATGAATTTCATATATGCAGTGATTGCAATAATATTTACTGGAAAGGCTCACATTTTAAAAAGATGGATTCTCTTGTGGGAAAAATAAAACACAGTCCGAAATCTTCTTAAACTTCGTAAGTATAAAAACAACCGAAGTTACACGAGAAAAAAGATTTCGCGTAACTTCAATCGTGCTTTGCGTTATAAATAAACTTATTTGATTAATGATATTTTTCTTACAATCGAAATACCCTGGTTTTCAACTCTGAGAAAATATATCCCGCTTGATAATTTTGACCCGTCGAATTTTTCAGTGTACGTTCCAGCTGTTCTGAATCCTGAATAAACTTCTGCTATGTTGCGCCCCGTCATATCAAATATTTTTACGGTTACATTTCCGTCTTTCGGAAGTGAGTATTGAATATTTGTTGTCGGGTTAAATGGATTCGGGTAATTTGAAACTTCAAACTTCTCAGGTACCGTATTATTGTAACCAATATTAGTCATCGTTGTATCCGGAGGCCATAATTGTACCTGATTTTTTATTGCAAGCCAGTATTGATTTGTTGCGTAACCGCTCACGCAATCTTCCTGGTATGTCCAGTAAAAATTTCCAATGATATAAGGCAACGTCGGCGCAAAATTCATGCTATAAAAATTTGTCAACGTTGTAATTTTACTTTGTGTGACATTACCGCCCGCTGTCCATCCGCATTCTCCCATTCCGAGTTTTGAATTCGGAAACTTCGCATGAAGAGTTGTGAAAATACTTTGCCAGTTCGGCGATGTGTTTCCTTCGCAAGGGTCGTAATAATATGAAATCAATACATAATCTATCTTGGTTGCAATTCCCGGATAAGTTGCCAGAAGCCTGTTTACCCACGGCATCATAAGATGATTGGTATCAGATGTGCAATTTAAAACATTGTAAAATAAAGTTAAGACGGTTTTCTTATTTATAGATTTTGCATAAACCGCTACATCATTAACTGTTCTCTGTACTTCAGAATAATTATTACTAAAAAGCCACTCTCCGTTTGCTTCGTTTCCGATTTCCCAATAATCAACTTTTGCCGCTAACGTTGCATTATTCATAAATGCCTGGCTTCTTGCAAGTACATTATCGTGATTGAATCCCGGCATATTTCCCGGATCCCAATACCAACTGTCAAGAATTTGTCCCATTACGTCGGCTACAGTTTTTAAATTTGAAGTAACCTGGTCAAAATCTGTTGGATTTGGAGTTAATGGAGATGCGTCTTTTGGAAAATACACTATACGTATTGTGGGTCTCCTTGGTAATGCGATTAAAGAATTTTTAATGTTGGTGATTGTGCTTGTTGAAGTAGAATTCTCCACATTGTCAAGCGTTACTCCGCACATGCGGGTGGTTTGAGAAAACGTAGAAAATGGAAATAACAAAAGTAATAAAGCCAGATAAATATAGGCTTTGAATTTTAATACTATCATTGTTTTAGAACTTAAAATGTTACACGGTCTGTTGCCGCAAAATAAATTTTTATAAATTTGGTATCATTCCGTTTGAATCGTAAAGCTATTATATATCATTCCCTTCTGTACCGAATTTTAATAATTTTTTAAAACGGTTATTTAAGGTCAAATATTTTTTTGAAATCCCTGTAATTATATCCGCAAATATCTTACCAAAGTTTTTTGCGAATTTTTGTTGAAATTTTCAACATTATTTTAAGAAGTGAATCTCGAAATGAGAAAAATTCTCACTTTGAGATAAATTATCAGAAAAATATTTTGGGGAATGGTAATTTTCAGAAATGATAAGCCCCAATTTCTGCATAGAAATTGGGGCTTGAAAAATAATAAAAATTAATGCGAATACAGTCTATAAATCTACATTTGTGCCTATTCCTGCTGCAACTGCTTTTTCATAAACTAATTTTGCCGTCGCTGCATCCTGAATTGCAAGTCCGTTAGATTTAAAAAGTGTGATGGTTTTATCGTTCGTCCTCGCTGCTTTTTTTCCTGTAATTATTTCACCAAGCTCTGCATAAAAATGCGAATCCTTAATTGCTTTTTCTTTCAATGGAATCATAATATCACCTGCTTCATTAAAACAAGCTTCAAGCGAATCACCGATAAACAGCGAGCGCTTTATTATTTCCGTGTCGAGCTCTCTTGCGCCCGGAGAATGACTACCGATTCCATTAATGTGCGTCCCTTCCTTTACTTTTTTTCCATCGAATAAAGGAGTTGCAGATGAAGATGCAGTGCAAATTATATCGGCTTCAAGTACTTCATCCACTCCGTTTGCTTTTATGATTTCAAGTTTTAGCTTCGCTCCCATTTCGATAATAAATTTTTCAACAGCATCATCGGAGATATCATATACTATCGCTTTGTTAATATCTCTTACACAGCATATCGCCCACAATTGCATCTTCGCCTGAACACCGGCTCCGAAAATTCCTGCAACCTGTTTTTCATTTTCCCTCGCAAGAAATTTCGTTGCAACTCCACTCGCCGCACCCGTTCTTACAGCCGTCAGATATCCGCCATCCATAATGCAAATCACTTCTCCCGTTTCAGGATTTTGCAATAAAACCTTTCCGATTGTAGTCGGTAAATTATATTTCGAAGGATTGTTTTTATATACGGTCACAACTTTGCAGGAAAGTGCACCAGACTCTTTCAAATATGCCGGCATATAAAGCGACACACCATTAGGCGGCGTGATGCCCGTTCGCAAAGGCAAAACAGCCGTACCATTCGCAAGTTCTGCAAATGCTTTTTCGACAACATTAATACAATCTTTCATATCAAGGACTTTCATTACATCGTTTTTATTTAGTAATAATGTCATATCATTCCCCTTTTTTGATTTAATAATTAAGAAAATTTATTAATTATTATTTATTAAATAACTCCATTTAAAAATCAACAAATTCCATTTTAAAAATAAAACACCCTCCGGCCTCCCGGAGGGCGCATATGTAATCCGTTTCTTGAATAATATAATGGAACAACTAAGTCCATTAAATCAAGGCGGCATCACTGAATAAAATTTATGAAAAAGCATGTAATTTAACAAGTCATCACTGTTCTTACCACTCTCCTTTCAGGAGAGGGGCAGGGGTGAGGTTTTGCTCTAATAAATACCTTAATATTTTAGTGCTGTAATAATTTCAATAATATTTACAACCTCAATTTCCGCAGCGACTTCGACGAAAGCGTAACAATAAAAACCACTACTAATGTCATCAAGCCGCCGAAAATCACGGACGGCACAATCCCCATAAGCTTTGCCGCAAGCCCGGATTCAAATGCTCCGATTTCATTCGACGAGCCAATGAAAATACTATTCACCGCCGAAACTCTTCCCTTCATATTATCCGGAGTTTTCAACTGTATAATCGTCTGCCTGATTATAACACTCACGCTGTCGAACATACCGCTCAATGCAAGCAACACCAATGACAAAATAAAACTCGTCGAAACAGCAAACGCAATTATGCAAAGTCCAAATCCCGTAACACAAATCAGTAAATTTCTTCCTGCATTTTTCGTCGGAGGTTTATGCGTCAGGAAGAGCGCCATAATCACCGCTCCGACGGATGGTGCCGCTCTCAAAATCCCGAGTCCTTGCGCTCCGACTAATAAAATTTCACCAGCGAAAACCGGAAGCATTGCAACAGCACCGCCGAATAAAACCGCAAACATATCCAGCGTTATCGCACTTAAAATAATTTTATTCTGAAAAACAAATCTAATCCCCGCCGAAAGCCTGTCCCCAAGCGAGATTTCACCTGTCAATTCCGGAATTGGTTTCTTTGATATTGTTGTGACTGAAATTATTGCTATGAAAGTCATCACGGCTACGGTTAAATATGAATATGTAACTCCGAAATAGCCGTAAATCAAACCTCCTACAGCCGGACCTGCAACTGCACCAATCTGCCACGTCGAAGTATTCCACGTTACCGCATTCGGATATAATTCCCTCGGAACAACTTGCGAAAGCAGTGCAAATGCGGAAGGTATCGAAAATCCCCGCGCAATTCCGCTGATAAATATCACGCTGTAAATTGCAATAACCTTGTGATGAGCAAAAAGAAAAACCGCATCTGTTGAAATTAAAAGCAGTGCAGACGTGCAAATAAACATCAGTATAAAAGAATACAGAAGAATTTTTTTCCTGTCATTCGTATCCACAATATGCCCTGCAATTAAAGCTGTGAGAATTGCCGGTATAGCTTCTGCAAGTCCGATTAGCCCGAGGGAGAAAGGATCTCGCGTGAGCTCGTAAACCTGCCAGCCGACTATCACCGACTGCATAAGCATTCCGAGTGTAATGAAAAGTCTTGCAAAAGTGAAATTCCTGAACTCAGCTATGCGCAGTGCCTTAAATGCATCTGATTTTAGTTTCAACTAAATTTAAAATATTTAAAAAATTAATAAAATTAATAAAATTAAGAGCTAAAAACTATGACACGAATTACACGAATAATACACGAAACTCCCTCTCCTCAAGAAGAGGGAGTTTTGATGTTCCTTTGCGAATTTTCTTTGCGTTAAAGGCTCTTCGCTCTTAATCTTCAATTTTATAAATCCAGCTAATCTTCAATCTTATGAATTTTGCAAATTTTCAATTTTGTCAATCTTACGAATTTATAAATTTATTATTATTGCATTTCTCATCTTCTATTCATAACTTGCAAAAAGGAGTAAAATATGAAAACTTTTATTCTAATGACGAAGCTCTCCAGTGATATGTCCGGCAAACTTAAACAGAGGGAAAAAGTGGGTCAT
>Ga0182021_10007514_pt1 | contig 12913 bp, 8 predicted proteins | sample 612E3MmetaG_FD_120493 | JGI IMG/M metagenome (GOLD analysis project Ga0182021, IMG submission 120493) | Permafrost microbial communities from Stordalen Mire, Sweden - 612E3M metaG (Illumina Assembly) | ecosystem: Environmental > Terrestrial > Soil > Wetlands > Permafrost | place: Sweden... | reverse complement strand
TCGCGAGGATCACGATGCCGAGGATCAGACCGATCACCGGGCGAGTATATGTCCCGCAACGGCCTGGGCGCCTCGCAACCTGGTACCCACCGCAGCGTCCGCTCGACTGCGACCAACCATTCCCCTCACCCATCGGGTGATCGTGACGGTAGCGCTGACCCTCGGCCGCGGCTCAGACAGGACCGCACGTTCGTGGCCGAGAGCGGGCTGGCCGGCTGGCGCCGTCGAATGATGGCGCCGACGCCACGGGCGCCGGCAATGGCTGATCCGCGAGCGATCCAGCCCCACTCCTCCGGGCTACAGGAGCTGGTTGACCAGGGCCTCGATTTGAGCAAGCGACGCCGGCGTCGCGGTAGCGGTGATCGCCACGAGAGTTGTGCCCTTCGTTGCCACCACGCCCTCGTTGCTCTTCCCTCCGTTTAGAGGCTGCGAGAAGGAACGAGCCTGGTCGCCAACCCCGGACACGCTTGCGTAGGCCACCGGGAACTTGGTGCTGAACTGCGCGATGCTAGACGGATCGATGTTCGAGATCAGCTCGATGATCACGTTGAGGCCAGTGCCGCTGTAGTCGCAGGCGACGCCCGTCGCACCAGGCGGAAGCTGAGCTCCACCCCCACCTGCCACGCCGATTGGATTAGAGACCGTGATCCCCAGGGCGGCGCCGACCGTCGCGGCGGTGGGGCAACTGGCGGCTGCTGTTGTGGCCGCTGCGGGGCTCGGAATTGCTGCGGTAGCAGCCGTGGACGCCGCTATCGTGGCCACCGCGGGGGAGGCGGTGGTAAGCGCTGCCGTGGCAGCAGAAGGCGTTCCGCTGCTCGAACCGCAGGCACTGACGATCACGCTGAAGACAAGAGCGGCTGCCGCCAGCCAGCGAGGGCTGTTGGGTGACATGCGAAGCGCCTCCTTGCGAGAGTCGCCTCCGGGATCTGATGGAGAGGCAGTGGCGGGGGCGGCCGCTCGGCGCCAGTAGGTTATGCGATCCGCACGTTTGTAGCCGGAGTCGAGTACCAACGACCATAGGCGCAGGTGCAAGTACGACCGATTGGCACCTAGCGCACGTAAGCTTTCCTGGCCGGTTCTTGTGTCCGGCTGCTCCGCCAGTCGCCGACGGTCCTGAACTCGCTGCCGCCGGTCGCGTTCGCAACTCCCACCATATTTGGTCATGGTGTTGCTTTCCGTCAGAGGTTGAGTGAGTCATGTGGGCGGCCACTCCGCACCCGAGGCGCCCCATGACCGCTCAACCACTCCCCGCCCTAACCAGCAGAGACCCGTCTGCCTGGGAGCAGGCCCTGTACGCCTTCCTCGTCGAGAAGGGCAACCGCTCAGGCTCGGACCTTGACCAGGCTCGACTTCACCCGAATGGCGACTATCACGACGGTTTGGTCGCTTCTCGGCCTCTAGCGGGCCTTATGCTCTGAAGGAGCAGCTACTCGCGGGAGGCAGGATAGGTGGCTCTTCTGAAGTGTCCGGACTGCGGGCATGACGTGTCCAGCCTCGCTCCCTCATGCGTGAACTGCGGACGGCCTATGGGCGCGTCCGATCCACCCGAGACCTGCGAAGTGATCCTGAGGAGGATCAGCGGGCTTGGTCTGTTCAGCGGGGCCCGTTGGGTACTCGAGGCCCAGGTCATGAGCCGGGACGGGATCGAGATCGTGGCGAATTGTACGTACAGCTCGGACAATGAACTCGCCAATTTCCAGGGGTCGAAGAAGGAGTTCCACCGGGCGAGGGAGGCAATCACCAATCAGCTGCTTCGAGCTGGTTGGCAGCCTGTGGGCAGTGTGTCTGACGGCGCCGGCATGTCGTTGCCGCGCTTCCAGCGGCCTCCAGGTCGAGGCTAGCCAAGGTCCGTGCCCCACTCCGATCTGCCCGACTACTACGAGATTCTCGAAGTTTCATCAAAGGCCCGGTCAGCAGTCGTCGATGCGGCATGGAGAAGGCTCAGCCAGGAATACCACCCCGACCTCCATCCTGACGATCCGACGGCGCTAGCCCGGTCGAAGCTGATCAACGAAGCCCACGACGTTCTTAAGGACCCGGAGAAGCGGCGCGCCTACGACGCGAAGAGGCAGGCGACCGAAGCCGCGCGGACCAGCCAACGGGACCAGGGGCCGCCGACCGCGCCGCCGCGGAGATCAACACCGGCAGCAGGGGCAGCTCCTGCCGAACCGGTTCAGCGCCAGTGGACGCCGCCCCCGCCGCCCAGCAATCAGTCTGACCGGCCAGCTTCGGGCGGACAGGGCCCGGCTGCAAGTCGCCCGCCAGCTGCCCGACGCCGCCGCGCAACTCCGCTAATTGCGGCGCTTGGGTGCTTCGGTCTGGTCGCGTGCGTCCTCGCAGCAGCCTTGGCGACTGGCATCTTGCCGCTGCGAGGCGGCGGGCCGGGAACCTTCATTCAGACAGGCTCCATGTCCACGGATCGCTACTACGCCACCGCCACGCTTCTGGCCAACGGCAAGGTCCTGATCGCCGGTGGCTACGACAACGGCACCAACCCAGTCTCCTCGGCCGAGTTGTATGAACCGTCGAGCAGCACCTTCAGCCCGACAGGCTCCATGTCCACGGCTCGCGATGCCGCTACGGCCACGCTTCTGGCCAACGGCAAGGTCCTGATCGCTGGTGGCGGCGACAACGCGGCCGAGCTGTATGGCCCGGCGAGCGGCACCTTCAGCCCGACAGGCTCCATGTCCACGGATCGCTACTACGCCACAGCCACGCTTCTGGCCAACGGCAAGGTCCTGATCGCGGGTGGCTACGACAACGACTTCAACCCTGTCTACTCGGCAGAGTTGTATGACCCGGCGAGCGGCACCTTCAGCCCGACAGGCTCCATGTCCCCTCGCGATGACGCCACGGCCACGCTTCTGGCCAACGGCAAGGTCCTGATCGCCGGTGGCTACTACAACGACATCACGAACAACCGAGACCCTTCCTCCTCGGCTGAGTTGTATGACCCGGCGAGCGGCACCTTCAGCCCGACAGGCTCCATGTCCACGGCTCGCTATGGCGCCACAGCCACTCTTCTGGCCAACGGCAAGGTCCTGATCGCTGGCGGCTACAACGGCAACAACGGCACCAACTCTGTCTCCTCGGCCGAGTTGTATGACCCGGCGAGCGGCACCTTCAGCCCGACAGGCTCCATGTCCACGCCTCGCGATGACGCCACAGCCACGCTTCTGGCCAACGGCAAGGTCCTGATCGCTGGTGGCTACTACAACATCTACCCCGGCTACAACCCTGTCTCCTCGGCAGAGTTGTATGACCCGGCGAGCGGCACCTTCAGCCCGACAGGCTCCATGTCCAAGGCTCGCGATGACGCCACGGCCACGCTTCTGGCCAACGGCAAGGTCCTGATCGCCGGCGGCGGCGACGTCTCGGCCGAGCTGTATAGCCCATGACCGAGCACTTCATCCTCCCTATTGAACGTGGCCGCGGCGGCACGAGCTGCTCATGGTGTGCGGGCGCTGAGTCCGAAAGGGGCTCAGCTTGTGGCCGGCAGTCCGCTTGGCTCGTAGAGGTATCTCTGGAAGCCGATGAACAGGCCACGGATCTGCTCGGCGTTCCCCAGATCTACCAGGGCATCTGAGATTGCGTTCTTGTACCTGAGCTTCAGCAGCGGCGCGAGCTTGTCCCCGTCGAGCTCCCCAACGCCCTCTTTGGTGTAGTGGTCGAGGACGAAGTCGAGGAAGGCCTGTTGCCGGTCTGTGTAGCGAACCCGGATCTCGCCCCTTGCATCGGCCGCGCGTTTGACGCGGGTCAACGGGTCCAGGGCGAAGGCCACGTAGGCCAGCACATCGAAGATGTCGCTGTTCTCGGCGTCGATGACTCGCTGCATCTCTGAGAGAGCGTCCGCGCCGAAGCCCTTGTCGGCCAATCCGGCCAGCAGGGCCTTCCGCGTGTCAGGAACGCTCCAGATCGCGCGGAGGTCGTCTTCGGTCTTGAAGAACTCGGGCAGCGCGCCGAAGAGGCTCACGAGGAATTCGAGCGCGGTCATCGGCGTCCCGGACGGATCCCAGAACGTGGTCTGGACCATGCTCTGAATCGTTCGCGCCTTGCCGTCCGCGAGCTTGACGACGATCTTCGCGGGCGGCGGCTCGGGGGCGTCGCTCACGGCACCCTCGGGCGGTTCGGGCGAAGGACCGGCGATCACACCGGGCTTCGGAGTCGTGACCTCCTCCGGTTCGCCGTCCCACTCCGGATCGCAGAAGAAGTGGTGGGCCTTCACAAAGTCGTAAATCGTGAAGTAGTCCTTGCCGTCATAGATCCGCGTGCCGCGACCGATGATCTGCTTGAACTCGATCATCGAGCCGATCGGGCGCATGAGGACGATGTTGCGGATGTTGCGAGCGTCCACGCCGGTCGAGAGCTTCTGCGAGGTCGTGAGGATCGTGGGAATCGTCTTCTCGTTGTCCTGGAACTCGCGCAGGTACTGATCGCCACGCGCTCCGTCGTTGGCGGTGACGCGGACGCAGTAGTTGGGGTCGCGGCTGGTCTTCATCTGATTGATGAGATCGCGGACCGCCAGGGCGTGGAGCTGCGTTGCGCAGAAGACGATGGTCTTCTCGCGCTGGTCGATCATGCCCATGAAGAGGCTGACCCGGTAAGCCTCGCGCGCCTTGATCTCGATGATCCGGTTGAAGTCCCGCTCTTCGTACAGCCGGCCGGCATCCACCGCACCCTCGACGACGGTGTCGTCGGAGGTGTAGACGTACTCGTCCATCGTGGTCGAGATCTGCTTCACCTTGAAGGGCGTCAGGAAGCCGTCGTTGATGCCTTCCTTGAGCGAGTAGATATAGACCGGGTCGCCGAAGTACTTGTAGGTGTCGATGTTGTCTTTTCGCTTCGGCGTCGCGGTCATGCCGAGCTGGACGGCCGGCGCGAAGTAGTCGAGGATCGCGCGCCAGGTGCCTTCGTCGTTCGCCCCGCCGCGATGACATTCGTCCACGACGATGAAGTCGAAGAAGTCGGCCGGGTAATCACCGAAGTACGGCGTCTCGCCGTCGCCGCTCATGAAGGTCTGGAAGATCGTGAAGAAGATGCTGCCGTTCTTGGGCACCTTCCCCTTCTTGCGGATGTCGGCCGGGTCGATGCGGACGAGGGCGTCTTCGGGGAAGAAGGAGAACTCGTTGTAGGCCTGGTCGGCGAGGATGTTGCGGTCGGCCAGGAAGAGGATCCGAGGCTGGCGCGTCGGCTCGCCGCTCAGGTTCCAGCGGCTCTTGAACAACTTCCAGGCAATCTGCGCGGCAATGCCGGTCTTGCCGGTGCCGGTGGCCATCGTCAGAAGGATGCGCTTCTTCCCGTCGGCGACGGCCTCCAGCACGTTCCCGATGGCGATGTCCTGGTAGTAGCGACCGCCCCAGGTTCCGCCCTTGGTTTCGGGCGGCACGGCGGCGAACCGATCGCGCCACGCGTTCTGCTCGGCGAACGTGCGCGCCCAAAGCTCATCGGGCGTCGGGAAGGCGGCGACATCCCCTTCGGTGCCATCGGCCATGTCGATCTGGTAGACGGCCTGGCCGTTGGTCGAATAGGTGAACCGAACGCCGAGCTTCTGCGCGTACTCCTTGGCCTGGGCGACGCCCTCCGTGTGCGGGAGGTCCCAACGCTTGGCCTCGATCACCGCGAGCTTGGTGTTGCGGTACAGCAGGACGTAGTCCGCGATCTCCGGCTTGGACCGCTTGCCGCCACCCTGAAGGCGACCGAGGGTGATCTGGTACTCGCGAGCAATTCGACTGCCCTCGACCTCGCCCCAGCCGGCCGCCTTGAGCGCCGGATCGACATGCTCGGCGCGTGTCTCGGCTTCGTTGAGGGGCTTCATGTCAGAGCGCGCCCGTGAAGGCTTGGTGAAGGAGGGACTGCTTCAGCGCGTCGAGCGCGGCGAGCTTGCGCCGGTAGATTGAGGCGAGGCGTTCGGTTTGGAGATTGGCGGCTGCGAGAGCTTCGACCACCTTGGTCTGGATAGTCAGCGACGGCACTGGGATTCGGACCTGCTTGAGTTCGCCGAGGTTTATGACCTGCTGTACGGAACCCGATTGACGAGCACCGAGTGCGCTCTGCCCGGCCGGCGATTGAAGGAAGAGCCGTGCGAATTCTGGGTGCACCAGCGCCTGCAATCGGATCAAGCCGACCTGGCGAGCTATGTTTGCACCGGCAAGCTCCATCGGCACGACGGCCAATTGTCCTGGCTGGCCGACAAGCGAGATCAAGAGCTCACCCCCTCTGAGCAATGTGCGCTTGTATTGCTCCGACACTTCTTGGGTGATCGTTCTCAGCTGGGCCGTGAGAATGCGCCCTTGAGCTAGGTCTCCTCCTCGAATGAAGGTGACGTTGCCCTCGCCACCCGGCTTGACAACCCCATACGTGATCGGCGACTTCGGGTCGGTCAGGTACTCGAGTTCCGTTAGGCTGTCCCACCCGTCGCCACGCTGGGCGAACACGGATTCTAGATGGCTCTCGAACACCGCACGGGCGGCGCGCAGATTCTGCTCAGTGTTGGCACGGGCTGTGGCGATGGCCGCGAACCCTTCATCGAGGATGGCGAGGACGCGTACCTGTTCGTCCAACGAAGCGCTGGGGACAGGAATAGCGCGAAGATTCGCCTGGTTCAGCTTCGGCACGGTCAAGCCAGACACGTACGGCAAGAGGTCGGCGAAGTTGAGGTAGTGGATGATCCATCGGTCCAAGACCCTGTTTCTCAGCGGCCGAATCACGTGGGCATGATTGTTGACCCAGCATTTCCCATCGATCGCGAAGGCTGATCGTTCACCCGTGCCCCACTTCGCGCCGTCCTCGCCGATAAGGACCAGCGGCTCATCGAAGATGAAACCGGCGACGTGGTCCAAGACTCCACTTGCCCCGTAGTAGGGATAGGGTCCGGCGCGGCGGTCTTTCTTAGTGATAGGCACACGCTTGCTGTCGAGGATCTCGCACAAGTCGCCGAGGGCCGCGTGGCCCGGTGCTGTCACGGGATCAGGGCTCTGATGCTGCCGAGCACCTTCGCGCTTTCCGCGTCCAGCGCCGCGATTTCGTCGAGGATCTCCTGCGGGGTGCGATGCGCAACCTCTTCGCCGCCGTCTGGGTTCTTCACCGACAGATCGAAGGGGCTGGTGTCGACGCTCGCGATATCCACGGACCATGACTTCGGCGAGTCGGCGAACGTCTTCTGCAGCTCGACGAACTCAGCCAGATCGTCGTCGTTGAGCGGGTTCGTCTTGCCCATGTTTCGGCCGGGCTGAAGCTGGTAGTACCAGATCGTTCGGGTCGGAGCACCCTTCTCGAAGAAGAGAACCACGGTCTTCACGCCTGCGCCCTGGAACGCGCCGCTAGGCAGGTCCAGCACGGTGTGGAGGTTGCAGCTCTCCAGCAGGAGCTTGCGCAGGCTGACCGAGGCGTTGTCGGTGTTGCTCAGGAACGTGTTCTTGATGACGATGCCGGCGCGACCGCCGGCCTTTTCGATCTTGATGAAGTGCTGGAGGAAGAGGTACGCGGTCTCGCCCGTCTTGATCGGGAAGTTCTGCTGAACCTCTTTGCGCTCCTTGCCACCGAACGGCGGATTGGCCAGGACCACCTCGTAGCGGTCCTTCTCCTGAATGTCGGCCAGGTTCTCCGCCAGGGTGTTCGTGTGGAGGACGTTGGGAGCCTCGATGCCGTGGAGGATCATGTTCATGATCGCGATTACGTAGGCGAGGCTCTTCTTCTCCTTACCGTAGAAGGTGCGCTCCTGGAGAGTCCGCAGGTCGCTCGTGGTCAGGCCGGGCTTGGCGCTCAAGTAGTCGAACGACTCGCACAGGAAGCCCGCCGAGCCGACCGCGCCGTCGTATATCCGCTCGCCGATCTTTGGGTCGACGACCTTGATCATGGCTCGAATGAGCGGGCGCGGCGTGTAGTACTCGCCGCCATTGCGCCCGGCATTGCCCATGTTCCTGATCTTGGCTTCGTACAGGTGCGAGAGCTCGTGCTTCTCGGTCTGCGAACGGAACTTGAGCCCGTCGATGATGTCGATCACGTCGCGCAGGTTGTAGCCGCTCTGGAACTTGTTCTTGATCTCCCCGGAGATCTGGCCGATCTTGTATTCGATCGTGTTAGGGCCGGTGGCGCGCTCGGTGAAGCCGCGCAGGTACGGGAAGAGCTTCTGGTCGACGAACTCACGGAGGTCATCGCCAGTCAGGGCGACGTTGTAGTCGATCTTGCCGTCGGGAGTCTTTGGCGCCGCCCAGATCGCCCAGCGGTACGGCTCGGCCACGATGAAGTCGTACGACTTGCCTTGGAGCGCGGCCTCCATGGCCTTGTCCTGTTCGAGGGCGTCGAGGTACTTGAGGAACAAGAGCCACGAGGTCTGCTCGGTGTAGTCGAGCTCGCTCGACGAGCCGGCATCCTTGTGCAGGACATCGTCGATGTTCTTGAACGCCTGCTCGAACAGAGGTGCCCCTGCCTTTCGTCCGTCGCCAGGACGCGGGGCCTGCGCCGGCGCCTGGTGCCACGCTCAGGATACGCGCGGCGCGTGGGTGATTGGCGCCACCGTCACTACGCGAACATTGTGGCGAGTCGCCGCGACGCCCCATCCACCTTGTCGGGCGCCACATATGCGGCGCCCGAACTCCCGGAACAACAACCGAATCGAAACGGAGCCGCGGGAGAAACCCCCGCGGCTCCGTCGGTAGTTCAGTTTCGGCCGCGGCCGACCAATCGCCCGCGTGCTGGGCGAAGCTTATGCGATCCGCTGTCGAGTTCGCGTGACCGCGAGAACCAGAGCGGCCAGGAACGCGATGAGCCCGACCGGCAGGAACCACATCATGGAGCCGGGGCCGTTCGAGGAAGATCCGGAGTCGGTACTGGTTGGCGGAGCCGTCGCGGCCGCGGCCGGAGAGGACGGCGGCGTGGGCGTGGGCGACGCGGCGGGTGCGGCGACCTGCACTGCCGCGCTGCCGTCGGCGCAACCCGGGTCGCCCACCGGATACACGAGACAAGCCTCGCCGGTGACTGTACTCGTGCCCACAGCCGCGAGCGGAGGGGTCACCGTTCCGGTGAGGGTGAACGTCAGGGTGGCGCCGTTGCTGGCTGGATCGACAAGGAGCAGGCTCGGCACGCCTGACAACTTGTCAGAAGTGCAATCGGCCGTGGCTACCAGGACAGAGCAGGTCAGACCAATGGCGCTGAACCAGCTCGGCAGGGCCGGGAGTATGGCCGAGTAGTTCGACGCCTCGGCGCCATTGGCGAACGTCATCGTGGCAGTGAGGGTAAGCGGCGTGGCTACGCCGGCCGTGATACTCGCTTTGTCCCAGCTGAGCTGCGTGGTCACTGTGTCGACGAACGCCTGAAACGCCAGGTCCGCAGGATCCGACATCGGGTACCACGGGCCGTCTTTGCCGTAGGCCTGGCCGCCGGGATAGGTATCCGTTGATCCGTACGCGGTGATGGTGTCATCGCTTGCGACGACGATGGCGTACTTGGTGCCAGCCGCCACAGGGATAGGCGGCGAAAACGAGAAGTAGACCCAGCCGGAGGAGCCTGCGCCGACGCTGGCGGATCCCCCCGCCAGGATCGCAGCGTCGTCGGGCATGCCGGCCCCATCAACGCTCTCAATCCACCCGTTGATGCTCGCGGTGGCGTCCGTCCCAAGGTCCAAGCCGACACGGCTGAGCATGCCGGACTTGCTGGGAGTGAAGGTCTGAGCAAGAGGGCCCACGAGGACTGAGTGCCCTGTCTCGGCATAGTTCGATTGATTGAGATTGGATGGGACATTGGCCAGAGCGGCCCCGGGCATCAGGCCTAACAGCAACAGGCCCGCACACAACTCGAGCGCACGACGGTTCATGTTCGAGAGTCCTCCTCCGTCGGTGTTGCCGCGACAACCACAATTGGGTGGCGTCCAAGCTTGTACAGGTCCTACAACGGGGTGGAACATGGCGCGTTCTGCGGCGGGGACGCTGACGCCGCAGACCCCCAGCGCGAAACTCACCGCCGCGCTGACCGACACATATTGTCGGGTTCGGAGGGCACCGCGTCCACCGTCCGCCGCGCGACCTTCCGTGGAGCCGCCACGCGACTGCCGACACCCCTGCCTGCCCATGAAATCTCGGCACCGACCATGGCGTCGAGACGGCCGACACCATCCGCGCATGGTGTCACTGTCGCCGTGCGACTCCCGCCTGCGCCAGCGTAGCCGAATGCACCCAGTGGGCTGCAGCTCGCCCGTTGGTCACCGTGCGCCTCCTGGTGGCCAACAAACGAGTTCCGCGGCAACGGCTAAAGAGCGCGCGGAGGTGTCCGGCCGGTGGGCCCTAGCGGGTCCCAGTCCGTTTGTCCCGACTACTCCATCGCTTACGCCGCGCTTACCTTCCGCTGATCGCCGCGAATGTGTCGAGCTCAACATGGGTGCCATTCGACCACCAACCGCCAGCCCAAGGGTCACACTCAATGGACACCCGCGTCACCGGCCCGCTCGCCGGCTTGCTACTCGGAGGCGCCAACGCCTTTGGTGCGACGGCCCTGGTAGCAGCGGCCCTTTACGGTCTCGACTGCTTCGCTGCGAGGCTCCATTCGTCATGGTTCCCTCGCAGGATGAGGGCCCAGATGATTGCCGGCCCGTGGCGGATGGTCACCGTGGTAGCGCTCCTGGCGGTGGCTTGCGCTGGCTGCACCCCCTCAGTCTCTGCCACGAATGCCCCGTCGGCCCCGGCTCCCCTGCCAAGTCGAACGGCAACCACCACGAGCGCTTCCCCCAGCACCACGGCTCTCAACAGCTCATCTGGGTCCCCAGCCCCAGTGCCGGTCACCTATGCAAGCCAGTACTCCGCGCTCCAGAGTCAGGTCTCGTCGTTCGCCTCGATCGCAGGTATGCCCGCCCCTGGCAGTTCCACGATCATGGCTTCGTCGTTGGAGTTTGCCAACGCCAACATCCTGACGCCCAATGTGCTAGCCGGAAATGACCTCGCTTACTCGACCGCGATGATCAAGGCTATGAAGGCCTTGGGCGAGACCGGGGTCACTGTCCAGGTCAACTTCCCGCTCCTGCTGGCTAGCTTTCCCGACAGCTCGACCTACACGAGCTTCTACAGTCAGATAGCAGCGGCCGTCCACGCCGCGGGCATGACGCTAATCGTCGAGGCCAACCCGCTCTTCGAGAACATCTCATCGCTGCCGGTATCGAGCCTCTATTCGGGCCTGAACCTGCAGAGTCTGGCGGCCGACTACCGGGCGCAGGCGCAGACGATCATCAACGTGATGACGCCCGCGTATCTCGCGTTCCTGACCGAGCCCGACACCGACACCGCCCTCTTCCACAACAGCTCGCTCGACCTAAACAACCCCGGTATTGGAGTCCAGTTCGTCAAGGGGGTCCTGGCCGGGCTGGATCGGAAGGGAACCAAGGTCGGCGCCGGCACTGGCACCTGGCAGGACGCAAGCTATGACCAGAGCCTGCTGGCCGACACGACCATAGACTTCCTCGACGTACACACCTTCCCGGTTGCCCCAAAAGACTTGACCAACATGGCGGCGCAGGTCGCGGCGGCGCAGGCGGCCCACATGCCCATCGTCATGACCGAATGTTGGTTGTACAAGGAGAGCACCAACGGCCAACCTGGCGAGAGCGTCACGAGCGCCCCCGATGAGCAGAAGGTCGAGACCTACAGTTTCTGGGAGCCGCTCGACTCGCAATTCCTGACTGCGATGGTCTCCTACGCGCGGAGCAACGCCTTCGCTGTCGTGTCCCCCTTCTCCACCGAGAACTTCTTCGCCTACCAGACCTGGACATCGGCCCTGGACGCCCAGCCGGAGTCTGCAGTCCGCTCAAGCTTCAACCGCGCGGTGCTCCAGGCAATCCAGGCCGGCCAGATATCCGGGGTCGGTGAGACTGTCAGGCAGCTGGCGGGCTAGGCGTTCCCGCGGACAGGATCGCTGTCACGATCGGGTGATAGTGCCGCCAAGCTGCCACCAGGGGTTTCGCCTGGATCAGCGCCATCACTGATGTTGACCTCGGGCGCGCCGCGACGACCGGTTGGGTCGAGGACGAGTCGTTGGGGCGGCGAAGGGACCCGGTACACTCTCGGCTGAGTTGGCCGAAAGGGAGATCCTGGCGTCGCCAGCGACTAGGGTGGGCGCGACAGAGTCGTGAGCTGGGTCCGGCGGCGCGATTTCCGCGGGGACGACGGTGAGCCCACCATCAGCTGTTGGCTCCACGCAGAACCCCCGTACGCACTCGGGGACGCGACGATCAGTCTCCGCGTCAATGGCGCTGGCCGACAGAAGTACCCAAAGCGGGCCGACCAAGGGGGCGGAGCGCCGCAGGTGAGGCATGGCGTATTCGAGCGAGATCTCCGGATAGGGATGCGCCTTCATCGCTAGGTCCAGGAACTCGTCGCCCAACGGATCGATCTCCGTGCCCTGGACTGATTCGGGACTCCCCGGTCCGTCGTCGTGCATCCATTTGAGCCAGCTGGAATACGCAACGGGGGCACCGGCCTCACGCGCATCCAGGACCTCCACGCGAACACGCCTGAGCCGGTGAGGACGGAGGTTCTTCGCTCGCAAGCGCACGAGCGTCGCTGGCTCCTGGCGCCCGGGGAAAGAGAATGTCTGGCTGATCGTCCCATCTTCGGCCTTGAACGTCCTGTCCGAAACGAGCGCGGAGAACTCGAGTACGCATTGCGTGCCTGGGCCGCTGAAGACGAGGTCCAGACCTGGGGCCGACGCCATGCGTCGCCCGTGTACCCACAAGACCGCGGTCGCAGCGAACGAGATGATGGTCATCACGAGGACAGCGAAGGTGATCAGCCAGAAGGCCGCTGGGACTTGCCCTGAAGCAACCAGGGCAGCTGACGCCGTGAGACCAATGAGCGATCCGGCGCCCATCATCCCAAAGCCGTACAGAACCTCTGGCTTTCCCATGCGAACCTGGCTGCATGACTCAAGGCGG
>Ga0182021_10007513_pt1 | contig 12914 bp, 12 predicted proteins | sample 612E3MmetaG_FD_120493 | JGI IMG/M metagenome (GOLD analysis project Ga0182021, IMG submission 120493) | Permafrost microbial communities from Stordalen Mire, Sweden - 612E3M metaG (Illumina Assembly) | ecosystem: Environmental > Terrestrial > Soil > Wetlands > Permafrost | place: Sweden... | reverse complement strand
TTGCTGGCGGAATGCTTCCGCGATGGCGGCGTGCCCGCAGGCGTGTTCAATTACGTGACGGGCGGCGGCGCGACAATCGGGCAGGAGTTGGTCTCTAACCCGCTGGTCAATGGCATCACCTTCACCGGTTCGTTCGACATCGGTATGCACATCTACAAGACGTTCGCTTCAGGCAAATATCCGCGCCCGTGCATCGCCGAGATGGGCGGCAAGAATCCGGCCATCATCACCGCCAAGGCTGATCTCGAATTGGCCGTGCAGGGTGTGCTGCGATCGGCGTTCGGGTTGCAAGGCCAGAAGTGTTCGGCTTGCTCGCGTGTGTATGTCGAAGAGAGTGTGAAGGAGAAGTTCACCCAGAAGCTGGTCGATCTGACCAACAAGCTCGCGATCGGCGATCCGACCCGGCGCGAGAATTGGCTCGGTCCGGTGGCGAACAAGAGCGCGTATCACGACTATGCCAACTTCGCCGAAGAACTGTCGCAGGGCGGCGAGATTCTGACCGGCGGCAAGCACCTCGTCGAAGGCGAGCTGGGCAAAGGCTATTTCTGCGCGCCGACGCTGGCGTATGCGCCCGGCGATCATCGCCTGTGGCAGGTGGAGATGTTCCTGCCCATCACGACGATCATGGGCTACACGGACATCAACACAGCGATGCAGCTAGCCAACGATGTCGATTACGGTTTGACCGCCGGCTTCTATGGCGGCAAGCAGGAAACGAAGTGGTTCTTCGATCACATCGAGGCGGGCACTACGTATGCCAATCGGCCGCAAGGGGCGACGACGGGCGCCTGGCCAGGCTTCCAACCGTTCGGCGGCTGGAAAGGCTCGGGCAGCACAGGCAAGGCTGGTGGCTCGATCTATTACGTGCCGCAGTATATGCACGAGCAGTCGCAGACCATTATCGAAAAAGCATAAACAAGCAGGCAAGGCCACGGAGAGACGGAGTCAGCGGAGATTATTCCGTGTCTCTGTATCTCCGTGGTTTGTTTTGGAGAGCAAGCATGTCTAAAGTGATGCCACTTACTGAAGCCATCAGTCAATTCGTACACGATGGCGATGTCGTCTATGCCGCCGGGTTCACGCACCTCATTCCGTTCGCCGCCGGGCACGAAATCATCCGGCAACACAAGAAGGATTTGATATTGGCCCGCGCTACACCCGATTTGATCTACGATCAGCTGGTGGCCGCCGGCTGCGCGAAGAAAATCATCTTTTCATACAGCGGCAATCCGGGCGTGGGATCGCTGCGCATCATCCGGCAGGAAATGGAAGCCGGGCGATTGCAATACGAAGAGTATTCGCATTTTGCGATGATCACGCGTGTCGCCGCCGGAGCGATGGGCTTGCCGTTCTTGCCGATGCGTCCGACGGGCGGCGAAGATTTAGCGAAGGCGAATCCGCAATACCAGAAAGTGCAGTGTCCCTATACCGGCGTCGATCTCGTCACGGTCCCCGCGCTGAATCCCGATGTGGCGATCATCCACGCCCAACGCGCGGATGCCAACGGCAACACGCAGATCTGGGGCATCGTCGGTGAACAAAAGGAAGTAGCGTTCGCCAGCAAGAAAGTCATCGTCACCGTCGAAGAGATCGTCGACGAAGCCGTCATTCGATCGGATCCCAACCGCACGTTGATGCCCGACTTCATCGTCAGTGCCGTGTGCCACGTGCCGCACTGCGCGCATCCGTCCTACACACAGGGCTACTACGATCGCGACAACAAGTTCTATCTGGAATGGGATAAGATCAGTGAGAGCCGCGAAAACGTGGAGGCGTGGTTGAAAGAGTGGGTGTACGACATCAACGATCACGCGGAGTACTGGGACAAATTGGGCGCAGAGACACACGAACGCTTGAGGGTGCCGCCCGCGTTCAGTGAGCCGGTGAATTACGGGAAGTATTGATCGTAGTGCGTAGTGCGTGTTGCGTAACAAAGGAGCGCCAGCATGACAGAGCCGTATCAAGCGTGTGCTTTGTATCAGCAGTTGGTTAGGCATGTGCAGAAATGCGCCGCCGAAGAATTAGCGGCACTACGTCATACAAGTACAAGTGCGGAATCTGAACACATCGATCAGATCATTCGCGACTGGTTATTCACGCCGCAGCGTGACTTGCACGGCTCTTCGCCACGTGATGTCATGCGCCGTGAAGAGCTGGGCGAGCCGAACGTGCTGCCACCGCCCTCGCCGGACGATGATGAAATGCTCCAAGAACTGTACGAGATCGAAGAACTCTGCGGAGGCGAACGACATCACTGGTTTGTGGACGACGGCGGGATGTCATTGCTGGATGAATTTGATCCGGAAGGATCGGATGAATACTTCCGCATCCTGGACGAGCGGGCCGCCGCGAGCCACACCGCAAAAGCGCAATTAGGTCAGCCGCCTGACAATGACAACCTGCCCTTCAGCCGGAATTGAGGAACGCATGGCCATCGAACTTGCGCCCAATGGTTTGCCACAATCCAGTCAGTGGTTGTTCCCTGAATATGAATTCGCAGGCATGACCCCCGATGAGTACGCGGGAGTCATCATCGAACGAATTCTCAATCGCGGATCGTGGGCGGAGATTCGCTGGCTGCTCGACACTTACGGCAAACGCGAGATCGCGAAGTGGGTGCGCGCACACGGTTATCGCCGTCTCGACAAGCGGGCTTTCAATTATTGGCGCAACATGCTGGGCATCAAGCGTTACACGATTCCGCCGTGGGAGAGAACCAAATGACCACGATCTCTTGGAATGCACTTGCACCCGATACTCGTCGAACCTTTGAGACGCTGGCCGCGTTACCCCTGCCGCCAGACTTTTATTTAGCGGGCGGTACAGCGCTGGCGCTACAATTGGGTCATCGCATTTCGTATGATCTCGACTTCTTCTCCACCACCAACCCGCTGGGCATGGTTGAACGTTCGACGCTGGCACACCGTTTGCAAAGCATCACGCCGACGATTATCAAACGTGAACAAGACGAGCAACTTTACGCCACAGTCATGGGCGTCGAAGTCAGCTTCATTTACCAGCATCATCCGTTACTGTTTCCAATGATTGAAGTCGGTGGATTACGTTTGGCGTCTGCTATCGACATTGGCCTGATGAAACTTTCCGCTATCAAAGATCGCGGCACGCGACGCGATTTCATTGACCTGTACTGCCTGCGCAAGATCGCGCCGTTCAAGACACTGTTTGAATTGCTGCCCAAGAAGTATTTTGATCGGCCCGATTTCACCGTGCATTTGGCCTATGCTCTGCACTATTTTGACGATGCGGAAAACGACACTCGCCAGCTGCAAATGCGGCAATCCGTGAAGTGGTCAAACGTCAAGAAGTACTGCAGCGAAGGCTCGAATCTTCTCTCCAAACTAAACACTGGATTGGAACCACCACAATGACCAACTACTCTTCCTCTGAAATGATGGTCGTCGCCGCAGCGCGCTTGCTGCGTGACAACGATGTGGTCTTCGTCGGCATCGGCCAGCCGAATCTGGCCTGCAATCTGGCACGGCGGACGCATGCGCCGCACATGAATATGATTTACGAAGCGGGCGTGATCGGCGCGCAGCCGAGTCACTTGCCCCTCTCGATCGGCGATCCGTGTCTGGTCAGCGGCGCGGCGTCGATCTGTTCGATGTACGAAATCTTTGCCTATTACTTGCAGAACGGCAAGATCGATGTGGGCTTCCTGGGGGGCGCGCAGATCGATCGGTTTGGCAATATCAACGCCACGGTGATCGGACCGTATGACAAGCCGAAGGTTCGCTTGCCCGGCAGCGGCGGCGCGGCCGAGATCGCCGCGTGGGCCAATCGCATTTACTGCCTCACGCCGCATCAAGCGCGCCGCTTTCCGGAGAAATGCGACTTCATCACCAGCGCAGGATTCTTATCAGGACGCAAAGAGCGCGAGGCGAAAGGCTTGCGCGGCGGCGGGCCGCAGGCCGTGGTCACCGATCTGGGCATGCTCGAACCCGATGAGAACGGCGAGTTGATCTTGACCGCCTTACATCCCGGCGCGACTGCCGAGCAGGCGATCAAGAACACCGGCTGGAAATTGAAAGTAGCGGACGATCTCAAAACGACCGAGCCGCCCACAGGCGAAGAACTGCGCTTGCTGCGTGAAGAACTCGATCCGACAGGCATCTATTTGAAATGACTGACATCATTCGCTACGAAAATCTCACTTTCCCCGAAGTCGATGCCCTGCCGCGCGATATGCCGATCGTGATTCCCCTGGGTGAGATGGCTGATGCTGATTTGATCAAACGCGTTCAGCGCCAGACCCAATCGGTTTTCACCTTCGATCAAGTTTGTGTTTTCCCAGCAGTGCCGTTCGGCTTTGAAGGAAGTGTGCTCGCGGTCGAGCGCAAGTTGTTCAAGCGCGTGATCGATTCACTGGTCGCCAGCATCGAGGAAGATGGGTTTACCGATGTGAGGGTGATCAAGCATCCTTCGACTGCGCGGCGGGCTCATGCTGAGCGGAACGAAGTGCAGTCGAAGCACGCCCGCTGCTCCGCTCAGGATACGAATGAGCTAGCCGATCGCGTCGCCCTCATTGCCACCGGCCACACCGAGCAGCACGCCTTTCATCTGCCCCTCAACACCGACACGCTGATCATCGATGCAATTGCGCGCGGTGTCGAAGCAAAGCTGCCCGACACGATCTTCCGTCTGCCGACGTTTCCTTACGGCGTCTCGATGCACCGCCGCCAATTTCCCGGCACCCTCACGCTCGATCCGCGCGCGTGGGAAGATTTCTGGGTGGCGATCGTCGGACTGCTGCACGAGCAGGGCCTGCGCATGGCGTACCTCATCAACGGGCACGGCGGCAATCACAGTTTCCTCGTCAACGTCACCAAATTCTGCGGCGAACGCTGGCCGGATATGTTCGTGGCGACTTCGTTCTTGCACACGACCAGCGCTGAACTGACGCAGTATCGAACGTCACCCATCGGCGGCATGGGGCACGCCTGCGAATTGGAGACGAGCTACATCCTGCACCTGCGACCCGATTTAGTGCACATGGATCGCGCCGTTGACGAAGTGAAGTTCACCGCCACCCCCAACTACTACATGGACTGGATCGAAGGCGGCGCGCTAATCGCCAATCCGCCGTGGACGGACGACACGATCAGCGGTGCGTATGGCGCGGCGACACAAGCGACGGCCGAAAAAGGCCGCCTGTGGCTCGCCGCTGCGATCGATGAGAAGATCGGCCACTTGCAGGAAATCATCGAGCAGCAGCGGCGGCGGGAAGAACGACGCGCTGAGGGGTGGACGCTCGGTGCGTGGCGGAAGATCGTGCCCCGAGTATAACGCAAAACTGTAGGGCGGCTCAAGGCGGATGACAATCCGCCGTTTCCAACCGCTGGATTGTCATCCAGCGGGAGCGTTGGCCCAACAGTCACCAACACTTTTGCGCTATACTCTCATGCCCCCAACAGCTTGACGCGGACTTCAATCGGGCTACACTTAAGGCAGGAGAAGCGAAAGGAGTTGCAGGTCATGAGCGTCGTCATTTCAGATGAAGTTTTACAGAGCGCACACATCAGCAGTGATGAACTGCTGCAAGAACTGGCGCTGATGCTCTACGAGCGTGACCGGTTGACGTTGGGGCAGGCCAGTCAGCTAGCCAATGTCAGCCAGCTGCAATTTCAATTCCTGCTCGCCAGCCGCCACATTCCGCCGCATTACGATGTAAGCGAATTTGAAGCCGATCTCAAGACATTGCGCGAGACCGGGCGGATATGATCATCGTCAGCGACACCTCATCCCTTCTCTCGAAATGATCAGCGCCTTCCCCGATCACTTCTCCAAACAAGCCGGCGATTACGCCCGCTATCGACCATTGTATCCGGCGGCGTTGTACGAGTATCTCGCGTCGTTGACCCCCGAACACGATCTTGCTTGGGATGTAGGCACCGGCAACGGGCAGGCGGCGCTCGGATTGGCACGGTACTTCCGATCGATCATCGCTACCGATCCCAGCCAGCAGCAGATCGCGCTGGCAACACCGCACGAGCGCGTGGCGTATCGCGTGGCCACGGCGGAGTACAGTGAAATCGAAGATCGATCCATCGATCTGGTGATGGTGGCGCTGGCCGTGCACTGGTTCGATCTCGATCGGTTCTACGCGGAAGTGAAGCGCGTGTTAAAACCTGAGGGCATTCTTGCTGTGTGGTGCTACAACCTCACCGGGATCACGCCCGAAGTTGATGCTGTGATGGAGTCGTACTATCACGACGTACTGGGTAAGTTCTGGCCGCCGCAGATCCACTGGGTGGACGAGCACTATCGGACGCTGCCCTTTCCATTTGAAGAAATCACGGCGCCCGAATTCGCCGTAGAAGCCGTGTGGCCGCTAGACAATCTCTTCGGTTATTTGAGCAGCTGGTCGGCCGCGCCAAAATTCAAAGAGGCGCAGGGCGTCGATCCTCTGGAAGAGAAGCGTGCGGGGTTTAAGGCCGCCTGGGGCGCACAGACCGATCGGATAGTGCGCTGGCCGCTGTACCTGCGGGTTGGAAAATCACCCACATCGTAACATACCTCTAACTTGATCGTTCGAGCCGGGACACATTCCACAAATTTTTCGCCCCAACCTTGAAAGCTGTTAGCGCCTGTCAGCAATCCGTCAAGATTCTGTGGCCGGTTGTTAGCCAGATGTTAGGTTAATCCGGCGATTTTCATTTATCCTTAAACTCGGAAAGAAGCACAGCCTGAGTTAGATCGCACAGTAGAAAGAGGAAGCCGCATGTTTAGCTTAGTTCCATCCAAATCCAAGAACGGCAACGGCAAGAGCAGCGAATATCTGATTGAAGTACGCGACGTGGTCAAGACCTTCAAGACCGCCGCCGGACCGTTCACCGCATTAAAGAACGTGAGCCTGCGCGTGAACCGCGGCGAGTTCGTGGCGGTGATTGGTAAGTCAGGCAGCGGCAAATCGACGCTGCTCAACATGATCACGGGCATCGATCATCCGTCGGCGGGCGAAGTGTACATCGATCACACGATGGTACACGATATGGGCGAGAGCAAGCTGGCTCGCTGGCGCGGCAAAAATCTAGGCATCGTATTCCAGTTCTTCCAACTGTTGCCCACGTTGACGCTGGCGGAGAACATCATGCTGCCGATGGATTTCTGCGGCGTCTATACGCCCCGCGAACGCAAGCGGCGTGCTGCCGAATTATTGGATATGGTCGGGTTGGCCGATCAGGCGGACAAGCTGCCCTCGGCGGTATCGGGCGGGCAGCAGCAGCGTGCGGCCATTGCGCGGGCGTTAGCCAACGATCCGCCCATTCTGGTGGCCGATGAACCGACGGGCAACCTCGACTCCAAGACGGCGGAGGATGTATTCACGTTGTTTGAAACGCTGGCCAATCAGGGCAAAACGATTGTGATGGTGACACACGACGCCGATAAGGCCAAGCGCGTGCAGCGCGCCGTGGTGGTGTCTGATGGCGAAATCATCGAAGAATATCTGGCGCGCACGTTCTCGTCATTAACCACCGATCAGCTGATCCGCGCGACCCGGCGCCTCGCTCCGGCCCGGCACGAACCCGGCAGCATCATCGTGCAGGAAGGTTCGACCGCCGATAATTTCTATCTCATCACACGCGGCAGCGCCGAAGTGGTGTTGAAGGGCGCGGACGGATCGGACATCATCGTCTCCAGTCTGCACGGCGGCCAATACTTCGGCGAGATCGCGCTGCTGCGCGGCGCAGAACGCAGTGCCACCGTGCGCGCGGGCGCCGCCGGCGTGGAAGTGATGGCGCTGGATAAAGAGACGTTCAACAGTTTGATGAACGAATCCGACTCGACGCGTGACGCGATCGACGAAGTGGCCGATCGGCGTGAGTTGGAACTTGTAACGCTCGAAAAGCAGAACGGGAAACACTGATTACGCAATACGTACTACGAAATAACTGCGTATTGCGTGTTGCGTAATGCGTAAGAAACAGGTGTGACGATGCGACGAGGTTATATTAAAGTCCTGCGAGACTTGAAGCGCAATTGGGGCCGCTCGGTGCTGGCCGTGCTGAGCATCGCCATCGGCGTGTTCGCGGTGGGCATCAACAGCGGCATGATGGACCTGATGCCGACGCGCATGTTGAGCAGCTATCAGGCTTCCCATCCCGCGCATGTGCGGCTGTGGTTAGATGGTGTGGTCGACGATGATCAAATCAATCGGCTCGCCCGCGAGCCGGGCATCGCCGGAGTCGAAGGGGTCCGCGATCTGAGCGCACGCTGGCGCTTGACGTCCGATCAAGAGTGGCGCGATATCGACCTGACAGCGCGCGCCGATTATGCGCACCAGCAGTTCAATACCGTGACGTTGGTCAGCGGGGCATGGCCGGCCAAGGATGTCGTCGCCGTAGAAGAATCATCGGTCGATTACTTCCACATTCAACCGGGCAGCACCCTCACGCTGCTCATCAACGGACGCGAACATGAAGTGAAGGTGGGCGGTGTCGTCAAGGACGTCATGAACAACATGCCGGCGTTTGGCGGCAATGCGGCCCTGTTCATTAGCTCGGAAATGGGTGGAAATATATGGGGCTGGAGCGGCTACACCGGCCTGCTGGTGCAAGTGCCGCAATATTCGGAAGCGACGGCGCAGGCCGCCGCCACGCAGTTGAAGGGCACCCTGGAAAAGATGAACGTGCCGGTGTTCTTCTACCGCACCTTCGATCCGAATAAGCACTTCTTGCAAGACATGGTCAATGGCGTCATCATGATCACCACGGTGATGGGTGTGCTGGCGCTGGGGTTGGGCTTATTCCTGGTGATCAATACGATTACGGCGCTAGTGTCACAGCAGACCCCGCAGATCGGCATCATGAAAGCCATCGGCGGAACGACGCGCCAGGTCATGACGCTCTATCTGGGCAGCGTGCTGATTTACGGTCTGCTGGCGCTGCTCATCGCGCTGCCGCTGGGCGTGCTGGCCGCTGATGCGATCTCCGAAATGCTGTTGAAGATGATGGGAATCTCCGCCGACCCGAACGTGAATGTCTCCACCTCGGCAGTGGTGCAGCAGGTGCTGGTGGCGCTGTGGGTGCCGCTGCTGGCGGCGCTGTGGCCGATCTATTCCGGGGTGCGCCTGACCGTACGCGAAGCGACCAGCAACTATGGCATCGGCGCAACCTTCGGGAAGGGATTGATCGATCGGCTGTTGGCGCGCGTGCGTGGTCTGCCCCGTCAGGCGATCCTGACGCTGCGCAACACGTTCCGCCGCAAGGGGCGCGTGGTGCTGACGCAGATCACTTTGATCATGGCCGGGGTGGTATTCGTCATGGTGATGAGTTCTGCGGCGTCGTTCACGTACACGATCAACTATCTCACCGATTCGTTGGGCTTGAAAGTGCTGATGTATTTTGAGCAACCGGTGCGTATTGACGAAGCAAAGGCCATTATCGAGAGCCAGCCCGACGTTGAGTTTGCCGAATTCACGCTGTTCCAATCGAGCACGGCTTATCAAGATAAGACCACCGACAAGGGCAAGGATATTTTCATCAACGCCGTACAGCCGGATTCGCGCTTGTTGAAGTTGGCGGTCGTCAGCGGCCGCTGGCTGCTGCCCGCCGATGAACATGCGGCTGTCCTTTCCACCGATACGGCCGGAAAGATGGGCGTCCATGTGGGCGACAAGATCTTCGTTAAGATCAACGGCGCCGAGCGGGTGGAATGGACCGTGGTAGGCACTGTCACCGATCTGAGCAATAATCAGCGCAACGTCTATGTCCCACTGGGAACCTATCAACGCGAAGTGGGCTTGAGCGGCCGTGGTACCACCGCCTGGTTGTCGATTACACCCGATACCGCCGCCACGCAACTGCGTGTGGAAAAGAATCTGCGCGAAGCCTTGAATGCACGCGGCCTGAAAGTAGGCGGCACGCAGACGGCGGAGAGTATCCGCGTAAACAACGAGAATACCTTTGGCATCATCACGGCTATGCTGTTGACGATGTCGGCCCTGATCGCCGTCGTCGGCGCGATTGGGTTGGCGGGCACGCTGTCCATCAACGTGTTGGAGCGGCGGCGTGAAATCGGTGTGATGCGCGCCATCGGCGCTTCGTCGTTCCAAATCGCCCGGCTGTTCGTGGGTGAAGGGTTGATCCTGGGATTGATGGCGTGGGTCATCGCGATTCCGTTGAGCGTTCCGGTGGGGCAGTTGTTCTCGCTGGTCATCGGGCAGGTCATCAACTTTGGCATCGTCTATCAATTCTCGTGGACGGGGGCGTTGCAGTGGCTGATCATCGTCGTGGTGTTATCCATCCTGGGCGCGGCCTTGCCGGCCTTGCGCGCGACCCGCATTAGCATCCGCGAAAGCTTGGCATACGAGTAAAAAGGAACACCTGATCAAGCGTGATCAAGGTATTCATGAAGAATTGGAGAAAGAGATGAAAAAGCGAGTGTTTCTTGTACTCATTGGTGTAGGTCTGGTGTTAGCCGGCTGTTCCAGCACCCCGCCCGTCGGGGCGGCAACCCCGACAGTGGCTGCACCGGTGAAAGATAATTCCGCTATCAAAGCGGAAGGTAAATTGGAGCCCGTGCAGTCGGTGAAGTTGAGCTTTACTTCCGGCGGCGAAGTGGCCGAGGTGCTCGTCAAAGAAGGCGACGCCGTGAAGGTGGGCGATGTGATCGTGCGCGTCAAGTCGGACATTCAGCAAGCCGCAGTGGCACGCGCTGAGGCGGGTGTGGCCGCGGCCAAAGCCGGCGAAGCAAAGTATCTGGAGCAGCTGCCTCAGCAAATCGCGGCGGCGGAAGCCGATATCCAGGCGGCGCAAGCAGCGATTGTTTCAGCCGCCGCGCGGCGTAACGATCCAGCGGCGATTGCCGGCGCGGAAGCGGCGCTCTATCAGGCGAAGCTGCAGCAGCAAGGGGCGGAAGACGCTTACAAGAAAGTAATCGATAAGGGAATGTACGGTCCCACTGAAGAGCGAGCGCGCCTGGTGGTTGAGAACGCCAAGCGCGAGACGGAAGCCGCTCAACTGCGGCTCAATCAGTTGAAGTCCGGCTCGGCCAGTTATCGCGCGCAGGGCGCAGAAATCACGGCGGCCCAGGCGCGACTCGCTGCGGCGCAAGCGCGACTCGATCAGTTGAAGGCCGAGGTAAATGGTAAGCCCAATCCGACGTATGCAGCGGCAATTCAACAAGCCGAAGCGGGAGTGTCAGCCGCCAGGACAGCCGTGGCCGATACGGAACTCCACGCTCCGCTGGCTGGCACGATCGCTAAGTTGGATGTGAAGGTCGGTGAAATAGCTGCACCGGGAATCCCCGTCGTAACATTAGCCGACTTCTCGGGTTGGCAAATCGTGACCAGCGATCTCACCGAAATCAAAGTGCCGAACATCACAGCAGGTCAGCCGGTTATCGTCACGTTCGACGCGTTACCAGAGCTAAACCTGAAGGGCGCGGTAGATTCGATCGGGACGTTGTTCCAGACGAACAGCGGCGACATCGTCTACCCGGTGAAGGTCAAGTTGATCGAAGTCGATCCGCGTTTGCGCTGGGGGATGACAGCCGCGCTCGAGTTTGGAAAGTGAAGGTGTAACCATGACTAAGCGAATTCTATTCATTATCAGTAGTCTCGTTTTGATGAGTGTGGTCATCAGTGCCTGCGGCAGTGCGCCGAACACGGCCACGCCCACCGCCGAAGCGACGAAGGCAAAAACAACCAGCTTGTCCACAGCAGCTGAGGGCAACCTGGAACCACTGCAAACCGCCAACCTGAATTTCACGGGCAATGGCCTGGTGGCCGAAGTATTAGTGACAGAAGGCGGAACCGTGAAGGCCGGTGATTTGATCGCGCGCTTGAAGAACGACGCGCAGCATAACGCAGTGGCCGAGGCCGAAGCAGCACTCGCCGTGGCGCAGGCCGGGCAGACGGCTTACCGAACGCAGCTGCCCCAACTGATCGCCGGGGCCGAGGCCGAAATAAAAGCGGCACAGGCTCAACAGTCTGGCGCTGCGGCGGGACGCGATCACAAAGCGGAGATCGTGGAAGCAGACGCGGCATTGGCCCAGGCCAAATATACGCAACAGCAGGCGCAGACTGGACTCGACATGATGTATGAGTATAAAAAGACCAGCGGTGATACATTCGATCGCGTGAAGATGGGTTACGAAAATGCCGTGAAGGCGGTGCAGGCCGCTGAAGCCCGCGTGACAGCCCTGAAGGCCGGCTCGCCCAGCGATCGCGCGCAAGGTGCGCAGATCACCGCCGCTAAGGCGAGTGAAGAAGCGGCCAACGCGCGTCTGGCCCAACTGCAAGCCGAGCTCGCCGGGAAAGCGGCTGACACTTTCGAAGTGGCGATTCAACAAGCCGAGGCCGCCGTGAACAGTGCCAAAATTGCGTTGACCCAAACCGAGCTGCGCGCGCCGTTCGCCGGCACGATTGCGCAGCTCAACCTCAAGGCTGGAGAGGGTACGCCGACGAATCAACCTGTGGTTGTGCTAGCCGATCTATCGGGCTGGCAGATTGAAACGGATGATGTAACCGAGATCAAAGTGCCGAGCATCACGGTGGGCCAAGCGGTCGCAGTGAAGTTCGACGCCCTGCCCGACGTGACGCTGAAGGGCCAAGTTGAATCGATCAGTTCCGTGTCGCAGCTCAAGAGCGGCGATGTAGTGTATCCGGTGAAGATCAAGGTATTGGAAAGTGATCCGCGTTTACGCTGGGGCATGACGGCCGCCGTGACGTTTCAAGAGTAAAACTCAACGAGTCCCACAGGGAGGCTCCGCACTAGTACGTAATGACCACACCCCGGCGACCGAAGATGATCGCTGGGGTGTTTTGTTGTGATAATCGTAATTTGCCGCACAACGCCGTAACGGGTATACTGCCCCTAGGCGTCAAGCTGGGCCGATGAAACGAGGGTCAAGGACCTTCTGCTAATGGTGTCCGTTTTTGTTCCGATCCG
>Ga0182021_10007512_pt1 | contig 12916 bp, 6 predicted proteins | sample 612E3MmetaG_FD_120493 | JGI IMG/M metagenome (GOLD analysis project Ga0182021, IMG submission 120493) | Permafrost microbial communities from Stordalen Mire, Sweden - 612E3M metaG (Illumina Assembly) | ecosystem: Environmental > Terrestrial > Soil > Wetlands > Permafrost | place: Sweden... | reverse complement strand
GCGGATCGAGCTCCTGGGCGTAGAGCCCGCAGCGCCCGTCGGCTTCGGACAGGAAATAGACAAAGCGGCCGTTGGGGGACCAACGGGGATTGCCGAGGAAGCGATCGCTTTCGATGATCGTCACGATATCCCGGGTCGCCGCGGCGGCGGGCCCGAGAGGGGCGACGGCGATCGCCGCCCGGCCGTCGGGAAGGCCGGTGCGGAAGACGAACCAGTGGTTGTCGGCCGACAGGTGGCCGTCGTTGTAGAATCCGGCCGGAATCGTTAGGGCCGGCGTCACCTGGTTGGTTTTGAGGTTTCTCCGGACGAGCTCGTTGGGCTTCGTCCGGACGAGAAGATCGTCGGATCCGGTGAAAAAGTCGACCACCCGGCCGATGGGACCCAGGTCCGTTCCGCTTTCCGACCCCTGGGCCAGGATGAACGTGTGCCATTGGCCGGAAATATAGTCTCGGTAGGCCAGTCGGGTTCCGTCCGGGCTTATCCGGGGATATTGCGAGAAGCTCAGCAACTGGCCCAAGGTGGGCAGGATGACCGCCTTTCCCCTCGTGAGATCCATCCAACGCACGTCGATCCGAGTGTTTTTGAGGCCGCCGAAGGCGCTGAAGGCGATCTTCGTCCCGTCCCGGCTTAGGGAGGGATTGAATTTCGGCATTAGATCGGCGGAAATCTTTCGCAGATCCTTGCCGACGATGCCTTCATCCGGACGGGCCGAGACGCTCCAGGCATCCATGATCGCGGTCATGTTGGCATAGGCCAGGCGGCCGTCCCGGGAGAGGGAAACGAACATCTTCATGCCCGGGCCCGAGGTCACGGGCATGCCCGGGCCCGTGATGATCCGGGTTTTCGGGTCGATTGCGGCTTTGAAGATGTTGATGCCTTCAACGGTCGAGCCGACGATATAGTAGATCTCCGAACCCAGCCAGCCGCAGGGGTATTGGACATAATCGGGCAAGCCCAGGCTCTTCTGGGCCCCTGTTTTCAGGGGTGCGGAGCCGTCCAGGGGAAAGGCCCACCAATCGCCCGATTCGGGGTCGTCGTCGCGGACGGCCCGGAAAAGCAGGGTTTTCCCGTCCGGCGACCAGACCGGCGCCGAACCCGTGCCGGTGGAGAGAATGGAAAACTCCGGGTGGAACGGGCGGGCCGCCCCCCCGGCGGCCGGAACAAGACGGATATCGCATAGACTCGTCTCGAGCGAGGCCGGAATGTCGACGAAAGCGATCTGGGTCCCGTCCGGCGAGAATCGCGGTTGGTATCCCCGGTTGGAGACACGCCGGGGCTCCCCGCCCAAGGCGTCGATGACGTCGATCCCGCCGCCGTCCCTCTCGGAGCGGAAGACGATCTTTGATCCGTCCGGGGAGAAATCGGGGAGCCAGTCGTTGGCCGGATGGTTGGTCAGGCGCAGCGGCCGGCCGCCGGCCACCTGCTGGACCCAGAGGTTCAAGGAGCCGTCCCCTTCGCGGTCCGAAGCATAGGCTACGAATTTTCCGTCTGGAGAGAGGGCCGGCCAGGCCGTCTGGCCTGAATCGAAAGTCAGGCGGACCGTCTCGTAGGCCGCGCTCCCGCCCGGTTTCGGACTGAGAAGGCGGACGATCAAAACGCCCGCCGCCAGGAGGACCATGGCCCCGACCGCGATCGGAAGGGGACGGAAGCCGCGCCGTCGGGCCGGGCGCTCGACCGCCCGCAGCTTCCCCGACTCCGAGTCCTCCTTCAGATCCTGGAGGGCGACCTTGAGGTCGGAGGCGGTCTGCCAGCGCCGCTGGGGGTCCTTTCGCAGGCAGCGCGAAAGGATGCGCTCGGCGTCCGCCGGGACGGCGGCATTGGCCGCCGACGCCGGCCCCGGCTCCTCGCGGAGGATTGCGGCCAGGGTTTTCATCCGGCTTTCGCGCTGGAACGGTTTCTGGCCGGTCAGCATCTCATAGAAAAGGACCCCGAAGGAGAAGATGTCCGAGCGGGCGTCCACGGCTCCGCCCTCGGCCTGTTCGGGGGACATAGAGGCGGCCGTGCCGACGACGAAGCCGTCCTCGGTGCGCGGCTTCTCGGCCTGGGCCAGAGTCATGGTCGCGGCCCCCTGGTCCTGCGGACCCGGCTCGGCCAGCTTGGCCAGCCCGAAATCGAGGATCTTGATCAGCTCTCCTGGTGCGATCATCACGTTGGTTGGCTTGAGGTCGCGGTGGACGATGCCGGCGGCATGGGCCCGGGCCAGTCCGTCGGCGATCTGGACGGCGTACCCCAGGGCTGCTTCCAGCTTGAGGCCGCGGCGGCCGATGAGGCGGTCGAGGGAGGGGCCGTCCACATATTCCATGACGATGAAATCGACGCCCTTATCGGCGGCGATGTCGTGGATGACGATGATGTTGGGATGGTGGAGAGCCGAAGCCGCCTTGGCTTCCAGGATGAAGCGTCGCTTGCGCTCGGGATCGGCGGTTTTATCGGGAGGCAGGACCTTGATCGCTACGATCCTGTCGAGGTGGGTGTCCGTCGCCTTGTAGACGACGCCCATGCCGCCTTCGCCGATCTTCTCCGTGATGTGGTAATGAAGCAGGCTTTGGCCGATCATACGGCGAACCTCCCCACGGACTGCTTCCCTTATAAGACCCCTTTCTCGGGAAGTCAAGCCGGGCGGCCGTTCAGCGTTCGAAGCTGTAGATCCGCCAGCCGAAATCGGTGAATTTCGCGGCGCCGGGTCCGGCTTCCAGGACGAGCCTGACGTCGAGACGGTCCCGGCCCCGGGTGAATTCCGAGGAGATGTCGAAATCCGTGTCGTACCAGCGCAGGTGGGGATTCTCATAGCCCCTCCGCCAGACGCCGACAAGCCGGCCGTCGACGAAGACGCGGGCGTCCCGGCCGACCGCCGCCTGGTCCATGCGGCGCCTCAGCCGGATGCCGTCATTGTCGGGACGGATCGAGACGCGAAACGTGATTTCGCCCTCCTCGTGGATGCGGCCCGTCGACCGCAGGGCGGTCTCGAAATTCTCGCCTTCCGGGAAGGCGGTCAGGATGGTCACCGGAGCCGGTCGGCTGGACCGATAGGCGTGGGCCGCCTCGGAAGCCGGGGCGCCGACGTCGATGGTGTCCGTTTCGGCCAGTGCCGGCAGGCGGCGCAGATAGACGAAGGCCAGGCTTCGATACTCCGAGCGGATGTCGCTCATGCCGCCGTGCTGGATCACGGCCCGCAGCGAACCGTAAAAAGGAATGGGAGCTTCCAGGTGGAAGCGGCTGTAGGCGCTGGGAACGCGATAGGCGCCGGCGTAGGAGCCGCCGCCTTTCTCCAGGATGTTGCCGATGACGCATCCGAACGGGGTGTCGAAATCGGGGTTGGGCCAGAAGCAGGCCAGATAATAATCCTCGCTGCCCGTGCCGTTGATCTGCGGCGATACCGCCCCGTCGATGGTGAATCGTTCGTTGCCCTCGCAGTAATGATCGTTGCGCATGGACTGGACGACGCCCGCCAGCCAGCCGGTCCCCAGGCCCTCGAAGAGCAGCCAATCCTGTCCATAGACCGTCTCGCCGGCGTGATAAAGGGTCGTGAAATACGTGCCCGCGTCCTTGAACGCCTCGTTCCGGCCGACACTGACCCCGGCCTTGATGGGGCCGAACCGGTGCGGAGACGGATTGGCCCATTCGATCTCGGCCTTGTCCCAGAAGGCCATGGGGAAGAAGCAGCGCAGGCGGACCCGGCCGTTCTCGAGTTTCTCCACCCTCAGGGGCAGACTTCGCATCTCGTTCGCTTCGACCGGGGAGCCGAAGAAAATCCCCACGGGCGCGCAGACGTCCCAGCGGGGATGGCCGTCCCAACGCATGCGGATCTGCGTTTCGCGGAAGAATTCCGCCGAGCCGTCCCCCTCGATCTCGATTTCCCGGACGACGCCGGCCGCGCCGTCGATTTTCAGCAGGGGCACGATTTGGCCCGCCTCCAGATCCTTGGACTCGACCGTCTTGACGGACAGACCGGCCTCGTCGAAAGGCCGTTCTCCCATGCGGGCGAAGGCGTCCAGGAGAGCGGACCTGTCCTCCTTGCCGGTGAATGAGGCCAGGCCGGAGGCCTGCCGATACCGCTCGAAAAGGATATGAAAAAAGCGCGATTCGCCATGGACGGCGATCTTGAGCGATTTTTCGAAAGGGATCGGGACGAAGCTATTGCCGGCGAACGGCTCACCCCCCCAGAGGCCTCTCTTGGCGTAGCTGGAGAGGGGAGCCGGGAAGAGAAGCTGCTTCCCCTTGTAGAAATCGACCTCGTTGATTTCGATGCGCGGCTTGGGCTCGCCGTCGAAATAAAATTTGAGGACGGCGGCTGGATCGAAGGCCGTGCCCCACAGGCTGCGGACGCAGCCCGGCCCGGCGGCGTCGAAGATGACGTCGTCGCCGGCGGCATCCTTATAGAGCGGCCAATTGGCGTCACTATTGAGGCCCTTCTTGTTGTGGCTGGAGAACTGCTCGACGGTCACTCCGTCGGGCGCGCACAAAAGCCGGTCGAGAAGGGCATAGGCGGGATGGGGGCGGAATTCGCCCTCCCGGGAAGGGGCGGCCGCGAAAAGGGCCGCGCCGACCAGGGCGGCGAGAGCGAGGCATAGGACGATTCGTTTCCTCATGGGCGAATCTTGGCCAATCGCCAAGCCCAAGTCAAGGCGGGAGGCCATTCCCCATCAAAAGAACAAGGGCTTGACAGGATGAACGCTTGGCAATAAAAATGCGGCAGAGAAGGAGTATTCCCCATGGCCAAGCGTCCCCTCCCCGTCCTCGTCATCTTTGCCCTCGCATTGTTCCTCCTGCCGTTCGCCTCTGCGCAGCAGCGCCCGGGCGCGGCCGCCGCCGATGCCGCCCCGGCGCCCGCCCGCCACGAAACGGCCAGCGTCACTCCTGATAAAGTTTCGCAGACCCCCCAACTCCTGCGTCTCGATGGCCGGGAAATCAGGTACACGGCCACGACCGGCACGCTTCCCATCCGCCTCGACGACGGCCGGGTGGCGGCCCGGATGTTCTTCGTGGCCTACACCAAGGACGGGGAGAACGTCCGGACGCGCCCCGTTTCTTTCCTTTATAACGGCGGACCGGGGTCCGCGACCGTCTGGCTGCACATGGGCTCCTTCGCTCCACGCAAGGTCCGAATGGCCGAGGAGGGATTCCAGCCGGCGCCGCCTTTCCAGATGGTCGACAACGAAAACTCGCTGATCGACGTCTCGGACCTGGTGTTCGTCGACGCCATCGACACCGGCTATAGCCGGGTCTTGCCCGGCATCGACAACGCCCAATTCCACGGCCAGGACGGCGACATCCAGGCCTTCGGCGAATTCATCGCCGAATACCTGAGGACCTATAGCCGCTATCCCTCGCCCAAGTTCCTGATAGGGGAGAGCTACGGCACGATCCGGTCGGCCGGGCTGGCCCAGGAATTGCAGACCAAGCATAGCATCGAGTTGAACGGGATCGTTCTCGTCTCGGCCTTCCTGACCTACCAGACGGTATCGCCCGCCCCCAGCAACGATATCGCCTACGCGGCTCAGATCCAGACTCACGCCGCGACGGCCTGGTACCATAAGAAGCTGCCGGCCGACCTGCAGGCCAAGACCCTGCCCCAAGTCGTGGACGAGGCCCGGACCTACGCTTTCGGAGAATACCTGGCCGTGTTGACCCGGGGCCATACGCTGACCGAGGCCGAGCGCGCTGCGGCGGCCCAGCGGCTGGCCCGCTATACCGGCCTTTCGCCGGCCTATATCCTCTCCTCCAACCTGCGGGTCGATTCGGCCCGTTTCCGCAAGGAACTATTGCGCGACAAACGGCTGGTCGTCGGCCGACTGGACGGCCGATTCACGGCGCTGGACGCCGACGCCGCCGGTGAGCGCCAGGAATTCGATCCTTCGAACACGGCCCTGGCGGGCGCCTACATCGCGGTCTTCCAGGACTATGTCATGAACACCCTGAAATGGGAGAGCGAGCTCCATTATCCGCCCTCCGGCAACGTCCGCCCCTGGAAGTACGTGGAGAACCGCTATATGGACACGACCGAGGCCCTGCGCTCGACGATGGCCAGGAATCCCTTCCTCAAGGTCTTCGTGGCCTGCGGTTACTTCGATATGGCCACCGTCGTCGGCGGGGTCGAATTCAATTTCACCCACCTGGCCTATGACCGCCCGATCACAGACCGGGTTTCGTTCGGCTATTATGAGGCCGGGCACATGATTTACATCCGCCCGTCGGCCCAGGCCAAGCTCAAGCAGGACACCGCCGCGTTCATCCGCGCGGCGGCCGCCCCGGCCAAGTAAAGATCCGCGGGGGTGAGCATGCGTCGTCCGATCTGGGGCGCGGTTTTGCTTGTTATAAGCTGGGGAACGGCGTCGGCGCCGGAAACGCCTCTCAAGGCGGCATTTTCGGGCGAGCATTCCGAGAAAGTCTGGACCCTTGGCGAATGGGGGCCGGGATGGCCGGCCGACTGGTCGTCCTTTGAATACCTCGTCCTGGAAATGAAAGCGTCCTCGCCCCAGCGGTTCTCGCTCTGGATCCACACGGCGGAAGGGAAGCGCCGGCTGATGATTCAGCCCTTCGGGCAGGACGTCTGGTTGAGGGCCTCCATTCCCCTGCGGTACTTCAAGGGCCAGGATCGATCGGGCTCCGACCTGGCTTCCACCAATAACCGCCGGACGAACTCCTTTTGGATGGGAGTTTGGGGTCCGTTCGGAACGCTGAAAGACGTCCGGGCCGTTAGCGTGGCCATGGACTATCCGTTGAACCAACCGGCTCTGGAGATCCGCTCGCTGGCTCTTTCCCATGAAGATCGGGGATCGGAATTTTTGGAAGGCCGGCCCGTCCTCGACGAATTCGGCCAATGGGCCAAGGGCGACTGGCCGCGCAAGATCCACAGCCGCGAGCAGTTGGCGGCGGAGCGCGAGGCCGAGGAAAAGTCGCTGGCCGGCGCCGCCGATGCCGGGGTCGGTCCTTTTGGCGGATATCTCGGCGCACGAGTCAAGGCCACGGGGTTTTTCCGCGTGGAGCAGATCGACGGCCGGTGGTGGTTCATCGATCCCGACGGCGATCTCTTTCTCTCGACCGGCGCCAACGGGATCCGGGCCGATGGAGCGCAGGGACAATCTCTTGTTTCCAGGCGGATGGAGGCCTGGGGGCTGAATACGATCGGCAGCTGGTCCGGATATCGACCTTCCGAGGCCGGCGGACGAAAGCCCTATGTGACGATGCTGCGTCTGTCTCGGTCGGAACCGACATACCTGGGCATGCCGGACGTCTATTCCGAGGCCTTCGGCCGGGGCGTGGAGGAATCCGCCGCCAGGCAATGCTCCGCGCTTAAGGACGACCCCTGGCTGCTGGGCTACTTCCTGGGCAACGAACCGCCCTGGCCCAAGCGGGAAAGCGAATTGGCGGATATGTTTCTGGAAGGGCCCGACACGGCCACCCGAAAGAAGCTGCGCGAATATCTGGCCCAGGGCGATTCCCCGGCGCGCCGGGAAAAGTTCGTCCAGGACATGTTCAAACGCTATCTAGAGATTTTGTCCGGAGCCGTCCGGCGGGCCGATCCGAATCATCTCAATCTCGGCATCCGCTTCGGCGGCACCCCGGCCGAGCCGATTCTGCAACTGGCCCGGCTGTTCGACGTCTGCAGTCTCAATGTCTACGAATACGAGCCGACCCGTCCGCTGCGGCGATTTTATGAAGTCACCGGGCGGCCGCTTCTCATCGGCGAGTTCCATTTCGGCGTCCCGGCCGACGGGCTCGGGGCGGGCCTGGTCCAGACGGCCGACCAGGCCGAGCGGGCCAAGGGCTATCGCTATTACATGGAGCAGGCGGCGGCCCTGCCTTGCTGCGTCGGGGCCCACTGGTTCCAGTGGGCGGACGAGCCGGCCCTGGGCCGCATGGACGGCGAAAACTACAACATCGGCTTCGTGGACGTCGCGGATCGGCCCTATACCGAGCTGGCCGCGGCGGCCCGGATAACGCACGACCGGCTGGCCGCCGTCCATGCCGGCAAGACGCCGCCTTTCGCCCAGCGTCCGCGGGCCTCGGAACACGGAACGCCGCAATCGCCCTGGGATTGAAACAAGGAGACGTCGGAGCCGCGTGAATTCAGGTCGCGGGAAAGAAGTCTTTCAAGGCGGCTTCCAGCTTCGCCCGGGAGATGGGTTTTTCCAGGATAAGATCGGCGCCGCAGTTGCGGGCTTCATTCAGGAAGACGAAATTCTGGAGGGCGGTCATGATCACCAGCTTGACGCCGCTGAGCCCGACGTCGGCCTTGATCTTGGCGCAGACGCCGAAACCGTCCAGGCGGGGGATCAGCAAGTCGGTCATGACGAGATCGGGTTTTTCGCGGATGACGGTTTCCAGCCCCGCTACCCCGTCGCCCTCCGAAAACACCTGGAAACCGGAGGCCGTCAGGATCGCGGTCAAAATTTCGATCGTCACCTTGTCGTCATCGATCACGACCGCTTTTCGGGGCATGGGAGGATCCTTTTGAAGCCTGAGCTTATTGTAGTAGCTCAGACGGTTGGGGGCAAGCAAAATCGGGGAATGGAGCCGTCGAGACCGGTCGTGCGCGTTCTTTAAAGATCCGCCGCGGCTTAAGCCTTCCGGAATACCCGACGCTGACTGACGGTCCTACGTTCAGAGACGTCGCTCGTTTTCCCGTATCCGACCCGGGCCGTCCGTTGCATCTCCGTTGCGGCTTGGATTACGATACCGCCGAAACGCATACTGCGAGAGGGTGTCCATGCACCGACGAGAACGGTTCCTAATAATCCCGGCCGTGATTGCGGCCTTCATCCTCATCCCTCCCCTTCGGCCCGGCATGGGCAGGAATCCTTCGTTTCGGGTGACCGTTTCGTCGCTTCTGAAAGAGATGACCGATTTTGAAATCCTGGCCCAACGGCCGCGCCCGTATTTTAAAGAAGCCATGGCCAGCAGCTACAGCCGGGAAAGCCATAAAGGCGGCGAGGCCTGGTTCGACAACAATGACGTCGGACAGTATGTCCGGACGGAAACGAACGCCGGGCGGAAAGAGCACGTCCTGGCCGATCTCCGCGGACCGGGGACGATCACCCGCTTCTGGTCGGCCAACCCCGATCTCTCCAACGCGGTGCGTTTTTATTTCGATCATGAGCAGAACCCGCGCTTGGCGCTTCCTTTATCCGCGCTCTTCAACGGCCATACTCCGCCCTGGGGAGCGGAATTCTCATATGTCAGCGGAACAGGCGGCAATCTTTACTACCCGATCCCTTTCGGCGCTGCGCTCAAAATAACCATCGAGGAAAAGGAGAAGCCGGTCCGCCTTTATTATGAGATCGGCCATCGGGTCTATCCGGAAGAGACGATCGTCGAGACTTACAATCCTGTGCAGGCGGCGGATTGGGCCGGCGCCCAAGCCGAAACGGCTGAAGCGCTCTGCCACCCACGGCCCGCCAAGGGCGTGGGAGCGAAGACGTTTTCGACACGATTGACCATTACACCCGGCCGGACCGTCGAAATCCCCCCATTGCAAGGCGAACAAGCGGTATATGAATGGTCCGCCCGCATCCTGGATACGCGCGAAAGCCGGGATTGGGGCGATCCGCGCCGCGCCCACAACGCCTGGCGCAATATCCTCCTGGACATCGACTTCGATGGCGAGCGGAGCGTCTCCGTGCCCCTCGGGGATTTCTTCGGCTCGGCCCCCGGCGTAAATCCGTATGAAAATCTCTTCTTCACCGTGGCCGCCGGCGGCACGATGACCAGCCGCCTCCTGATGCCGTTCAAGTCGGAGATGCGTCTGCGGCTGACGAATACGGGGCCGATCGCTTCTACGGTTGAATTGGCGTTCCGGACCGCACCCCGCCCGTTCGATGCGGGGACTTACCATCTGCGCGCCCAATGGGGGACCCTGACCCGCGATTCCTGGCCCTTTTTCGACGTCAATTTCCTGGACGCGAAAGGGGAAGGCAAGGTTGTCGGGACGGTCTACCAGATCGCCAATCCGACCCTGATCTGGTGGGGCGAAGGCGATCAAAAGGTCTTCGTCGACGGCGAGCCGTTTCCCAGCACCTTCGGAACCGGCACCGAGGACGATTACGGCTTCGCTTACGGCGACAATCATCCATTCGTCCGGCCTTTTCACGCCCAGACGCGGGTGGACGGCCCTTGGAGCGGGGGACACATCAGCCTGAACCGCTGGTACGTGCTGGATGCGCTGCCGTTCAAATCGGGCCTGCGCTTCGATCAAGAGATGTGGCATTGGATGCCGTGCCGCCCGACCTGGACGCATGTCATTTATTGGTACGGCTCGCCCGGGACGCCGGGGCCCCGGGCGGTCGATCGGACGAAACTGCCCCCGCGGGACCTGGGAATCCGCGAAGACATGCTCGATCCGCTGGAAGCCGAAGCCCTGGAGCACCATGAAACGGGCGGTACGGCGAAAAAGGAACGGCTGGCCAATTGCTCCGGAGCCGAACATCTGGTCTGGCGCGGAGCCAAGCCCGGCGACCGCTTGACGGTCCATTTCCCCGTTCCTGAGGCCGGCCGCTATACGATCGAGGTCAATCTCTGCATGTCGCCCGATTATGGCCGGCACCGCCTGCTCGTCAACGGCCGGCCGGCGCTCGCCTCCGTGGACGGCTACTCGCCGCGGCTTTATTGGCAGCAGATCCGTTTTGATCCGCTCGATCTTCAAAAGGGCGACAATATCCTGACCGCCGAAACGCTGGAACCGAACGCGGCGGCCAAACCCGGGTCCTTGTTCGGACTCGATTATATCTTCCTGATCAAAAAATAGGAGAGCGGCCATGAAATCGAAGCCTATCATGCGCTTTCAGGGGAAATGGATCGCGGGTTTGGCCCTCGGCCTCCTCGGCCTGGTCCTCGCCGCCGCCCCGGCGGCGGGGGAGGACGGCAAGGAAGGCTGCACCGTCATCGGTGTCGGGCGTCTGGCTTCGATCGACGGCTCGGTCATCACGTCCCATACCGATTGCTGTAGCGAATGCCGCATCCAGATCATTCCGGGCCGCGTCTATCCCAAGGGAACCCTGGCGCCGGTCCATTGGGGAATGACCTATTTCGGCAACGACGACGAACGCCGGGCCTTGCCCCTCGGCGATTTCGGCAAGGTGATCGGCCAGATTCCCCAGACCGAAAAGACATACACGTATTTCCATACCGGCTATTCCCAGATGAACGAGCGCCAGCTGGCCATCGGCGAGAGCACGTGCTCGCAAAAGCCGGAGCTTGACGTCCCCTACGTCGAAGGCGTCACCCGGCAGATCATGACCATCGAACAGGCCCAGGTTTTCGCCCTGGAACGCTGCGCCACGGCCCGCGAGGCGCTCCGCCTCATCGCCTCTTTGGTCGAGAAATACGGCTTCCTGCCCTCCTGCGGCGGATCGGAGGCGCTGTGCATCGCCGATCCGCGCGAGCTGTGGGTCATGGAGATCTTCGGCGTCGGATCGGAATGGACGCCCGAAAGCGGCAAGCCGGGGGCCATTTGGGCGGCCCGGCGGGTGCCCGACGATCATGTCGCGGTCATTTCCAACTATGTCCGCATCCGCGAGATCAATCTCAAGAATCCGGACTTTCTGGCCTCCTCCAACTACATGAAGGAAGCCCTTGATCGGGGCTGGTATGATCCCAAGAGCGGCCGACCCTTCATCTGGCAGGAGGCCTACGCGCCCGCGATCAGGGAGGGCAATCTCAGCCGTCTCTGGCTCATCTACAGCAGCATCGCCCCCTCCTGGAAGGCCTGGCCCAAGCGGGCCCTCAATGACGCGGCCGGTCCGGGCACTCTCTATGCCCAACCCATCGAGGGCGCGGAGTTCTACCCCTTTTCGGTCAAGCCCGACAAAAAAATCGGCGTCCGGGACGTCATCACCTTCCAGCGCTCGACGTTCGAAGACACGATCTACGACATGACCCGCGACCCGGCCTGGCTCGTGCCGAACGGCGGGAAGCTTGAAAAGAGCGTCATGGCCACGCCCTTCCTGGCCCCGGAGATGGAGCGCGTCCTGCGCGTCCGCCACCATCGGACGATCGCCACCGAGGGCTACGGCATGGTCGCCCAGCTGCGATCCTGGCTGCCCGACGCGGTGGGGGGAATCTATTGGTTCTACGTGGACAATCCCTTTGTCAGCGCCTATGTCCCGGTTTACGCCGGGGCCCGGGACGTGGCCGAGGCCTACAAGAAATACGACTATGCCGCGTATGATGAAAATTCGGCCCGCTGGGCCGTCGACTTCGTGGAGAAGCTGATGCTGCTGCGTTGGCAGTCCGCGGTCAAGGACCTGCACGAAGCCCGAGCCCCCCTGGAAGACGGCTTTTTCGCCGAACAGGCGGCCGTTGACGCCAAAGCCCAAGAGCTGCTGGCCGGGGATGCCGCGGCGGCGGTCAAGTATCTGACCGAGCTGACCGTCGTCCGGATGGAGAAGGCGGTCAAGCTCTTCCGCGATCTGAGGAACAAGCTGCTGACCAAGTATTCGGGCGATATCGTCTGACAGCTCGGAATTTCCTCACGAAAGGTTGGCCGCTTCAGTACGTCAGACCGCTGCCGATCGGGTAGGCGTCGCTGATCCGGATGGGCAGCCTGCCCCGCGGCTTGAGCTCGCCCTTCAGGATCTTGATGAACGAATCGAAGTAAACCGCTTGGTTGCCGAACCAGCCCCTTTCGCCGTAGCCGATGAGATAGGCCGCGACGCCGGGAATCTTCCGGATCAGGTGGGGATTCCCATAGGTCATGGCCATCACCGCGCCGGGCTTGGCGGCGATGATCTTGTTCAGGAAGGCCAGGTCGCCCTCCCGGAACGGCGCCGCTTCGCCCAGCCGGTTGCGGGCCGTGAAGAGCGAGAGGATGACCACGTCCGCTCCCGTGACGGCGGCTCTGACCTTGTCGTAATAGGCCGGATCCAGATCGGGCCGCAGGGCGAAGCTGGCCGTTCCCGGGAAGGCGGCGGCCAGCTTG
>Ga0182021_10007510_pt1 | contig 12919 bp, 9 predicted proteins | sample 612E3MmetaG_FD_120493 | JGI IMG/M metagenome (GOLD analysis project Ga0182021, IMG submission 120493) | Permafrost microbial communities from Stordalen Mire, Sweden - 612E3M metaG (Illumina Assembly) | ecosystem: Environmental > Terrestrial > Soil > Wetlands > Permafrost | place: Sweden... | reverse complement strand
GCCGGCCTGGACGAGCTGCGCGCGCTGCAGACCAACTCGAGCGAATTCCTGGTCGCGCTCGAAGCGCGCGAACGCGAGCGCACGGGCATACCCAACCTCAAGGTCGAATACAACCGCGTGCATGGCTTCTACATCGAGGTCACGCACGCCCATGTGGAAAAGATTCCCGCCGATTACCGCCGGCGCCAGACGCTGAAGAACGCCGAGCGCTACATCACGCCGGAACTGAAAACCTTCGAGGACAAGGCCCTGTCGGCGCAGGAGCGCGCGCTGGCTCTGGAAAAGGCCCTTTACGAGCAGGTGCTGGAGGCACTGCAGCCGCATATCCCGGCGCTGCAGCGCATTGCCAGGAGCCTGGCCGAACTGGACCTGCTCGGCTCGTTCGCCGCGGATGGCCTGCGCCTCAACTGGTGCCGGCCGCAGTTCGTCGACGAGCCGCTGATCGAGATCGAGGCCGGACGCCACCCGGTGGTCGAGTCGCAGGTGGACCACTACATCGCCAACGACTGCCGCCTGAATGCCACGCGCCAGCTGCTGCTGATCACCGGCCCGAACATGGGCGGCAAGTCCACCTACATGCGCCAGGTGGCGCTGATCGCACTGCTCGCGCATGTCGGCGCCTTCGTGCCGGCGCGCGCCGCGCGCCTCGGTCCGATCGACCAGATTTTCACCCGCATCGGCGCGGCCGACGACCTCGCCGGCGGCCGCTCCACCTTCATGGTCGAAATGACCGAGAGCGCCAATATCCTGCACAACGCCACCGCGACGAGCCTGGTGCTGGTCGACGAGGTCGGGCGCGGCACCTCCACCTTCGATGGCCTGGCGCTGGCCTGGGCCATTGCGCGTCATCTGATTGAAAAGAACCGCAGCTACACTTTGTTCGCAACGCACTATTTCGAATTGACCCAGCTTGCCCTGGAATACCGCCAGGCGGCGAACATCCACCTGGATGCGGTCGAGCACAAGGATTCCATCGTGTTCCTGCACGCGGTCGAAGAAGGGCCGGCCTCGCAGAGCTACGGGCTGCAGGTGGCGGCGCTCGCCGGCGTGCCCGGCAGCGTCACCCGCGCGGCAAAGCGCTATCTGCTGCAACTCGAAGAGCAGAACCTGAACCGCGGCGGCCAGTCCGACCTGTTCGCCGGCGCGGCGCCTGAACCCGAGAGCGAGCCGCACCCGGCGCTGGATCTGCTCGCGTCGATCAAACCGGATGAGCTCAGCCCGAAAGAAGCGCTGGAGCTGCTCTACAAGCTGAAAGCATTGTGATCCGCCTGATAGTCGCAATCGCATTGGCGCTCGCCGCCGCGCTGGCGCCGGGCCAGGCCGGCGCGCAGACGCCGGGGCACGCCGGCGCGCAGACGCCGGGACATCCGGGCGCGCGCTTCAGCTTCGCCGTCATCGGCGATACGCCCTATCACTCGGGCGAAGAGTGGCTGTTCGCCGACATGCTGAAAGACATCGACCAGGAGGACCTCGCCTTCGTGGTGCACGTCGGCGACTTCAAGAACGGCAGCAGCCCCTGCAGCGATGAATTGTTCGCCAAGCGCCTGCAACAGTTCCAGTCCGTGCGCCACCCGTTCATCTATGTTCCCGGCGACAACGAATGGACCGATTGCCACCGCAGCGGCGCGGATCCGCTGGAACGGCTGGCAAAGCTGCGCGAAATGTTTTATCCGGACGACGACAGCCTCGGCGCGCGCAAGCTCAAGCTCGAGCGCCAGAGCGCCGATCCGCGCTTTGCCGAATATCGCGAGAACGTGCGCTGGAGCATCGGCCCCGCCTTGTTCATCGGCCTGAACATCCCCGGCAGCAACAACAACCTGGGCCGCACGCCGGAGATGGACGCCGAATACGCGCGGCGCAGCGCGGCCAATGCCGCCTGGCTGGCGCAGGGTTTCGATCTCGCGAAAAAGAACGGCCTTGCGGCGGTATTCATCGCGATTCAGGCCGACCCCTTTTTCGAGCGCGCGTCCCGGCGCCCGGCCAACGTGGCCGACGGCTACGCTGCATTCCGGGAGGAATTGCTCGCGCACACGCTGGCGTTCGGCAAGCCGGTGATCCTGATCCACGGCGACACCCACCGCTACCGCGTCGATCAACCGCTCGTCGATCCGGCCGCGCAGAAGCCGGTCGAGAATTTCACCCGCATCGAGAGTTTCGGCTCGCCGTGGGTGGACTGGATCAGGGTGAGCGTGGATCCGGCCGATCAAAAACTGCTGGCGATCAAGACCGGCAAAGAGATCAATCCGGCGAGGTAGCGGACTGGTCGCAGAAAATGCGAACAGGCGCACCTTTTTGCTCGAATCGGGTATTTACCATGGCACTTGGTGTGCCAAGCGATCTTAAGTAACTGATTGGCTTGTAGGATAACAAAGCCCGGCGCAGAATTGGGGTCCCAGACCCCGTTTTCGGCGGTCGACTTCAAGTTGAGCTGCTAAGTCATGCATAGGCTCGCCTCATGCGAGTTCTCAGAGCCCTCACCATCTGTGGGCTACTGTACCGAATTCGCGCCGGAGAAAAAGTGCGCTCAAGCGGCTGTGATCGGGTAATCTCTAACTACTCAGTTCCAAGAGCGCCGAAATGTCCGCCAAACCCCAGCCCCAGCAGAATCATCTTCTGGCAGCCTTGTCGCCTGACGTTCAAGGCCGTTTGTTCCCGTACCTGGAACTGGTGCGCCTGCCGTTACGCGCGCTCCTGTATGAATCCCGGCACCCCATGCGTCACGTTTACTTTCCCACCGACTCCATAGTCTCGCTGCAGTACGTGATGGAAAACGGGGCATCGACCGCGATCCTCGTGGTGGGCAACGAGGGATTGCTAGGCATCACTTTGTTTATGGGCGGAGAGAGCACGCCGAGCCGGTCGCTGGTACAGAGCGCCGGTTACGCATATCGACTCCCCAGACCGCGGGTGAAAGAGGAGTTCAACCGCCACGGCCAGTTGCTGATGCTGATGCTGCGCTACACGCAGGCCCTGATTACGCAAATCTCTCAGACCGCAGTTTGCAACCGGCACCATTCGATCGACCAACAGCTCTGCCGCTGGCTCCTGCTTTCCATGGATCGCCTGTCACATAACCACTTGACGATGACACAGGAATTCATCGGCAACATGCTCGGCGTTCGCCGCGAAGGCGTCACCCAGGCCGCGCTAAAATTGCAGCAGCTAGGCGTGATTTCATATTCGCGCGGATTGATCAAGGTGCTTGACCGGCCGAAACTTGAAACCCTGAGTTGCGAGTGCTACAGCGTGGTCAAGAAGGAAACAGATCTGCTGCTTCACTACCTGCCGCAGCGCCACGTGATTAAGAATACCGACTCCATCCCCACTGCGACGCTTCAAACGCCGTAGGCAGTGAGACATCAATGAAAACGGTGCTTGGGAAACGATTTCTTAGCCTCGGCCCAACAAGGCGCTCCGGCCGAGCTTCGCGCCTTCGGCGCTCGTCGGTTGAGCTTAGGCGTTAGACACAAACTTATCAGGATGCGATCGTGACATCGGCAGAATCTGACTACCTCTTTCGCGTTGCAACCCTCTCGTTGTCATTCGTCGGTTTTTCGTCGGTGGTTGTCGCTCTCCGAGGTGCGCTGGGAGGCGACCTCTCCGATCGGCACCTGCGCCTCGTGCGCCTCTACATTGAAGGTGGCCTTCTGGTCACCGCTCTTGCTTTGGTTCCCACACTTCTAGACATCCTTCATGTCCGTGACACCGTCACTTGGGCGCTGTCCAGCGCAGCCGCTGCTTCGATCTTTACCTTCGTTCTCCTAATCCAATTCCGCCGGCGCCGTACGGTTGAGCCGGACCGATTTCCCCGATGGGTCTTCGTCATATACGCCGTTTCGATCGTCGCAGTTGCAAGTCTCTGGTTCAACGTCGCAGGAATCCCGTTTCCACCGAGTGTGGGCCCTTACGCCGTTGTCCTCACATGGGCTCTTTGCATCTTTGGGTTCATTTTTGTTCGAACCATTGAGCTATTCCTGCATCGGCCATCTCGTACCTGATGCGGCCACCTGATTGCGTGTGTCTCACTCTAGATGCAGCGGACAGGCGAAAGCGGGCATGGCTTTGTCGTTGACCACCTTGCACGCCTGCCGCTGCCCTACTGCCAGTATCTCGAGGGTCAGGTGCGCGAGCTATTTTGCACACGAAAGCGGTGCCCATTTTGCGGCGGCCCACTTATACTTCGGCACTTGAAGCGAACGTTCCAAAGGAGATGAAGATGCGGATACGATTTTTCTTATTTGTTCTTCTGTATTGCGGTGCTAGCGCGCTTGCCCAAGCCGGCGAGGTGTTCCTGGAAACCTTCCGTTCGGAGGCGATCGGGCGCGATTACAAGTACACGATTTATCTGCCCGACCCCTACAAGAAGGATGCGCGGAAATATCCGGTGCTGTATCTGCTGCATGGCGCGGGCGGCGACGAGAACGAATGGCTGCAAGCGGGCGGTGCGAAGGAGACGATGGATGCGCTCATCGCGCGGCGGCTGATCAAGCCGATGATCGTGGTAATGCCTGGGCATACCGCGGCGTGGTGGGTGGATGGAGCCAAGGACAAGGGCGAGACGGCGTTGCTGAAGGAGGTTATCCCGCACGCCGAAGGCAAGTACCGCATCGACGCGGTCCGCGGCAACCGCCTCATCGCTGGAGATTCGGCGGGCGGATACGGCGCGCTCAACCTGGTATTGAAGTATCCGCAGATGTTCGCGGCCGCTGCCATCCTGAGCCCGGCAATCTACGACCCGGTCCCGCCGAGCCATTCATCCGCGGTGCGCCAGCCGCCGTTCCAGCGGAATGGCAAGTTTGACCCGGACCTGTGGAAATCGCTGAACTACCCGGTGCACATAGAGGGCTACAAGAAGTCCGGAGTGATCGTGCCGCTGTACATCAACTCAGGCGACCACGACACCTTCGGCATCGCGCTGCAGTCAGCCATGCTGTACGAGAAGTTGCGCCTGCATCAGCCCGAGGCGGTGGAGCTGCGCGTGGTAGACGGCGACCACGAGTGGATGGTGTGGCGCGATACGCTTTCCGATGCGCTGCAATTCATGAGTGCGCGCATCGCCGGCCCCAAATGACTGGAGGATCACAAGTTGCTCCGGCCGGCGGCGGGCGACTGCTTCGCGTTTTGCCCGTTCTGGAGTGCGAAATGCCCGCCGGTGCAACTTGAGACAGGATGCTGTGTTCGCTCGCATTCACGAAAAACGCTGGAACGGAAGCCTAACTGTACGTTCGCATTCCGGAGGCAGACTGATGTTAAGGACGGGCAATCTTCAGGATTTATTTTCTGAATGCCACGCGGGTACTGCCTTTCCGCCAGATTGTGATGCCAATTCCGGCAACCTCGTAGAGGGCGCGAGGCGCCAATCAAAACCCGGTGTGGCGGGCGATATAGTCCTTAACCGCGCCGGCGTCGGCATCCATCACCTCAAAACGCTGCGGCAGCGACTCCAGGTTCTCGCAGCCTGGCGGATAGTCCGGGTCGCGCCCCAGTGCTTCGCGTATGGTTTCCGCGAATTTCACCGGCAGCGCCGTCTCCAGGCAAATCAGGGGAATGCCCGGCTGCCGGTGTTCCAGCCCGACCTTGAGCCCGTCCGCGGTATGCGTGTCTATCATCACGCCGTAGTCCTTGTACACACGGCGGATAGTCGCCAGCCGGTCCGCGTGGGTGCTGGAGCCGGAGACGAAGCCGTATTCCTTCACATTGGCGAAATACGGCGTGCCGGCGAGATTGAACTCGCCGCCCGCATCCACTTTGCTCCATAGGCCTTGCACCATGGCCGCGTCGCGACCGACGAGGTCATAGACGAAGCGCTCGAAATTGGACGCCTTGGAAATGTCCATGGACGGGCTGGAGGTCTGCGCGACCTGGCTCGAGGGGCGCACGCGGTAGCGTCCGCTGCGGAAAAATTCGTCGAGCACGTTGTTCTCGTTGGTGGCGAGGATCAGCCGCGCGATCGGCAGGCCCATCATGCGCGCGATGTGGCCGGCGCAGATGTTGCCGAAATTGCCCGAGGGCACGGCGAACGCGACCTCCTCGTCGTTGGATCTTGTCACTGCGAAATAGCCGCGGAAGTAATACACCACCTGCGCCGCAACCCGCGCCCAGTTGATCGAGTTCACCGCGCCTATCCTCTGGCGTTGCTTGAACAGGGCGTCGTTGTTCACCGCCTTGACGATGTCCTGACAATCGTCGAAAACGCCGCGCACGGCGATGTTGTAGATGTTCGCATCCTGCAGCGAGAACATCTGTGCCGTCTGGAACGGGCTCATTTTGCCCTGCGGCGAAAGCATGAACACGTTGACGCCGCGCTTGCCCCGCAGTGCGTATTCGGCGGAGGAGCCGGTATCGCCCGAAGTCGCGCCGAGGATGTTGATCTTGTCGCCGCTCTTGGCGAGCACGTGCTCGAACAGGTTGCCGAGCAGCTGCATCGCCATGTCCTTGAAGGCCAGCGTCGGCCCGTTGGACAGTTCGAGGATGTGCAGGCCCGGCTCCAGGGTCTTGACCGGGGTGATCGCCTCGGTACGAAAGATTGCCTTGGTGTAGGTCTTCGCGCACAAAGCCTTCAAGTCCGCAGCGGGAATATCGTCGCAGAACTTGTGCAGGATCTCGTACGCCAGGTCGGCGTAAGACAGCTGGCGCCAGGCGGCGAGTTCAGCGGCGCCGATATGCGGATAGCTTTCCGCAATGGCCAGCCCGCCGTCCGGACACAGGCCGCCGAGCAGGATCTGGGTGAATGTCTGCGGCGCCATGCCGCCACGGGTGGAAACGTAGCGCATCCGGCTAGTTCTTCCCGAGTTCCTCGAGCCGGATGCGGATGACCTTGCCGGTCACCACTGCGAGGTTCTCGATCGCGGCAATGGCGGCGTTGATATGTTTCTCGCGCGTCTCGTGCGTGAGCATGATGATGTCCACCTGCTCCTCGCCCTCGGAAGGTTCCTTCTGCACCATGGCGTCGATCGAAATACCGCGATCGGCGAGGATACGGGTAATGTCGGCGAGCACCCCCGGCCGGTCCACCACCCGCATGCGCAGGTAGTAGGACGTGACCACCTCGTCCATCGGCAGGATGGCAACGTCGGACAGCTGGTCGGGCTGGAACGCCAGATGCGGCACGCGGTGTTCCGGGTCGGAGGTGTGCATGCGCGTCACGTCCACCAGGTCCGCCACCACGGAGCTGGCAGTCGGCTCCGCGCCGGCCCCGGCGCCGTAGTACATAGTGGCGCCGACCGCGTCGCCTTTCACCAGGATGGCGTTCATGACCCCCTCGACGTTGGCGATCAGGCGCCGCGCCGGAATCAGCGTCGGATGTACGCGCAGCTCTATGCCTTCCGGCGTCCGGCGCGTGATGCCGAGCAGCTTGATGCGGTAGCCTAGCTGCTCGGCGTAGCGGATGTCCTCCTGGGTGAGCCGGGAGATGCCTTCGGTGTAGGCCTTCTCGAGTTGCATCGGAATGCCGAAGGCGATGGCGGACATGATGGTGAGTTTGTGCGCGGCATCGACGCCCTCGATGTCGAACGTAGGGTCGGCCTCGGCATAGCCCAGGCGCTGCGCCTCCTTCAACACCGTGTCGAAGGGAAGGCCCTTGTCGCGCATTTCCGACAGGATGAAGTTGGAGGTGCCGTTGATGATGCCGGCAATCCATTCGATGCGGTTGGCGGTGAGGCCTTCGCGCAAGGCCTTGATGATCGGGATGCCCCCGGCCACCGCGGCCTCGAACGCCACCATCACCCCTTGTTTCTGCGCCGCGGCGAAGATCTCGTTGCCGTGCATCGCCAGGAGCGCCTTGTTGGCGGTGACCACGTGCTTGCCGTTCGCGATCGCCTTGAGCACCAGATCGCGGGCGACGCCATAGCCGCCGATCAGTTCCACCACGATATCGATATCGGGATCGTTCACCACCTCGTAGGCGTCGGCCGTGACCGCCGCCTTGTCCCCGACCAGCTGCTTCGCCCGCGCCAGGTCCTTGTCAGCCACCTTGGTGATGCAGATGCCGCGTCCGGCGCGGCGCGTGATCTCTTCCTGGTTGCGCAACAGGACGTTCCAGGTGCCGCCGCCCACGGTGCCGATGCCGAGCAGTCCGACGCTAATCGCTTTCATTGATTCCTTCTCCGGTAGCCGTCGAGAAAGCGCGCGATCCGTCCGATCGCCTCGGTAAGGTCGTCGCTGTTGGGCAGGAACACCAGGCGGAAATGGTCCGGGTGCGGCCAATTGAAGCCACTGCCCTGCACCACCAGCACCTTCTCCTCCTCCAGCAGCTCGAGCACGAATTCCTGGTCGTTCTTGATGGGATACAACTTGGGGTCCAGGCGCGGAAACAGGTACAGCGCCGCCTTGGGCTTCACGCAGGAGACCCCGGGAATCTCGGTGATCAGTTTCCAGGCGAGGTCGCGCTGGCGGCACAGCCGCCCGGCAGGCGCGACCAGATCCTTGATGCTCTGGTAGCCGCCCAGCGCGGTCTGCACGGCGTATTGCCCGGGCACGTTGGCGCAAAGGCGCATCGACGCGAGGATGTTCAGGCCCTCGATGTAGTCCTGCGCGTGTCGTTTCTCGCCGGACACCACCATCCAGCCGGTGCGGTAACCGCAGGCGCGGTAGTTCTTCGACAGCCCGTTGAAGGTGACGAACAGCAGGTCGTCGGCCAGCGAGGCGATCGAGGTATGCGTCGCGCCGTCGTAGAGCGTCTTGTCGTAGACCTCGTCGGCATAGACGATGAGCTGATGCTTGCGCGCGATTTCCACCAACTCGCGCAGCAGGTCGTCCGGATACAACGCACCGGTCGGATTGTTCGGGTTGATGATCACTATCGCGCGCGTGCGCCGGGTGATCTTTGCGCGGATGTCGGCAAGATCCGGCAGCCAGCCGTTGCTCTCGTCGCACCGGTAGTGCAGCGGCATTCCACCGGCCAGGCGCACCGCCGCCGTCCACAGCGGATAGTCGGGCGCGGGCACCAGCACGTCGTCGCCGTCGTCGAGCAGCCCCTGCATCGCCATGACGATCATTTCCGAGACGCCGTTGCCGATGATGATATCGTCGAGTTCGACGCCGGCGATGCGCTTCTGCTGCGCGTAATGCATGATCGCCTTGCGTGCCGCGAACAACCCCTTGGAGTCGGTGTATCCGGAGGCGTTCGAGAGGTTGACGATCACGTCATGGCGCATCTCTTCGGGCGCATCGAAACCGAACGGCGCGAGGTTGCCGATGTTCAGCTTGAAGATGCGGTGTCCTTCCTCCTCCATCTGCCGTGCCCGCACGAGCACCGGACCGCGGATGTCGTAGCAGACGTCGGCGAGCTTGGATGACTTCTTGATCGGTTTGAGCATGATTCCCGGGGTTCTGGCTTGCGTTCTATGCGGCCGCCGGCTGCACGACGAGCCCGTCCTTCCTGAACATTTCCTTGATGCCCCGCAACGCCTGCCTCGAGCGCGCCTCGTTTTCGATCAGCGCGATGCGCACGTGGTCGTCGCCGTAATCGCCGAAGCCGATGCCCGGCGACACCGCCACCTTGGCGTCGGTGAGTATCTTTTTCGCGAATTCGAGCGAGCCCATACTGCTATAGTGGTCGGGAATTCTGGCCCAGATGTACATCGAGGCCTTGGGGTTGTCGACCATCCAGCCCATTTCGTGCAGGCCCTTCACCATGACATCGCGCCGCTTTTGGTACTTGAGGCGGATTTCCTCGACGCAATCCTGCGGCCCCTCGAGCGCGACGATCGAGGCCACCTGAATCGGGGCGAAGGTGCCGTAGTCGTGATAGCTCTTGATGCGCGCCAAGGCGTGCACCAGATCCTTGTTCCCCACCATGAAACCGACGCGCCAGCCGGCCATGTTGTAGCTCTTCGACATGGTGAAGAACTCCACCGCCACGTCGCGCGCGCCCGGCACCTGCATGATCGACGGCGCTTTCCAGCCGTCGAAGGTGATGTCGGCGTAAGCCAGGTCGTGCACCACCAGGATGTCGTGCGCCTTGGCGAGCGCGATCACGCGCTCGAAGAACTCCAGTTCGACGCACATCGCGGTCGGGTTCGAGGGAAAGCCGATCACCAGCATTTTCGGCTTCGGGATCAGCTCGCGGATCGCGCGCTCCGTCTCGGCGAAGAAATCGACGCCCGGGGTCATGCGCACCGAACGGATGTCGGCGCCGGCGATGATCGCGCCGTAGATATGGATGGGATAGCTCGGATTCGGCACCAGCACCGTGTCGCCGCGCTCCAGCGTGGCGAGCATCAGGTGCGCCAGGCCCTCTTTGGAACCAATGGTGACGATGGCTTCCGAGTCCGGATCGAACTCCACGCCGTAGCGCCGCTGGTACCAGCCGGTGATGGCGCGGCGCAGGCGCGGGATGCCCTTGGACACCGAATAGCCGTGGGTGTCGGTGCGCTGCGCCGCCTCCACCAGCTTGTCGACGATGTGCTTGGGCGTGGGCCCGTCCGGGTTGCCCATGCTCATGTCGATGATGTCCTCGCCCGCATGGCGGGCGGCCATCTTCAACTCGTTGGTGATGTTGAAGACATAGGGCGGGAGGCGGTTGATGCGTGCGAATTCTCTCATATGGTGCAGTGCAAATTAGGGTCGGTAACAACACGAGGGGTTACCTCCCCTCGTGCTCCCCTAAGTTAGCTGTAACAAAATGACTTTTGTTACAGGTTCTTAGCAATCCGTCAGTCGCGGTAAGTGCTGAAAAAGTTTATAATTTTAGCCTATTTGGACACTCCATTGAAGCTCCATCTCAGTAACATTTCCGGCGTCAACCTGTTCACCGGCTACGGCGAAGGCCACGTCATGGTCAACCGGCAGCGCCATGAGCAGAACGTGGTGGTCCTGCGCGACCAGCTGCTGACCGGCTGGCGCCCTGCCGGCTTCGACGACCTCCTGGCCGACGATTTCGCCATGCTCGCCGGGCTGAAGCCGGAGATCGTCCTGCTAGGCACCGGAGCGCGCCTGCGCTTTCCGCGGCCGGAACTCACCCGCGCGCTGATCGAGGCGCGCATAGGCCTGGAGGTCATGGACATCCAGGCCGCCTGCCGCACTTACAACATCCTCGCGGCCGAAGAACGCAAGGTCGCCGCGGCGCTGCTGTTCACCTAAATGTCCAGTGCCGGCGCAATCAAGGCGTCTCCGGCGGGGGGACAACCCTCAACAAACGAACAAGGGGGGCGCGCCCCCCTTGTCCCCCAAGGGGACTTCCTTCGGGGCGTAAATCCCCCGCGGACGCGGGGTCACTTCGTTATGAAACCTTTGCCCTCCCTGCCAAATCATGACTTATAAGACCGTGGTATGACGCAGCGCCTAGATATCATTCTGCTCGCCGTCTTCGCCCTCCGCTGGTTCTCCAATCTCGAATACCGCAAGCTGGTCAATCCGGACGAGGGGCGTTACGCCGAGATCCCGCGGGAAATGGTGGCGAGCGGCGACTGGACCACGCCGCGCCTGAACGACATCAAGTATTTCGAAAAACCCGCGCTGCAGTATTGGGCCACGGCGACGGCCTACACCTTGTTCGGCGAGCACCAGTGGACGGCCAGGCTGTGGAGCGCGCTCACCGGCTTTCTCGGCGTGCTCATGACTTTCTTTGCCGGGCGCCGCCTGTTCGGAGGCGAAACCGGCTGGAACGCCGCGCTGGTATTGGGTTCCAGCCTGCTGTACGTGCTGATCGGCCATGTCAACACCCTGGACATGGGGGTCAGTTTCCTGCTGTCTGCGGCGGTATTCGCCTTCTGCCTGGCCCAATGCGAGGTGACCGACGCGCGCAAGTGCCGCCACTGGATGCTGGCCGCCTGGGCGGCGCTCGCCCTGGCGGTGCTGTCCAAGGGCCTGATCGGCCTGGTGCTGCCCGGCGCCGCGCTCGCGCTCTACATCCTGATGGAGCGCGACTGGCGCCTGCTCGGCCGCCTGCACCTCCTGCCCGGCCTCTCCCTGTTCCTGCTCATCAGCGTGCCCTGGTTCGTCGCGGTGTCCCTGGCCAATCCGGAATTCGCGCGTTTCTTTTTCATCCACGAGCATTTCGAGCGTTTTCTGACCAAGGCCCACGGCCGCTACCAGCCGCCCTACTATTTCATTCCGGTGCTGCTTGCGGGCATGCTGCCCTGGACCGTCACCTTCGTCGATGCCCTGGCGCGCGCCTGGAAGCGTGAACCCGGAAAAGACTTCCAGGCGCAGCGCTTTCTGCTCCTGTGGGCAGCGGTGGTGTTCGTGTTCTTTTCCGCCTCCAGCTCGAAGCTGGTGTCCTACATCCTGCCCATGTTCCCGGCCCTCGCGCTGCTCACCGGCGCGCGCCTCGCCCGGCTCGGTGCGCGCGCGCTCGCCTGGCAGGCGCTGCCGGCCGCGCTTGCCGGCATCGCCTTGCTCGCGCTCATGCCCGGCATCGAGCGCTACGCCAGCCGCGAAGTGCCGGCCGAGCTGTTTCGGAATTACGCCTCATGGCTGATTACGGCGGCTTTGCTGCAGATCGCCGGCGCCGCAGCCTGCGCCTGGCTCGCATGGCGCGGCCGGGCCGCTGCCGCGCTCGCCGTGTTGGCCATGGCCGGTTTCGCCTTCGCGCAACTCGCATTGAGCGGCCACGAAAGCCTGTCCGTCGCCAATTCCGCGTATCATATCGCCGAGAAAATCAAGCCTGAGCTGAAGCCCGGCATGCCCTTCTACAGCGTCAATACCTACGACCAGTCGCTGCAGTTCTATCTGCGGCGCAGCACCACCATGGTGGTCTACAAGGACGAACTGGGCTACGGCATCGAGCAGGAACCGCAGAAATTCATCCCCGATTTCGCCCGCTTCGAAACCGCCTGGAACGCCGACCGCGAGGCGCTGGCGCTGATGTCGCCGGATGCCTACGAAATGTTCAGCGCCAAGGGCCTGCCGATGCGGCTCGTCGCCCGGGACACGCGCCGCATCGTCGTCGCCAGACATGCCGCCGCAAACCGATGAG
>Ga0182021_10007509_pt1 | contig 12924 bp, 7 predicted proteins | sample 612E3MmetaG_FD_120493 | JGI IMG/M metagenome (GOLD analysis project Ga0182021, IMG submission 120493) | Permafrost microbial communities from Stordalen Mire, Sweden - 612E3M metaG (Illumina Assembly) | ecosystem: Environmental > Terrestrial > Soil > Wetlands > Permafrost | place: Sweden... | reverse complement strand
GGTATCCTGCGCGCGACCCAGGGGGTGCCCCGGGCAACCGGCGCTGGGCGCCTGTGTACGGGCGGTTCCGGGCGGGTTACCAACCCGCCGGACCCAGAGGGTACCCCTGCCAACCTGCCCCACCGGAGCGATTGTCTGCAAGAATCGGACTATGCAGACGGTCGCGCGAATCTTGACGAACCATCCGATGGAGCTGGTGGGGCCGCTGGCCATATTCGTGGCTACTTTCATCGTCGGGTGGGCGGTCCGCCGGCTAATTCTGAAAGCCCTGCGCTCCTGGACTGCTCGTACCGGCAGCCGCGCCGGCCGGGGCCTCGCCGATGCCCTCAGCGGTCCGATTCTCATTTGGGCCGCGATCCTCGCGTTGCACCTCGCACTCCAGTCCTCCGACTTGCCCCGGACGGTCACGGACTGGGGCGCGAAGGCGTTGTTCACGCTGTTGCTCGCCTCTCTCACCATGATGTGCATGCGGCTTGCCCGCGACTCGATTCGCTTCTACGGCAGCCAAACCCCCGGCGCCCTGCCGGTGGCCACCCTTACTCAGAACCTCGCCCAGATTGCGGTGGTGATTCTGGGGGTGCTGATCCTGCTCGACCACTTCCACGTTTCGATCACGCCCATGCTGACGGCTTTGGGCGTGGGCGGCCTGGCGGTGGCACTGGCGCTGCAAGACACGCTTTCCAATCTGTTTGGCGGCTTCTACGTCGCCGTGGCCGGGCAGGTGCGGTTGAAGGACTACATCAAGCTGAACACCGGCGAAGAGGGTTACGTCACCGACATTGGCTGGCGCAGCACCACCATACGGAGCCTCGGGAACAGCCTCATTATCGTGCCCAACGCCAAGCTGGCCCAGGCCATCGTGACCAACTACGACCTGCCGGAGAGGCGCATGTCGGCCGCGGTGGAAGTGCGCGTGAGCTACGATTGCGATCCCGACCGTATTGAGCGCACGCTGCTCGATATCGCGGCGCAGGGAGCGCGGGAAATCCCGGGCATGCTGGCCGATCCGGCGCCCTCGGTGACGTTCGACCCGGGGTTCGGCGATTCGGCGCTGAGCCTCACGCTGAACTACCAGGTAGCCGAGTTCGCCAGCCAGTTCAGTGTGCGCGACGAGCTGCGCCGGCGGATCTTCCGCCGTTTCAGGGAGGAAGGCATCCGGATGCCGTTCCCCGCCAGGGCCGTCTACATGCACGCGCCCGAGCCGGGCGACGGCGCGGGGCCGAAATGCGGGCCGGCGCAGGCATAATGTGTGTTACCTTACGTCAAAGGCCGAGAGTCTAAGCACTTGGGGTATGTATGCAATTGGCGCACAAGGTAATCCTCGCCGTGGTCCTGTTGGCTGCCACGTTTTTGGCGGGTTACTGGATGCACGCGCCCGGGACCGGCATTAAGGAGAATGCCGTCCGCAAGCCGCTTTACTACCGCGACCCGATGCATCCGGCGTACCGGTCGGACAAGCCGGGCATCGCTCCGGACTGCGGGATGCAACTGGAACCGGTATACGCCGACGGTTCCACGGGGCCGGGCGAATCCGGCGACAGTATGCCGCCCGGCGCGGTGCGGGTCAGCCTGGAGAAGCAGCAGATCATGGGGCTGCGCGTCGCCAAGGTGACGCGCGCGCCGGAATCGCACACGCTGCGTGTGCTGGGGCGCGTGGCGGCGGACGAGACCAGGGTCCATCGCGTGACCGCGCAGGCGGAAGGCGTGGTTCGCATGGTGTCGTCTTTCACGCCCGGGAACCTGGTGCACAAAGACGATCTGCTGGCGACCTACTTCGTGCCCCTGCGCGACGTATACAACGCCCTGCAATCGTATTTCGTGACCATGAACCTGGTGGACCAGAGGATCGCCTCGGACCCGCGGGCGGCAGGTATCGACTCGGCACAAGCGCAGGTACGGCTGGCCGAGGAGTTGCTCAAGACGTACGGCGTGAGCGAGGCGCAATTGCGCGCGCTGGCCCGCACGCGGGAAATCACCCGGGACATCGAGTTCCGCGCGCCGATTACCGGGATCGTGCTTTCGCGCACCGTCGGCCTGGGCCAGAGGTTGGAGAAGAACGCCGAGTTGTTCCGCATCGCCGACGTGAGCCGCGTTTGGGTTCTGGCGGACCTGTTCGAAGGCGACAGCGGGTTGGTGCGGCCGGGCGCGACGGCGCGTGTGCGCTACCGGGGCCGAACGCTGCACGCCTCGCTGGGCGCCAGCCTGCCGCCGTTCGACCCCGCATCGCGAACCATGAAGGTTCGCCTGGAGCTGGAGAATCCGGATCTGCTGTTGCGGCCGGATATGTTCGTGGATGTCGAGTTCGACGTGAAAGAGCCGGACGGGATCGACGTACCGGTGGACGCGGTCCTCGATTCGGGGCTGAGGAAAGTGGTCTTTGTCGCGACCGGCGACGGTGTCTACGAGCCGCGGGAAGTGGCCACCGGGGCGCGATACGGCGACCGCGTGCGGATCGCCAGCGGGCTCAAAGAGGGCGAGAACGTGGTGGTTTCCGGCCTGTTCCTGCTGGATTCGGAAAGCCGGCTGCAGCTCGCGGCGGCGAACGCCATGGAACCCGCGGCGGCGCCCGAGGCCGGGGCCGATCCGGTGTGCGGCATGAAGGTGGACGCCTCCCAGCCGGTTCCAAAGTCCGAGTACGAAGGAGCCACCTACCATTTCTGTTCGGCGGAGTGCAAGGCCAAGTTCGATAAAGACCCGGCACGCTACGCGCGCGGAACGAAGGTGCACAAGTGATTGGGCGGGTAATCGAATTCTCCGCGCGAAACCGCGTGTTGGTGTTCGTCCTGACGGCGGCGGCATGCCTGTTGGGCTGGTGGTCCATGCGGGGCGTTCCGCTGGACGCCATTCCCGACCTGTCCGACACGCAGGTGATCGTCTATTCGAAGTGGGACCGCAGCCCCGACATCGTGGAGGACCAGGTCACGTATCCCATTGTGACCGCGCTGCTCGGCGCGCCCAAGGTGAAGGCGGTGCGCGGCTTCTCGGATTTCGGCTACTCCTACGTATACGCCATCTTCGAAGACGGAACGGACCTGTATTGGGCGCGCTCGCGCACGCAGGAATACCTGGCGGGCGTTTTGCCGAACCTGCCGGAAGGCGTGAAGACGACTCTCGGCCCGGACGCCACGGGGCTGGGGTGGATCTTCCAGTACGTCCTGGTGGACACCTCCGGCCGGCAAAGCCTGGCGGACCTGCGGTCGGTGCAGGACTGGTACCTGAGGTATCACCTCAAGTCGGTTCCGGGCGTGAGCGAAGTGGCGGCGGTGGGCGGCTTCAGCCGGCAGTATCAGGTCAACGTCGATCCGCGCAAGCTGCAGGCCTTCGGGATCGGCATCAACAAGGTGGTGGACGCGGTTCGCGGCGGCAACGTGGAGGCCGGCGCGCGGCTGATCGAGTTCGGCGGCGCGGAGCACATGGTGCGCGGAGTGGGCTACGCCAAATCGGCGGCGGACCTGGAAGCGAGCGTAATCGCGGCGACGGAGGACGGCACACCCATCCGCGTACGGGACGTGGGCCAGGTGGTCCTGGGTCCCGACTTTCGGCGGGGAGCGATCGATCTGGACGGCACGGGGGAGGCCGTGTCCGGCATCGTGGTGATGCGCAGCGGCGAGAACGCGCTGGACACGATTCGCCGGGTGAAGGCCCGGTTGAAGGAGATCGAGCCGGGGCTGCCGCCGGGCGTCAAGATCGTCCCGATCTACGACCGTTCGCAGCTCATCGAGCGTGCCATCGACAATCTGACGTGGACCATCGTAGAAGTCATCCTGACGGTAATTGCCGTGATCTTCCTGTTCCTCCGGCACGTCCCCAGCGCTCTGATTCCGGCGATCACGATTCCGGTGGCGGTGCTGATTTCCTTCATCCCGTTCCGGCAACTGGGAGTGACGGCCAACATCATGTCGCTGGGGGGCATAGCGATCGCCATCGGCGCGCTGGTGGACGCGGCCATCGTGGTGGTGGAACAGACCCACAAGAAACTCGAGGAATGGGAGTTGGGCGGGCGCGTTGGCGAATACAGCCAGGTGGTGATCGCGGCGGTGAAGGAAGTGGCGGGTCCGAGTTTCTTCGCGCTGCTGGTGATCGGCGTCTCATTCCTGCCGGTGCTGGCACTGGAATCGGAGGAGGGCCGCCTGTTCAAGCCGCTGGCGTACACCAAGACGCTGTCGATGGTGGTGGCGGCGGTGCTGGCGATCACTCTCGATCCGGCGCTGCGGCTGACGCTCACGCATGTCCGCGAGTTCGTGTTCGCCCCGCGCTGGCTGGCGAAGGCGGCCAACGCCGTCCTGGTGGGAAAGATCCGGCAGGAAGCGGATCATCCGGTTTCGCGCTTTCTGGTGCGCTCCTATGAGCCGGTGGTCCGTTGGTCGCTGCGCCATCGCCGGGAGGTGATTGGGGGCGCACTGGCGCTGGTGATCTGCACGGTGCCCATCGTCCTGCGGCTGGGGTCGGAGTTCATGCCCCCGCTGAACGAAGGGGCGCTGCTATACATGCCGTCGGCGATGCCGGGCATCTCCATCACCGAAGCCCAGCGGCTGTTGCAGGTCACCGACCGCATCATCCGGCAGTTCCCGGAGGTGGACCGCGTGCTGGGCAAGGCCGGGCGCGCCGATACGGCTACCGATCCGGCGCCGCTATCCATGCTTGAAACCGTAATCACGCTGAAGCCGGTCGCCGAGTGGCGCCGCGTCCCAACGTGGTATTCGGCGTGGGCCCCGGAGCTGCTGAAAAAGGTCTTGCGGCACATCACGCCGGACAACATCTCACAAGACCAGTTGGTGGCCGAACTGAACCAGGCGCTCGAAGTCCCCGGCGTGACCAACGCCTGGACCATGCCGATCAAAGGCCGCATCGACATGCTGACCACGGGGGTTCGGACGCCGGCCGGCGTGAAGGTGCTGGGGTCCGATCCGCAGATGGTGGGGCGCATCGGCGAGCAGGTGGAGGGCGCGCTGCGAACGGTCGAGGGCGCGCGGAGCGTCTTCGCCGAGCGCACGGGGGACGGGTACTTCCTCGACATCGTATGGGACCGCGAGCGCCTGGCGCGCTATGGCCTGACCATCGAGCAGGCCGACGAGACGCTGGCGAGCGCGATTGGCGGGGAGAACGTCACCACCACCGTGGAAGGGCGGGCGCGCTACCCGGTAAACGTCCGCTACATGCGCGATTTTCGCAGCGACATGGAAGCCATCGGCCGCGTGCTGATCCCGGTGGGCGACGGCAAGCGCCAGATCCCCATCGCCGACCTGGCCGACGTGCGCACGAATTCGGGACCGGCCATGATCCGCGACGAAGACGGCATGATCACCGGCTACGTGTACGTGGACGTGGCGGGCCGCGATATCGCCACTTTCGTGGAAGACGGGAAGCGGGCGTTGGCGGGGAAGCTGACGTTGCCGGCGGGCTATTCGATCCGCTGGACCGGGCAGTACGAGGCCATGGAGCGGGTACGCGAGCGCCTGCGCGTAGTGGTGCCGGTGACGCTCTTCCTGGTACTGCTGCTGTTGTGGTTCAACACCCGGTCGCTGGCAAAGTCGATGATTGTGCTGCTGGCAGTGCCCTTCTCCGCCGTGGGGGCCTTCTGGTTCCTCTACGCGCTGGGATACAACATGAGCGTGGCGGTGTGGGTGGGACTGATCGCGCTGATGGGTGTGGACGCCGAGACGGGGGTCTTCATGCTGCTCTACCTGGATCTGGCGTTTGAGCGGGCCGTGCGGGAGGGACGCATGACGTCGCGGGCCGACCTGCACGAAGCCATCGTGGCGGGGGCGGCGCGCCGGATCCGGCCGAAGTTCATGACGGTGGCCACCATGTTCGTCGGCCTGGTACCGATTCTGTGGGCCACGGGCACGGGCGCGGACGTGATGAAGCGCATCGCCGCGCCGATGGTGGGCGGCATCTTCACCTCATTCCTGCTGGAGCTGCTGGTGTATCCGGCGATCTACGATGTATGGCGTTGGACGGGCCGGTTGAAGCGCGGGTGATCCGCCGGCGGGCGGGCGCCCGCCTCACTTCACCGAGAGTATCGCTCCGAACTGACTGCCGAATCCGTTGGCGAGAACGAACACCGGAAGCTGGCCGCTGACAGACGAAGGAAGCCGGATGTTGATCTGCCTCAGGGCGGCGGTGGATCCCGGCGACGGCCCCGCGTAGAGCACCTGTGCCAATTGACCGCCCACCACAACTACCGGTGGTGGTAACAGGTTGGCCGCCGTCGTGGCCAGCGCTCCGTCGGGCTGGCTGTTGGCGCCCGCTCCAATCGTATATAACGAAACAATCGAGCCCGCCGGCGCCGGCGTCGCCGCCGTATTCAGGGTTCCGTCCAAATTGATCGCGGCGCACTGCCCCCTTCCGGAAGGATCCAACGTGAGCATCGCCGGCGAGCCCGCGCCAATCACCACCGTGGTGGATGCCGTGGTCTTCCCATTGCGCTCCACCGCGACCAGGGAGTGGGTCTTTCCGGCCACGCCGTTGGGGACGATTGCCGTGATTTGCCCGGAATCCACCCGGATCAACGGTGCCGCCACGCCATCGAACAGCACCCGTGTGCCCGCTAGCAACGTGGTGATCTGGTTCGCGGAATCCAGTTGCAGAAGGGCCGGCGAATCGGGACCGATGGCGGTGCCGAATAGCAGTACGATCTCCGCCGGCGCTACGGGAGTCTCCAGCACGCTGCCGAAGTTCAGCACTTGCAGCGCCGGTCGCGCCACCGCTCCCGTGAAGTCGATTCTGGCCAGGAAGCCGTCCTCGCACGGCAAGCTCTGGTTGGACGACGGGGAATTGCTAATGGTGCACGTCACCGGGTAGCGCGCATCCGCAATGGGTGTGCCGGCCGTGGGGAAGTTGCTGGAGCGGGTCCAGCCGGCCACGTATAGGGAGCCGCCGGCGCCGAAGGCCGCGGCCGTGGCCACTTCCGCGTCGCTTCCGCTCAAGTAGGTTGCATACGCCACTTTTCCCGTGGCATCCAGCTTGGCGGCGAACGCGTCGCCGCACAATACGACCAGCGGCGGATTTCCGAAGGGGGTTGCGCTCGTCAGCAGGCACGGGCTTCCGGCGAAGCGCTTGGGTTCCGCGTCGGCCGTGACGGGAAAGTCGGTGGAAGCGGTCGAACCGGAAACCACCGCGTTACCCGCGGAATCAATCGCCAGCCCGTAGGCCCGATCGGCGCCACTGCCCCCCAGTAAAGTCCCATAGACCAGGGCCGATCCGGCCGGGTTGAGCTTCACCACGAACGCGTCCGCGTTGCCCGCCCCGGAGCCGCCCGGAAAATCCGCTGCCTCCGTGCTGCCCGCCAGGTACGCATTCGCCTGCGCATCCACGGCCACGCCCGCGCCGGAAGAATCGCCGCGCCCTCCTAAAATCGAAGCGTAGATCGCGGCCGCTCCCGTGGGATTCAGCTTCACCAGGAACGCCGCGGAGTTTCCATTGCCGATGGTGCTGCGAATCGCTCCCGGCGTGGTCGGGAAAGTGGTCGAGTAGGTGGTGCCCGCGGCGTACGCGTTTCCGGTGGAATCGATAGCCACCCCGCCGACCGTCCCGCTGCCGGTATCGCCCAGGAATGTCGAGTAGACCAGGGCCGTCCCCGTGGGATTCAGTTTCGCTACAAAGGCTCCCGCGCCGGCGGTCCGATATGTGCCGGGAGTGGCCGGAAAATTTCCGGTGGTGGTGCCTCCCAGATACACGTTGCTGGTGGAATCGACGGCAATCGCGGAGGCGGTGTCGAACCCGGCGCCGCCCAGGTAGGTGGCGTAAACCAGCGTCGATCCGTCCGGGCTGAGCTTGGCCACGAAGACATCGGAATTCCCCGCCAGGTGGGTCTGCAGCGCACCCGCGGTCGCGGGAAAATTCTGGGAAGCCGTGCTTCCGACGACGTACGCGCTGCCGGCCGCATCCACCGCGATCCCCAGCCCCGCATCGGCGCCCGCTCCGCCCAGGTACGTCGCGTAGACAATCTGGCCCGCGGGGTTCAGTTTCACCACGAAGGCATCCGGCACCACGGCGACGGGCGCCATGATCCCGGTCAGGGTTCCCGGCGAGCCGGCGTGTCTTTTCTGAAACGCTCCGGCGGTCACCGGGAAATTGGAGGAGAAGGTTTCTCCGGTCAGATATACATTGTTCGAGGCGTCGACCGCCATCGCATGGATGATATCGGCTCCATCGCCGCCCAAATACGTCGCATAAGCCAGCGCGCCAGAGGACGCCTGCAGCGCGCGGGCCGCCAGCGCGAGACACAACAGCGCGGTAGCTCGCATCATGCGTTCAGCATAGCGCGGAAACTTCGTAACCTTTTCCCGGCTGCGCAGATCATCGGGAGCGAGGCGATGCAGCCGGGGTTCCGCGACGCGACACAACGATTCCGTCTCCATCGCCGCCGCCACGCCGCTGCCCGCCGCCGTCGCCATGCGGGCGGGATATGTCCCGGCGCGACCGGCGCCCGCCGTTCGCGCGCGATGAGTACCGATCGTCTGGTGGCATGGAATTCAGGTATCCTTCTTGTGGTGGGGCAGGTGGTGCCGCCTGCCCCACCAGGCCTTCGTGCGAACAAGAGTGCCAAGCCCTATGCCGACACCCCGGCGCAACGCGCCCTCCCTCGATCTGGACGACGCCCTCTTCACCGTCAAGCGGCGCAAGGCCGTCCCGCATGAGTTCGTGCTCGACGCCATTGCCGCGCTCTCGCCCGAGACCCGCTCCATGTTCGGCAGCCTGGCGGTCTACGTCGCGGACAAGATTGTCCTCGCATTGCGCGACAGGCCCAACGCGACCGCGGACAACGGCGTGTGGCTCGCCACTACCCAGGAGCACCACCAGAGTCTGCGCCGCGAGTTTCCCAACATGCGATCGATTCAATTGCTGGGCAAGAACGTGACGGGCTGGCAGGTCCTTCCGGTCGACGCGCCGGATTTCGAGCGGGCGGCGCTGCGCGCCTGCGAGTTGATCGTCGCCGGAGATCCTCGAATCGGCAAGGTGCCGGGTGCGCGGCGCGCGCGCCCTACTCGTCGCCCGACCCGGTCCGCGCGTGCGCGGGACCGCGGAAAACGGCGTTGAGGAATAGCACGTTCATGCCGTCCAGCATGCCGCGGAAATTGGGGTCTTCCGTGAATCCGACCACCACCCCGCGCCCGGCGGTGCTGGTGGCCACCAGCGGTTTGTAGGCCATCTGCTTGCGGTTCTCGCTCCACAAGTAGCCGCTGGCCAGAAGCTTGTCGGCGGTGTCGAAGTACGCCGCGTTGACGCCCTTGTCGGACTTCAACGGCGTAAAAATCGCGCGCCCCTCCACCATGGCGTTGACGCTCTCGGCCACACCGTTGGTGAGCCAGAAATCCGGCCGGATGCGCGCCCGCGCGAGGGCGCCCGGGGCGCTGTCGGGTAGTTCCGTGGTAGCTCGGATGGCCTTCTCGTAGTCCGCGTCGCTCGCGATCAGGGTGCCCGCGCTGCGCGGCCCCGTGCCTCCACCCCGGCCGCCGCGTCCGCCGCTCGCGCCCGTCTCGGCCGCGGTCTCGGAAGCGGCCCCACCCCGGCTCGCTTCGGGCTTCTTCTCCTCGGGTTCGCGCACCAGGTTCTCCTGCACCATGTCCAACAGGCCCACGCGGCTGTCGGTGAGGAAGCCTACCGCGCTGCCCAGCGCCACGATCACGCCGCCCGCTTGCACCCATGCCTTCACCCGCTGGATTCCGGCCTCGCCCAGAAGCCCGGCATAGCCTCCGCCATCGGGCAGAATGAGTACCTGGAATTTCGCCAGTTCCACGGAACTAAGCTGGGCCGTGCGAACTGGGGTTACCGGGTACCCGTACTGCCGCTCCAGCACGAAGCGGGTGGCGCCGGCGGAGGAAGAGGACGCCGGGGTGTCCCACGCCAGGGCGATGGCCGGCTTGTGCACCGGCAGCACATAGCGGCTGCCGAAGTTCACGCCATCGTCCACCCAGCCGGAGTTGGTGCCGTAAACATCCGCGCCGGTCTCGCGCGCCAACCGCGCCAGCCGCTCGCCGAGGTCGGCGGGGTTGCCGGCCACCTTGAGAATCAGCGTGCCGGCCGGGAATTTGGTTCCGTTCTGGGTGAACGGCTTGTCGCTCGAAAGCACTTTCAAATCCTGCCGCAGCGCCGCCGCCAGCAGGCGCCCCGCGGCCTCCGACCCCCACGGCACCAGGAACGCCACCGTCGCCTTGGCGTCATGTACCTCTCCCGGCAGCACGCGCCCGGGCTTGGCCATTTCGAAATTGCCCTGCGCCACCGCGCCGCTCGCGACCGCTTCCACGTTGAACAGCAGCGGCAGCGACCAGGCCGTCACATCGTAGATTTCGGTCTGTTCCTTGAGCTTCCGCCGGGCTTCCTCCGCGGCGATGAACTTATCGTCCATGGAGGTCTGCGGATCGAGCAACGTGCGAATCAGCCGCTTGCAAGGTTGCGCCATGGGGACCACGTAAGTGCCCGCCGGGTACTCCCGTTCCCCCGCGCGGAACGCCGCCGTGGCGCGCTTCACTTCCACGCCGTGCTCCAGCAGGATGCCCGCCAGTTTGTCCGTGGCCGAAGCGTCGCGGTTGCGCGGCAGAATGTACTCCCTGGTGGGTTCCTTCGTGCCTTCCTCGATGGCCGTCACCCGGTACCTGTAGAAATCCGCCAGCAGCTTTTCGCGGTTGACGGCCGCGGTCTCGAGCGTCGACACCGACGCCACGAAGTGGTGCCGCACACCGTCGCGAAAGGTCAGCAGCGTTTCGTCGGAGCGTCGCACCACCAGGCCGCGCACCGAGGCCTGCTCGTAGGTCATGGCAATGGCGCCGTAGTATTCCGGCCAACTGGCGCCGTAGCCGGGGTAGAACGCGTCGTATTCTTCGCGCGTGAAGTAATCGAAACCGTATTTGTCGAACCACTTGGCGTTGTTGTGGCCGAACAGCTTCAGGTTCTCGCGCTGCTCCGCGGTCAGGTGCGGATTGTAGGGGTCGGATTCGGGGCTGAAGAAATAGGTGGCGTTGGCGCCCATCTCGTGCAGATCCACGTAGACCAGCGGCAGCCACTCGCGCAGGGCTTTCACCTGGTTGAGGATTTCGGGCTGGGTGAGCGCAATCCAGTCGCGGTTCAGATCGAAAAGGTAGTGGTTGACGCGCCCGCCGGGCCACGGCTCCAGGTGCTCCGCCGCCACCGGGCTGGCATCCGGTTCGAGGCCCCGCGCCTGCTCGAAATAGTTCACGAAGCGGTCCCGCCCGTCGGGATTCTGGGTGGGATCGATCAGCACCAGCACGTTCGCCAGAATCTGCTCCACCAGCTTGTCGTTGCGCGCGGCCAGCAGGTGGTAAGCCGTGAGCAGTCCGGCGTCCGGCGAGGAAATCTCGTTGCCATGCACGCCGTAGGAAAGCCAGACCACCGCCGGCAGCCCCGCCATGATCTTGCTCGCCTCGGCCTCCGGCGTCTTGCGCGGATCGGCGATGCGCTGCATTTGCGCGCGAATCTCGGTCAGCTTGCGGATATTGGCTTCCGACCCCAGCGCCGCGTAGATGAGCTTGCGTCCCTCCCACGTCTCGCCGTAGTCGAACATCTTGAGCCGGTTGGGCGCGGCCGCCGCCAGGGCCTCCATATAGCGCACGATTCCGGCGTGACTGGTGACACGGTCTCCCGCGTCATAACCCAGCACCTGGTGGAAGGTGGGGATCTTCGAGTCGTAACTCGTCCCCGGCCAGAACTCGAAGGGCTTCTGGGCGTAGAGTGGAGCCATCGCCAGCAGCAAGACAGACAAGCGAAGCATAAGACAAAGTGTAACGCGCCTCTCCAACCGCCTGCGCCGCGCCGTAACATTCGCGGACTATGCCACGCCAGCACGCTTATGCGATACAAGGTTGTCTTTGCCGCCGCGGCATTTTCGATGCTGGCGTGGGCCCAGGAACCGCCGGTGATTCCCATTTGGCCGGCCGGCAATCTGCCTGCCGACGCCGCCTCCCAACATGAGGTGGTCGTGGAAAACGCCGCCCACGAGCACACCGTCACCAACATCCACAACCCCACCATCACGGCCTACCTGCCGCCCGCGGAGAAGGCCACCGGTGTGGCCATCGTGGTGGCCCCTGGCGGTGGCCATCGCTTCCTCTCCATCGACCACGAAGGCTACGACGTCGGCAAGTGGCTGGCCAGTATCGGCGTGGCCGGTTTTGTCCTCAAGTATCGCCTGGCCCACGCGGAGAACTCCCCCTACACCGTGGAAGACGCCGATCGAGACGCCCAGCGCGCCATCCGTCTGATCCGCGCTCGCGCCGCGGAGTGGCGCGTCGATCCGGCCAAGGTGGGGATACTCGGATTCTCCGCCGGGGGTGAGGTCGCCGTCCTTGCCGCCACCAGGTTCGATCGCGGCAAGCCGGAATCGTCCGACGCCATCGAGCGTCATAGTTCCCGCCCCGATTTCCAGGTGCTGATCTACCCCGGCGTGCAACCCGCCAACATCGTGGTGACCAAAGACACGCCCCCGGCATTCATGCTCTGCGCCAACAACGATGCCGGTCCCTCCAACGCGATTCCCGCCCTGGCCCAGGCGCTGAAAAAGGTGGGCGTGCCGGTGGAGATTCACATCTACAACAGTGGCGGCCACGGTTTTGGCATTCGTCCGCGCCCGCTTCCGATTTCGAGCTGGCCCCTGCGTTTGCAGGAATGGCTGGTGGACAGCGCCATTCTGCCCAGCCAGACGGCTCCCTGACGACCGGCTGTGAAAGAACCAATTATGGCCGCCGGCCCCCGGCCCCAGCCCCCGGCCCCAGCCCCCAGCCCCCGGTCCCCGGCCCCCGGTCCCCGGCCCCCGGCCCCCGGCCCCTGGCCCCTGGCCCCTGGCCCCTGGCCCCCGGCCCCCGGCCCCTGGCCCCCGGCCCCCGGCCCCCGGCCCCCGGCCCCCGGCCCCTGGCCCCCGGCCCCCGGCCCCTGGCCCCCGGCCCCCGGCCCCCGGCCCCTGGCCCC
>Ga0182021_10007508_pt1 | contig 12924 bp, 8 predicted proteins | sample 612E3MmetaG_FD_120493 | JGI IMG/M metagenome (GOLD analysis project Ga0182021, IMG submission 120493) | Permafrost microbial communities from Stordalen Mire, Sweden - 612E3M metaG (Illumina Assembly) | ecosystem: Environmental > Terrestrial > Soil > Wetlands > Permafrost | place: Sweden... | reverse complement strand
GTGCTGCTCACGGCGCTGGAACTGGACGTGTTCACTACGGTCGGAGAAGGCGCCACCGCTGCAACGGTCTCACAGAGGCTGGGCACCGATCCCCGCGCCACCGAGATGTTGCTCAACGCCCTGGTGGCCGTGGGCGCCCTTGGCAAAGGCGATGCAGTGTTCCGCTGCACCGGGGAGTCAAAGGCGCTGGGGCCCGCGCGGCCGGGCCTTCTGCACATGGTTCATCTCTGGGATACCTGGTCCAGCCTCACTGAATGTGTGAAATCAGGTAGCGCCGTGCGGTCACGAGGTCCCGCGAGCTTCCCCGAGGCGCGCACCCGCGCCTTCATTGCCGCCATGCACGCGCGTGCTCGGGACAGCGCCCAGGAAACCGTGCGCCTCTCCGGAATCCGCGAGGCGAAACACATGCTCGACGTGGGCGGCGGCTCAGGCGCCTTTTCCATCGCCTTTGCCAAGGCGTGTCCCGATCTGCGCGCGGAGATCCTGGATCTGGGGGCGGTCGTGCCCCTGGCAGAGGAATACATCCGCGCGGCGGGTCTGCAGGATCGTGTCCGTGTCCGGCCCGGGGACATGCGCACGGCTGAATTTGGCGAAGGCTTCGACCTGGTGCTGCTCTCTGCTGTCTGTCACATGTTCAGCGAAGACGAGAACCGCTCGCTGATCCAGCGCTGCGCCCGGGCCTTGCTACCCGGGGGTCATCTCGTGATCCGCGAATTCATCCTGCAGGAAGATCGCACCGCGCCCCTGCACGCGGCCCTCTTTGCTCTCAACATGCTGGTGGGAACCGAGCGCGGGAACACCTATACCGAGGGCCAATACCGGGCCTGGATGCAAGAGGCCGGCCTTGGCACCATCGCCCGCCCCGACCCCGAAGGCGATGTGCTGGTCGCATCGAAGCCAGGCTAGCAGACACGATCGACTGGCGGAGTGTCGATGCTTTAGTGCCGGCGACGACGCGCCAGCATGACGATGGCGCCGAACAGCCCGGCGAGGAGCCAGGGGCCGAGGGCCTTGGCCGAAAGCCATCCGCCTACTGCGCACCCGCTGCTGTCGCTTGGCTTGCCAGCGTCACTGCCGCTCGTGCCTCCCGCACCTCCAGTGGCTGCGATGCCGGACCCGCCGGTTGCCGAAACCCCGCCCTGGCCGCCGGCTCCGCCAGGAGTGTAGGGAAGGCAGCTGCTGGGTGCCGTGACCGGGCCCCCGTCGATAGCTGCGGGCAATGGAAACCCGCTAGGGCGGAGAGTGTTCAGCGTTTCGGCGGGGACGGGCGGAACCCCCGCACCCTTGGTCCGACACCAGACCTCGTCAGAACCGCTCCATGCGTGGCAGACGTTGGTGTAGCAGTAGGGCAATAGCAGCGGATCACATCGATCTGCCATGCCTCGGGTTGCCCAGCAGATCAGGCACTCTGAGGTCGGAGTCTGCTGGTTGGCAATTGTGCAAGTCTCGACGTAGCCATCCGGGGGAGGCAGGTCCGCCCAGGCCGGGCGCGCCAGCGTGAGCGAGCCGGCCAGGGTCAACGCAAGACCGAACCATCGGGTATTCATGGGACCTCCCACGTCTGCAGTCAGTTCAAGGATCTTCCCCGTCTCCTCGCCCTGTCAACCAACTTGCCCATCTTGCTGTGCGCCAGGTGTGTCCTGGATCACATGGCAGACTGGCGGCCGCTCCATCCGTAGGCTTGAGTGACTGCCCGGTAGTTAGTAAGACTCCCTAGCCAATGATCGGTGCTGCCAAATCTGCCGGCCGGTGCCTCCGCGGTACCTGAGGCCAGCGGGCATCCGGCTGGAACGCCCCCGCATGAACGAAACCACACCCGCATATCCTTTCCTCGATCCCGACCTTTCCCTCGACCAACGTGTCGAGGATCTGGTTGCGCGGCTGACCCTGGGAGAGAAGGCCCAGCAGATGCTGCACGAGGCGCCCGCCATCCCGCGCCTGGGCGTGCCGGCCTACAACTGGTGGAACGAGGGGCTGCACGGCGTGGCGCGGGCCGGAATTGCCACGGTCTTTCCCCAGGCCATCGGCCTGGCCGCCATGTGGGACGTCCCGCGCCTGCACGCAGTGGCAGTGGCCATTGCCGACGAGGCCCGCGCCAAGCACCACGAGTACGCACGCAAAGGCGACCGCGGCCTGTACAAGGGGCTCACGCTCTGGGCCCCCAACATCAACATCTTTCGCGACCCACGCTGGGGACGCGGGCACGAGACCTACGGCGAGTGCCCCTTTCTCACCTCTCGCCTGGCCGTGGCCTACTGCCGCGGCTTGCAGGGTGAACACCCCCGCTACTTGAAGACGGTGGCCACGCCCAAGCACTTCGCCGTGCACAGCGGCCCCGAGGGCCTGCGCCACGGCTTCGACGCCGTGGTCACCCAGAAGGACCTGCGCGAAACCTACCTGCCCGCTTTCCACGCCTGTATCACCGAGGCCAAGGCCGAAAGCATCATGGCCGCGTACAACCGCACCAACGGCGAGCCCTGCTGTGGCAGCCCCACGCTCTTGCGCCAAATCTTGCGCGAGGAATGGGGGTTCGGCGGCTTCGTGGTCAGCGACTGCTGGGCCATTCAGGATTTCCACCAGAGCCACAGGGTGACCAACAGCTTCGCGGAATCGGCGGCGCTGGCGATACACTCGGGTTGTGACCTCAATTGCGGCTGCGCCTACGGCCACGTCCCGGCCGCGGTAGCCGCCGGGCTTCTAGCCGAGAAAGATCTCGACATCTGCCTGCGCCGGCTGTTCCGGGCTCGCATGCGCCTGGGCTTGTTCGATCCGCCCGAGCGCGTGCCCTACGCGTCCACTCCCTACGAGATCAATGACTGCGATCGGCACCGAGCCCTGGCCCGCGCCACGGCCTGTGCGTCGGTGGTTCTGCTCAAGAATGACGAAAGGCTTTTGCCGCTGCGCAAGGACCTGCGCAGCATTGCGGTCATCGGTCCCAACGCCTACGACCATCAAGTCCTATGCGCCAACTACTTCGGAACCCCGTCGCGTGCGGTGACGCCGCTTGAAGGGATCCGCGCTGCGGTCTCTGCGCAGACCAAGGTCTGGTACGCACAGGGTTGCAGGCGGCAGGGAACCGCGACCGACGGCCTGGGCTGCGCCGGACACCTGGCCGAGGCGCTCAGCATCGCCGAACGCGCCGACGCAGTGGTGCTGTGTCTGGGCCTGTCCGCCGAGATCGAGGGCGAGCAGGGTGATGCGAGCAACTCGGAAGCGGCCGGGGACAAGGCGGATCTCGATCTTCCTGGCCTGCAACCGCGCCTGCTGGAGAGCATCGTACCCCTGGGCAAGCCCACCGTGCTGGTGGTCATCTCGGGCAGCGCGCTCGATCTCGGCTGGGCCCATGATCATGTGGGTGCCATCGTCCAGGCCTTCTATCCCGGCGAAGAAGGCGGCAACGCGCTGGCCGACATCCTCTTCGGTGATGTCAGCCCCGCTGGCCGCCTTCCCGTGACTTTCCCGCGCTCGCTGGCCGACGTTCCCGATTTCAAGGACTACAGCATGAAGGGGCGCACCTATCGCTATCTGGAGAAGCCCCCGCTCTATCCCTTTGGCTATGGCCTTTCCTACACGCGCTTCCACTATCAGGATATCGCTGTCGCACCGGCGCCCATTCCGACTGGCGCCGACGTGTCCGTGTCTGTGACAGTAGAGAACGTAGGCACCCGGCCAGGCGATGAGGTCGTTCAACTCTACCTGGCAGACCTCGAGGCCTCCTGTCGCGTGCCCCATCACAGCCTGCGCGGCTTTGCGCGCGTGCATCTTGCGCCGGGCGAGGCCCGTCGCATTTCTTTTCAGCTTTCTCCGCGCGATCTGTCGCTCATCGACGAGCGCGGCCAGCGCGTACTGGAGCCAGGCCGCTTCCGCGTCAGCGTGGGCGGCAACCAGCCCGATCCGCGCAGCCAGGAGCTAACCGGACAAGCCCCGCTCTCCGTCGAGTTCGACGTCGTGGGTACCGCCCTCGAGTTGCCGTACTAGGAGTTGCTCACCTGCCCAGAGAATTTCCTGCTCTGGTTCCATCACCTCGGCTGGGACTACGTCATGCCGTCCGGACGCTCCCTTTGGGACGAAATCTGCCGCCACTACACAGCGGGCGTGGCCGCGGTGCAGGCCATGCGGCGAACCTGGGACGCGCTAGCTGATTTCACCGACAGGCTTCGCTTCGAGCAGGTTCGTGGCCTGCTCGAAATCCAGGAGCGAGAGGCGCGCTGGTGGCGCAATGCTTGCGTGCTCTATTTCCAGACCTTCGCGCGTCGCCCCTTGCCCGATGGCCTGCCGCGCCTGGAGGGAACGCTGGAGGAATATCGGACGCGCGACTCAGACCCGAGCCGAGGAGTTCGCTGAAATCCTGCGAAGACCGGCGCTCTGGGTCCTTCGCGAGACCCAGCCTGGTCTCGCGTAGGCGCATGTCGCACCTAAGGCGCAACGGGCGTGGGGTGCTGCTCTTATCTTCAAGGTTGGAACCAACTTGTTGAAACGAGCGATGGGCATCGGAATCCAACCGGACAGCATGACGAGGCCGAGCGCGAGGGCGCGAGCACAGCGAGTGGGTGTGGTGGGGAAGGTGCAGGTCCCGAAGTCCCCGAAGGGGGAAGCGAGCGGGGAGGGGCGGATGAGGGGCCGAAGGGCAAAAAGACGGGTGCGACTAAATTATTGCCGACGTCTGCCGTTGTCAGAAGATCGGGAGGGCGAATTCCTGTCCATGAGTAGAACCAAACGCGTCTCGCCAAAGGTTTGCGGCCTCGGAGCTACACCATGAGCGACGTCGTGCCGCACATCCGCGTGGTGGCTGCCGTGATCGAGCAACAAGGGCGATACCTCATTACCCAGCGACGCTCGACGGCTGTGCTTGCCGGCTTGTGGGAATTCCCAAGCGGCAAGGTCGAGACAGGCGAAACCGACGAGGCTGCACTCCGCCGGGAGCTGCGCGAGCGCGTCGGTGTCGATGTGGACGTGGGTGGCTCCACCGCCCACCGCACCCACCGCTACGATGGCTATATCGTTGACCTGTTTCTCTATCGAGCCAGCATCACGACCAGCCAAGAACCTCGCCCAGTCCGGGTGGCCGACATTCGTTGGGTGGCGCCTCAGGAGTTGGAGAACTACGCCTTTCCTCCGGCTGACCAGGCCACCACCGACCTGCTCCTCGGGATCAGCCGTGACACTTGCTTGTTCAAGCCGGCGCCTGCCAAGACCCTGCGCGCGCCAGTGCAGCATCCGGAAACTCACTAGAACCGCCTCCAGGACCGCCCGCCAGATCCGCTGGGAAGATCTGGCTTGTTGAAACGCGTCCCAGAAGAGGGGTACAATTTCTCTCTCTCTGTTGCGCCATGTAGGTTGATCCCCATGCCTGCAAATCGTCGTTTCGCGTTTGCTTCCCTGGCCCTGGGCTCCCTGCTTCTCACAGGCGCTTGTGTGAATTTGACGCCTCCAGAGAAACTGGTGAACGGTGGGGGTGGGCAAGGGGGAAAGCAACCCGACGCGGCGGTTTCACCTACGGTGGATGCGCCAGCTACTGGCGGCGTGGGCGGCAAGACAACGGGTGGCGCGGGTGGTGCGACGGCGGGAAGCACGGGGGACTCGCCGATGGGAGGCACGAGCGGTATTGACACGGGTGGCACGGGAGGCGTCAGCACAGGTGGTATCGGGGGCACCAGCACCGGCGGCATTGGCGGCGCTATCATAGGCGGCAGTGGCGGCATTGGCTCAGGCGGCAGAGGGGGTGCCAGCGCCGGCGGCAGTGGCGGCACCAGCGCCGGCCGCACAGGCGGCACTGCCACCGGCGGCACTGGCGGCATTGGCTCAGGCGGCACGACGGCAGGTGGCGCAGGTGGCATTCGAACGGGTGGTACCGGGGGCGTCGCGACAGGTGGCGCTGGCGGAACGGCCATTGGGGGGACGCCCGCAACCGGAGGGAGCACGAGCCCCGGCGACGCCGCGGTTCCGGACGTGCGACCGCCCACCGATCTCCCGCCAGTCGAGGTGGCTCCACCGCCCGATCGCGCGATAGATTTGCCCGCCGTCCCGGATCTAGTCCCCGACCTCCCCCAGGTCCCTGATGCGCCGCCGGATGGCCCGGTCCCGATTCCGGGACTCCTCCTCTACTATAGTTGCGAGCAGGTCAATGGCACCACGCTTCCCGATATGTCCGGCAACGGCAGGGACGGGACGCTGGTGGGCCCGACTAGCATCGCCGCGGGCAAGGTGGGAAACGCGCTGGTTTTGACCGCCAACAACGTGGATTCCGGAACGTCGGGTGGATACGTCGTGATGCCAGCGGCCCTCCTTTCCACGTCTTCAGCCATGACCATTGCCACCTGGTTCAAAACCAACAGCATTCTCGAGTTTCAGCGAGTCTTCGACCTCGGCGGCACCGGTGGCTCGACCTCGTCCATGTATCTCACGACAAGGTACACGACCGGCAACCTCCATTTCACCATCCGGATAACTCTTGCCGACGGAGGTCTGAGCCGGGAGGACATCGACGCGGCAGGGACAGTAATTCCCACGGGCGTGTGGGAGCATGTGGCCGTGGTGCTCGATGCGTCCGGCGGCCGCCTGTATCTGAACGGTGCCTTGGTCGGCAGCAACACAACGATGGTGATGCGTCCCCCCATCTTGGGTGCCACACCCAACGACTGGATAGGGCGTTCGCAGTTTGCGGTCAATCCCTACCTCGATGGCGCGATCGATGAGTTCCGCGTCTACAACCGCGGGCTGAGTGCGGCCGAGGTTCTCGCGCTCTACACCGGCCACTAGGCCAGCGCTGCACGAGAGCATACCGAAGGGGTGGCTGACGGCGATCGCTCCGGCCACAGCCACGACCACGACCTCCCGCGCCTATGGCGGGACCATGGAAGCCTTTCCGCTGTGCAGCGATCGGGGTAGAAGGCGGACGGGGATGCGGAACGAGACCGCCAACAAAAAGGCCAGGCCGTCGGGCCGGGCCGCCAAGAACGAAGGCAGTTTGCCAGCGGCGCTCGCGCCTGAGCCGCGATCGGTCTCGCTGCGCTGGTGGCCCGCCGTCATCCTGACCTGCTGGTCCTTTGGTTTCACCACCATGCAGGACTCGGATCTCTGGTGGCACCTGGCCGGCGGTCGCTGGATCGCGCAGACCCGCGCGCTCCACTTCACGGATCCTTTCTCTTTCACTCGCCACGGTCGGCCCTGGTTCCATCCCGAGTGGCTGACCGACGTCATCCTTCACGCCTGGGACAGGCTCTTTGGCACGGCTTCTTTGGTCTGGTGGAAGTGGGGTCTCCTGGTCGCCACGTTCGGCCTGCTCTTCCGTCTGTTGCGGCAAATCTGCGGCCGTTCAGGGAGCGCCTATCTCGCCATGCTGGCCGCCATTGCGATCGGGGCGCCGTTCTTCGACATCCGGCCGCAGCTCCATACCCTCCTCGGCTTTGTCGTGATTCTTTTCTTCGCGCTGACCCTGTCGCGCCGGCTGTGGATCCTTCCCCTTGTCCTGATGCTGTGGGCGAACCTGCACAGCGGTTTCTTGCTGGGACTGTTCACCATCATCATGGTGCTGAGCATCTCGTTCTTCTACGGCGAGGCTCCTCGACGAGCGGCCGTCCTTGGACTGGCCTGCGTGCTTGCTTGTTTCGTCAACGGCAACGGAAGTGATGCCCTCCTCTGGCCCATCCGATTCGCCCAGGACAGTCATTCGCCCTTCCTTCGCGTGGCCGAATGGTTGCCCCCGTGGGAGCCGGGAGGCATCCGCAGCAACCTGTACTACCCCTCGATTGCCACCTTCGTGGTGTCCTTGGTGATCGTGGTGGGATCAGGTGGCTACCGGCGGCAGCCCCGCCTTACTCTCTCCAGTGCGGCCATCGGGCTGGTCACCCTGGTCCTGTCTCTCAGGAGCCGCCGCTTCATTCCGCTCTTCGGTATCTCACAAAGCCTAATGCTCGCTCCCGCCTTGGCCGCGATCGCTGCGTCCCTGCGCCGGCGCATCGTGCCCGGAATGCCGTGGCTGAATCGACCGCGGGTTTGGCAGCTGGCGCTTCCCGTCGTAGCGCTGATCTTCGGTGGCCTGCGCCTCGCACCCTATCCCCTTTCCCGCAACGCCTTCCTCTACCTGACCGATCTGGACAGCTTCCCCGTGGAGGCGATGAACTTCATCGAGACCAACCACATCGAAGGCAAGGTCTTCAGCCTGTACAACTGGGGCGGCTACATCGATTTGCGCACGGAGGGACGCCTGCAGGTCTTCATCGACGGCCGCGCTGGCACGGTGTTTGACGAAAAGACCTATCGCCAGTACCTACGGGTCACGAACCTGCGCGACGGATGGGAGGACGTGATCTGGGACGCTGGCGCCGATTTTGTGCTCTGGCCGCAGCGCAACCCGAAGCAGATCGCCGAACTCCGCAAGTCCGGGCGCTGGCGGCCGCTGTACTCTGACCACGTGGCCGCCCTGCTGGCGCGCACGGACCGCCCCCTGCCAGGGCCGCTTTTGCCCACGCCCGATTCGCCCTGGCGGGATCTGGCGTTGGGCTGGTCGGCCTCACACGCCCACGAGTACAGCGAAGCCGAAGGCCATTTCGAGCGGGCTCTGCACCGGATGCCAAGCCTGCGCCCAGCGTGTGAATGGCTTGCCAATGCGCAGGCGCAGTCGGGCCGTCTGGCCCAGGCGGAAGCGACCGTGGACCGCTGTCAGCGCATGTTCCCGGATTCCGCGCGCCGCAAGCAACTTCTTGGTATCTTCCAAGCTCGAGCGGGCGGGCTTCCGCCCTAGTGCGATGTTTCGCTACGGCATTCTCAGCACCTCCCACTTCGCGGTCACCCGCATGATCCCCGCTATCCAGGCGGGGCGCGACACGACCGTCCTGGCGATCGCGTCGCGGGACGGACGCCGGGCTTCGGATACGGCGCGCGCGCTGGGTGTGGCCAGGGCCTACGACTCCTACCAGGCCCTGCTGGATGACCCGGATATCGACGCCGTGTACAACCCGCTGCCCAACCACCTGCACGTCCCGTGGTCGGAGCAAGCGGCGGCGGCCGGCAAGCACGTCCTGTGCGAAAAGCCCATCGCGCTCGACGCCGCACAAGCCCGCCGGCTGATTGCCGCGCGTGAGCAAAACCGGGTACTCATCTGCGAGGCTGCCATGGTGCGCGTCCAGCCACGCTGGCTGGCCGTGCGCGATCTCCTCCGGCACAAGACAATCGGCGAACTGCGCGCCTTTGTCGGGACGTTCGGCTACCGGCTCGGCTCGCATGACAACGTCCGCTACGACCCGGCCATGGGCGGCGGAGTTCTGCTCGACACTGGCTTCTATCCGGTCACCATGAGCCGCTTCTGCTTCAACGACGAGCCAGTCGCCGTCATGGCCCGGGCGGATCGCGACCCCGACCGGGGCGTCGATCGCCTGACCAGCGCGATCCTCGAATTCGCGCAGGGCCACGCGATCTTCACCACCGGCATGGAGACCTTTCCTGTGCAGCGAGCCCAGCTCATCGGCACCGGCGGTTACATCGAGATGCTCAATCCCTGGAATCCGCCCGGCAACTCCCCATCGGAGATCGTTGTCAACACCAGCCCGAACCTTGAGCAGCCGACGACTCAGAATCTCGGGTTCGATCCCGTGGACCAGTACACGGTCCTGGCCGAGCGCTTTGCGCGCGCCGCCGAGACCGGTGGGCCCGGCCCCATTCCGCTCGAAGATTCGATCAAGAACATGGCGGTCCTCGATGCGCTCCGACGGTCGGCCGCCAGCGGGCGTGCCGAGCCGGTTGGCTAGCTTTTTCACCACAGAGACCACGGAGGACACAGAGCCGGAGCGGAAAGGCGGAAGGGGTTGGTCTTGTCCGGCCCAAACCCCTTCTTCCTGTCCAATCTCCGTGTTCTCAGTGCTCTCTGTGGTGAAGAAGCCGACTAAATAGCCGACGATGTGCCTATGCTACACTCTTGGCCATGCATCTCGCTGCGAGAGGAACTGCATTTCGTGAATCCTGTTCCAACCTGGCGAGAGGCGGCTGGCCCCTGGCTCTGTTGGCGGTGTTGTTTCTTGGTTGCAGTGGAGCCTCCGGCTCGCCCCCTGCGACCGGTGGCGTGACTGATACCGGCGGGACCAGTGACAGCGCCGGACAGACAGGAATCACAGGCGGCCAGCAAGCATCGGGCGGTCAGGCCGGGACCACAGCCGCCACTGGCGGTCAGACCGGGACCACCGGCGGCCAAGCCGGGACCACAGCCCAACCTGCCTCCGGCGGCCAGACCGGGGCGACAAGGTCCAGCGGCCAGGCTGGGACAACGCCCGCTTCCGGCGGTCAGGCCGGAACCACCGGGCCCGCCTCCGGCGGTCAGACCGGGACCATGGGCCAGTCTGGCGCGGGCGGAACTACCGATCTGGGGGGCTCTGTTGCTGGAAGCAGCGGTCGCATCAGCACTGGTGGCACCACCAGCGCCAGCGGCGGCAGTTCCAGCGCCAGCGGCGGTCGTGTCGGCAGCGGTGGCACAACCAGCGCCAGCGGCGGCAGTTCTAGCGCCGGCGGCGGTCGTGTCAGCAGCGGTGGCACCACCAGCGCCAGCGGCGGTAGCTCCAGCGCCAGCGGCGGTCGCATCAGCAGCGGTGGCACCACCACCAGCACCGGTGGCATCAGCAGCGGTGGCAGCACCAGCGCCAGCGGAGGCAGTTCCAGCGCCAGCGGCGGAAGCACTGGCGGCAAGCCCGATCAGGGCTCGCTGCCAAACATCACCGTGCACTTGGCGGGCGATTCGACCATGGCCAATTACGCGGCGACTACCACGCAAGAGGGTTGGGGGCAGGAGTTTGGGCAATTCTTCATCAGCAAGGTGACGATTGATAATCAGGCTCAGGGCGGCGCAAACGTGCAAACCTTCTACTCGGGTCGCTGGAAGACCCTCATCGCCAACGTACAGGCCGGCGACTACGTGATGGCGGCGTTCGGGATCAACGACAGTGGCACTGCACACGGGCCCGTCACTCCGGCGGATTTCCAGGCGGAGCTCAGCACGATGGCGGATGAAGTCGCGGCAAAAAAGGCCACCTTCATCCCCACGACGTCATCCCCGCTGCAGGTGTGGGTCGGCGGCAAGGAGACCAACGATCGGCTGCAGCCGTATTGTGATGCGACGATTGCGGTGGGAAAGGCCAAGAGCCTGTTGGTCGACGATCTCAACGCGCGCGGCGTCGAATACTACAACTCGATCGGCCAGACAGCTGCGGCGGCCCTCACGTTCAACGGTGACAAGGCACACTTCGACAAAGCGGGCGCCACGGCGATGGCCCAGCTTGCCGCGCAAGAGCTGACTCGCATCGGCAGTCCTCTGGCAGCCTATTTGAAGTAACTACCGCCGCCGGCGACGACGGTGGGCGCGGCTGCGCGCACCTTGCCCGGGTTCCTCGCGCGTGGTCGCATCCGCTTCCGGCCCGTCTGAGCCATAAGGGCGCGCGCTTGCGCCGGCCGGGGCCAGGCGCTGCTGGCTGAAGAACTCCCAGGCGATCGCGACGAACACGATCAGCGTCGCCACCGACATCAAGGTGTACAGTTCATCCAGCGACGTGGGGGATGGCATGCCTTTGATCGGCGCCCACGCCACGAACTGGGTGAAGGCGGTGAGCAGCAGCAGCCGCGGGGCAAGCTGTTCGCTCTTTACGCACAGTAAGGCCACGACGATGAGAAACGAGTAGTAGTAACAGGTCAGCTCGACCCCAAAGGGAATGAACGTCGCCGACAACGCCAAAGCGGCCCACGGTTCGGCCTGGCGCACGGCCAGACCCAGCAGCACCAGGAAGGCGGCGACTACGGCGAAGTACACCGGCTGAGCCCGCCGGAAGCTGTCCAGCCGCGCCTGCTTCCATTTCGCCCACGGATCGGTCTGCCCTTCACTGCGCATCTTCCCACCCACCTCCGAGGGCCGGTAGGCCACCACCGTGCGCAGACCCATGTTGTTGGTCAGGGCTGTCCCCGAGTGTTTCATCGTGTTGCGCACGAAGTCCTGGTAGGTGCTGGCCCGGCCGACCACCGCCATGCCGGTAGGGACCAGGAGGACCGCGCCCAGGGCGGCGCCGGCGAAGAAGCGCATGTAGGTCGGGTGAAGCTTGCGATGCCGGAAGAGGTGATAGGCAGCAGCCAGTACGGGCGCGACGAAGAGGAAGATGGGGAAGATGCGCAGCAGAGTCGAGTACGCCAGCGCCAGCCCCGCGCCGATCGGACGCTCCTTCTTGAGCAGGCACACGCTTGCGATCATCCAGAACAGCCAGTCCCAGCGCAGAAACGCGCCCCCGGTCCAGTAGAAGCGCGAGGGAAAATTGGTGGCAAAGACCAGCAGCGCCACCGCCAACACACGCCAACCGAACGCCCACCAAATCATCAGACACCCGGCGGCGAGATAGGCCGAATCCAGCGAATTCAGGATGTAGATTTGGGTCTTGCTGGCAGGCGCCAGGTTCGAGAGCATCCAACCCGCGATGTTCCACACCGGAGTGCCGTTGTAGCCATGGTCGGTCTGCGCGTCGTCCCAACGGCGCGCGGTCTCGAGTGTGCGGAAGTAGGCCAGGTCGTGGTGGAAAGACTTCCAGCGCTCGGGGGTGAAGTGCTGCCTGCAGCGTTCCGGATGCGCCAGGATGTCAGCGGTGGTTTCCAGGATGTTGGTGCGCAGATTGGTGAGCTTGCGCAGTTCGACCCGGCGGCGCAGCTCCGGCAGCTCGGAATCGGCCACCGCCACGCACTCGTACAGTCGATCGTAGCTCAGCTCGCGCGAGTACTTCGAACCGATGTAGTAGTGAAAGGTGTCCCAGCCGTGAATGAAATTGGGGAAGTGGAAGGAACCGAAGTTGAAGTAGGTCAGAAACGCGACCAGTCCCAGCACGGCCAGGATGGCACTGCGCACCTTGCCCCGCACCCGCACGAAACGGACGAGCGAGTCCACCATGCCGGGGGTCTTCTCCTCGG
>Ga0182021_10007507_pt1 | contig 12924 bp, 9 predicted proteins | sample 612E3MmetaG_FD_120493 | JGI IMG/M metagenome (GOLD analysis project Ga0182021, IMG submission 120493) | Permafrost microbial communities from Stordalen Mire, Sweden - 612E3M metaG (Illumina Assembly) | ecosystem: Environmental > Terrestrial > Soil > Wetlands > Permafrost | place: Sweden... | reverse complement strand
CGATCCGCCACTGGTGGTTGTGCAGGTCGGCTTGGCGGACACGGTAGTAACCGCGTAGCTGTTGGCGAACGTCGTGCCGCCCGCCGGGCAAACTACCGAGTTCTTCAGGTAAGGGAAAACGTCAGTGTTAGCGACGGTCGCCCCGGAGGCCTGCTTGTTCTCCAGCGCCCACTGTTGCACGGCACCATCAATCTGGCGTAGGTTGTTGATGCAGGCGTTCTTCTGCGATTGCGTGCGGGCGCGGACGAAGTTGGGAATGGCAATCGCGGCCAGCAAGCCAATGATGGCGACGACGATCATGATTTCTACCAGCGTGAAACCCGCCTTGCGGGAGGTTCTATTCTTCATAACTAACTTTACCTTTCTGTTTGTCGCGGCGTGAACCGAGCAACAGGCGGGTTATTCATTATTACGGCTTTCGTTCACTGATTGCCTGTTGCAACCGCACAGTTGAGTACGCAAGTAACGTGCCACTCGCGAAACAATTAGTTGCTGGTATCAGCCGGAAGGACGTGGCCCTTGGCCGATCCGCCACCGGTGGCTGTGCAGGTCGGCTTGGCGGACACGGTAGTAACCGCGTAGCTGCTGCCGAACGTCGTGCCGCCCGCCGGGCAAACTACCGAGTCCTTCAGGTAGGGGAAAACGTCGGTGTTAGCGACGGTCGCCGCGGCGCCCTGCTTGTTCTCCAGCGCCCACTGTTGCACGGCGCCATCAATCTGGCGGAGGTTGTTGACGCAGACGTTCTTCTGCGATTGCGTGCGGGCGCGCACGAAGTTGGGAATGGCAATCGCGGCCAGCAAGCCAATGATGGCGACGACGATCATGATTTCTACCAGCGTGAAACCCGCCTTGCGGGAGGTTCTATGCCTCATACTAACTTCACCTTTCTGTTTGTCGCGGCGTGAACCGAGCAACAGGCTGGTTATTTATTATTACGGTTGTTGTTCACTAATTGCCCGCTGCAACCGCGGTTGCAATACAAAGCAGGCGGGATGCCAAGACCGTGGCCCCGGTAACGCAGATTTTTAATCCGCAGGGCGCTGAAGGCGGTCGCAGCGCCGGGAGGTTAAAAACCTGCGAAACAGCAGATTACAAATCTGCGCTACGCCAGAAACAAAAAAGGCTTGGGATTGCTCCCAAGCCTTTGTGAGTCAATGAATTGGACGATTACTGCAGGGTTTCCTGCAACACGTGCGTGGCCGGCGACTTCAGGCAGGTGGGCCGGGCGGCGACGGTGGAGACCGAGTAACTGTCGGCAAACGTTTTGCCGCCTGACGGGCATTTCACCTCACCGTGCAGATAAGGCAGAATGTCGGCGGGCGTCACCGTTGCGGTCTCGCCCTGTTTTGTTTCCGCGGCCCATATCTGAATGGCGCCATCAATCTGTCGCAGGTTGCTGATGCAGGCATTCATCTGAGCCGTGGTGCGGGCTTTTACGAAGTTGGGAATCGCGATAGATGCCAGCAGGCCGATAATGGCCACGACGATCATGATTTCCACCAGGGTGAAGCCCCCTTGGGCGGGTGTTCTTTTCTTCATAACTTTTCTTTCTGTTAATGCGGCGTGAACTCAGCAACCAGCGGTTATTATTAGTACAATAGGCGTTCACGTATTGCCGATTGCTGACCGCAGATAAAATCTAGCAGGCGGCCAAAGGAAATCAATCCGTAATTCCCCGTTTCGGTGTCCGTTCGTGACCCGAGCCGGGCGTCGGTTGAAGCCGCAGGCCGCCGTCTCAAATCTGGATTCCTTGTATGAGAAATGGACACACAGGGAGGCTTGTTGCCCACCGGAGGTCCGGTCTATCCTCCGCCATGCGAATGCTGAAACTCGGCCCCGCCGACGAGTGGTTTACTCCCGGCCGGTTTGCGCTCTGCCTTGCGCTGGCGGTGGCTGCCGCCTTTCCCGGCATTCTCCTGGGAAGCACCACCTTCGTTGTTCGCGACTTCGGCATGTTCAGTTTTCCGGTCGCGTACTTTCACCGCCAAAGCTTTTGGCGCGGTGAACTGCCGCTGTGGAATCCGTTCAATAACTGCGGGCTTCCGTTCCTCGCGCAATGGAACACGCTAACCCTCTACCCGCTCTCGCTCATTTACTTGCTGCTGCCTTTGAGCCGGTCGCTGTCTTTCTTCTGCCTGGTCCATCTTTTTTGGGGCGGCCTGGGCATGTATTTTCTGGCGCAGGATTGGACACGTCACCGGCTGGCGGCCGCGCTGGCTGGAGTCATCTTTTCGTTTAATGGCCTGTCGTTGAATTTCCTGATGTGGCCGAGTCACGTGGCCACGTTCAGTTGGCTGCCGTGGGTGGTGTGGCTGGCCCAGGCGGCCTGGCGCGAAGGCGGAAAGCACTTGGTCTGGGCTATCCTGGCCGCAGCCATGCAGATGCTGGCCGGCGGGCCCGAGACGATTGGGATCACCTGGCTCATCCTATTGGTCCTGGCTTGCGGGGACTGGATCGCTCGCAACGGGCCGCGAGGGATAATGATCCTGCGATTCACCGGCCTGGGGTTTCTGGTGGGGCTGGTTTGCGCCGCGCAGTTGCTGCCGTTCCTGGAACTGCTGGCGCACTCGCAGCGCGATAGCGGCTACAGCGCCTCGACCCACGACTGGTCCATGCCGTTCTGGGGTTGGGCCAATTTCCTGGTGCCGTTGTTCCGAACCTCGCCAAGCGCCCAAGGCGTCCTCCTGCCCAACGGACAATACTGGGCCTCCTCTTATTATGCTGGCATCGGCACGGTCGCACTGGTGGCGGTGGCCGTCCGGCGCGTGACGCACTGGCGCGTGCGTGCGCTGGCCGTGCTCTTGTTGCTGGGTCTGGTATTGGCGCTGGGCGAAGGCACCCTGCTCTATCGCGGGTTGCGCTGCTTTCTCCCCGGACTGGGCCTTGTGCGCTACCCGGTCAAAGCGGTGATTCTGACTTTGGCGCTCGCGCCGCCGCTGGCCGCCTATGGACTTGCGGCTCTGACCGGCGACCGGCCACGCGCCGGCCGCTTCGAGTTGGGTTGTGCCGCGGTGATCCTCCTCCTGACGGGGGCGATTGTTGCCGTGGACTGGCGCTCCGCCATCCCGGAGGACGCCTGGCGCGCGACCTGGCAGAGCGGGTTGTCCCGCGCGGCGTTTCTGATCCTGATTGCGCTGGTGACCGCGGCGCTGCTGTGCGCTCATGGCCTTTGGCGCACGCTCTGCGGTGGCCTGCTGGTGCTGGTTTTCTGGCTGGATCTGCTGACCCACACGCCAACGCAGAACCCCGGGGTGGACTCTGCGGTCTATCGCCCCGGCTGGACGCGGGCACAACTGCAGCCGAACCTCCAGCCGAGACTGGGTGAATCGCGAGCCATGATAACGCCCGCCGCCCTGGAGATTCTCCGCTACAACGCCCTGCCCGGCCTGGCAGAGACTTACTTGCGCAATCGGCGGGCGATTCGGGCCAACTGCAACCTGCTGGACGAATTGCCCCAGGTGGATGGTTTCTTCTCCCTCACACCACGCGAAAGCTACCGGCTGACCAGACTCCCGTACGACCAACGGGAGCACGAATTTCCGGCACTGCTGGATTTCTGGGCGGTGTCGCAAATCACCGCTCGCGGCACCACTGCCGAATGGGTGCGGCGCCCCACAGCCATGCCCATCTTGTCCGCCGGACAGCGACCGGTTTTTGCCGACGACGCCACTGCCTTTGCCGCGTTCGCCCAGACCAATCTCGATTTGCGGCAAATCGTGTTCCTGCCGCTGGAAGCCCGGGGCGAGGTTTCCGCCACGCGGCAGGTGGGGGCGCGCGTGCTGGCCACGCAATTCGCGAACCAGAAGGTCTTCATCCAAGTGGAAGCTCCCGCCCCGAGTGTGGTGGTCATTTCCCAGACCGATTATCCGGCCTGGGAAGCTTATGTGGACGACCAACCGGCAAAACTCTGGCGAGCCAATTACGCCTTTCAAGCGTTGCAAGTGCCGGCCGGGAGTCATCGGGTTCTATTGATTTATCAGGACCGGAAATTCCTGGCAGGGATCGTCATCTCCGCCTTGGGTTTGCTGGCGTGCCTGAGCCTCTGGCTGCGGGCCCATTCGCGGACCCCAATGACTTCGCGCTCAACTGGACATGCTCTCCCCGGTTAATACTTCTGCTTTGTATGATTCAAGACCCGGATACCTGGTCTGTCTGAACCCTCATAAATGGGCCGGTTGCTGTATTCTCGATTTTGTAAACCCGGTAAGGTATAGTCCCCCGCCAGAGAAAACGGTCCGAGGGAGCGATCTCCACCGAGTAGGCATTGGGACGGGCAACGGTCTTGCCCGCATAAAGAGCCAATAGGCAGTCATTGGACAGAACGAGCGGGCTGGCGACGAAGCCCGCCGCCATCATCGGGGGGGGCGCCCGAAACTGTTTAGTGGGCTTTGCCGGAATCCCATCCCAAACCCAGAGCCGAACGAGGGAGGGCTGGTAGAAGAACTCCCGCAAGCGGCCCGCAACCGTTGGCTCCACATCAATCTCCACCCAGATATCTGACTGGCCATAAGACTGCAGTTCAATCGGTTCCCCAACTCGGACCGTCCCCTGGCGCAGCAAGGCAAGTTCAGGCGCGACTGAAGATCTTGATTTCAGCAAGAGGAATCCGCCTTCATTCCCGATCGGCTCATAGTTCCTCAACAAGTAGCGAAACGCCAAGGCATCCTCAAGCACCGGGAGCCTGCCATCAATACTACCTAGCTTCGCCAGGACGAATTCCGGGGCCGAACTGGAGGAGTAAAACCGCTCATTCAGCCTCATCAGCGGAGCGGTATAGGCAGAATAACTTTGAAAGACCGGCCGCGGCCGGTAATTCAGTTCGTTAAAGACTGCATACGCCTGGTAGTTGCCAAACACGTCCACTGACGCCGGGCCGATCATTTCCCGCAGCCGAGGAAGCGCGGCACGGTGCCGCTCCAGCCTGAGCGACTGTTCCATTTGCGCGCGGTACTCTCCTGGCCAAAGCAGGGTAGCGGCATTGGCCGCAGCCTGGCGGAAGGGCTTATCGAGGTGGAGGAATTCCGGGTAGAGCAGCGACTGCTGGGTGAGGACGGCGCACAGGCAGCAAGCGCCAGCCAGTTGGTAGGTCCAACGGCCCGGCTTTAAAGTGGGCCGCGGCAATGCTCCCAAAACCAAGGCCAGAACCGGCGCGAATCCAAGAAAGAACATCGCGTGATGTGGGTCGGCGCGCACAAAACCGTGTTTCCAAGTGACGAAAAGCAGCAAAAGCAGCCAGGTGAAAAGCAACCGCTGGCGCCACCTCTGTTTTGTATCCCCTCTCTCCTGCGTCTGGTATCTCGTCAAAGCAGCCCCGAGCGCCGCGAACAGTGTCAGGAGCCCTCCCACCAAAGCCACCGAGGTCGGTTCCAAGCCCATTGCCCCGTTGTACCCGCCGGCAATGCCCAGGCCACCCGCCAAAAACGCCGGTATGTGCGACATTGTCTGTCCCAAAACCGCCCTGCCGCCGAGGAAACCCGAAATAAAGCCCAAAACCAGCGCCAGGCTCAACCGGCGGCAGCCGCGCAGCCTCAGGTCAACAGCCAGCACGCTCACGGTCAAGCTCGCAAGGACCAGTCCCGTAATCTTGGTAAGCGCACTGAAGACCGCCAATAGCACCAGGCACAGCACATAAACCCTCAGACGCGGGCGGAACTCACAGGCACAGAGGAGTCCCCAACACAAAAAACCGATATTGATTAGCAGATCCTGAGTTCCGTTCTGGACATCCGCGGTAAACAGAGTGAATACGGCGATCGTCAGGAGCCGCCACCCCAATCTCAGGCGCCAAGCCAACAAACAAACTCCCACCGCCACGCCAAAACAGAGCATCGTATCAACTGCCAGCCTGAGTCCTCCAGTATCAGGCGTGAAATAGAAGATACTCAAGAAACCCAGCGGTCCATACGTATAGACAATGTCTGTGCCAAATTGCAGGCCTTTTTGGTGCGCGTAGTTCAAAACCGCCGACCAGGAGGACTCCATGCCATTGGTCAAAGGGATGCGAGGAACAGTCAGAAACGTCAAGGCGAGAACGAAAGCGGTGAGCAGCGCCACCATGGTATCGCCGCGCAGGAAGCTATTCGCCAAGGCAGTGAATCTCCCCCTGCCCCTCAACCCCGTCGTCCCCTTGGGGGTGGAATCATCGGATGGCACCCTCGGCAGCTCAGCAGCCGCGCACCTGGTACTGCTCCATTTGTATGCTCGCTCTAGGCTGGTCATGATCCAAACCACACGGCGGCCGGATGCCGGCGCCGATTTGATAGCAAACGACTTCTTGTGAAGGCATCGAAGTATGTAGCATGCCGGGGATGATAGCTCAGAAGGCGCGGCTGGGTCTTATGAAGATGAATGCATTGCGGATAGACGATCCGCCGGCCCTTTCGGAGCCAGGATCCGAAAGCCGCTCAACCGCGTTATTTCCCGGTAATCCTCCCGCAGGTAGTGGATCAGAGGGCCCTGTGCATTGAGTTGTGGGCCCAACAGGTAGAGCACTTGACTCTCCCTGACCAGAACGAGGGGGCGGTTAGCTTTCCGCAATGCAGCGACAACTTCAGCCTGCTGACCGTCCCGGCTTGGGATACCAGAACCGTTGACGTTAAACCAAGTGGGCGGCCGTTTGTCGGTCCAAAGATAAAGGCTATTCAGGAGGGGAGTGGCAATGAAGGTATCACATTCCTTTTCCAGGTAATGCGCCAGGGCGCGGTAAACTTCGGCTTGGCTGTCTGGCAGACGGAGGTGGCGTGCGCCGCGCAGTTCCAGCGGCGGGGCTGAGGCGTAATAAGACCAACGCGAGCGGGGCGCGCACCAACAAACGACGAACAAGTACAGCAAGCCCACCAGCCCCAATCCGTGCAGCAGCGGCGCGGTCCGTGGGGCGAGGAGCCGCAGGTGCTCGTTGACACGTGGCTCGGCCGCCAACGCGACCCATGCATCATGAAGACAAAGTGAGTAAACCAGCACGGCTAGAAACGTGGCGACACAAACCTGGGTGCCTGCCACCGGATAGGCCTGCAGACCCTGCCAGGCAGCCAACAAGCACAGCATGGCCCTGGGAAAGAGGTCCCGCGAATGGCCGAGGGAGTTCTTCGGGGCCTGGATCAGGGCCAACCATAACCAAGGTAGAAGGTAGCCCAACTGACTCCTGCAATCGGTCACGAAAAAGAGGCACCCCAGGAGACCATAGCTGCCTTTCAGTGCCGCTATCGCCAGATTGAACCGCTCCCAGCACGCTCGGTACCGAAGTGCGACCGCCGCCATCAACAACGCGGCTGCACCCGACCAGACACCATTGGGAATGATTAACGGAAAGCATTCGAAACCGGGCATTCTCCCCGGTCCTTTGACTGTGCTCGCCGTCAAGGCCGAAAGCGACGTGCCGTTCATCAGCATAGCCAGCAGCAGCAGCACCGACACGACGCCAAAAGGTATCCCGGTTCGAAGCCATTCGCGAACACCGAGCCTGCGTTCGCCGGCCAGAGTATAGGTGAAGGCGCCGGTCGCGATAACGCTGGCGCAAACCACAGAACCGTAGTCGCGCGCCCAAGCCGAGGCGAGATGTGCACGCATCAACAGGAATGGGAGCGAGCCACTCAACACCAGCAGGCAGAAAAACAAACCGCGACGGGCTTGCAGAAACGGGGCGCAGCTCGCTAGTGCCATCAGCAGCGCGAGCCCGAAGAAGGCCCCCACGTTGATCTTGGTGAACAGCAAGGCTGCGCCCATCATTCCGAGCAGTGCGAGTGCCCACCGCCGCTGCGAACCTGTCGCCACCGCCAGGATCGCCAACGCCAGAACCAATGCCACCAGTTCCTGTGGATGCCCGGGTTCCCGCGCGATGTGCTCTAGATGCACGGTCGCCTGCATGAAAATGAAAACACCGAACACGGCCGACCGCGTCATCCGCCCGCCGGCCAATGCCAGGACACAGGCTGCTCCCAGCCAATGAGCGATGCAGATGATCCCCGTGACATCGTGAGTCACCGGCAAACACGTTGCCCTGTGAAGCAGTGCTTCGTAGATGAAATAGAAGGGTCCGTAGGCCAAACGCACGCTGTCATAAAGAGGATACCCCTCAAGATACCCCCGCATGCAGACCATCATGGTACCCTGGTCGTCGTAGGGGGCAAACTGGCTGAAAGTGATGCTGAATGCATAGACACCGGCAATGGCAATGAAAATCAGGGCCACCGGCCCCAGGATCCAGGCGGGAAGACCAGGCTTCTGATGCCGCTGCTCTGTTTCCCAACCGTCGGCTTTCGTCCCGTTGGGTTGATTACTTACCATGATTCGCCAGCAGTCTAGCAATTCTAATGCCAGAGAATATGCGATATTGCAGCGGCTGATCCGCCGCCAGAATCTTGGCGAGAATTAATTCCACACACTCGTCCAATTGATAATACGCGTGGTGGCCAAGTGGATCGACAAACAAACCAAGGCGGCCAGACGCCCGAGAGGAATCCAGGTTGAGGCGCGGTTTATGGATGCCTGGCCTGGAGCCCCCCTCAGGGGAATAGCTGCTCATCCTGATTTCGCCCTGCCGATGTCGGCGCAGGAACTCCAGCAGATTACAAATCTGCGCTACGAACTATCGGTTGTCGCTCGCCGTATCCACACCTCGCGGCTGGCCCGCCTCGCGGCGACGCCGGCTGGAGGCCGATCAGGCAGCGCCCGGCAAATGCCCGAGGCCAGCAGGACAGTTTAGCATCGAGCTTCTGGAGCCTGTTTAGCAAGTGATGGAAAACATCGAACAGCACCAGGTGGGAGAGGCTCGCCCGCCGGAAAGGCAGATCATAACCGTCGCAGACCAGGTCCAGCCACGGGTTCGGAAACAGGTCCGTTGCCAATGCGTTCGGCAGGAACGTCTTGAGATTGCCGATGCCGGAGCCGAGCTCGACGACACGCCCCGGAATGGCCGGCTCAATGAGCGCGAGGATGCGCCGGGTGAAAGCCGCGTAGATTTCCTTGAGCAACGGTTTGGCGTCCCAGGCACGCAGGTTACGTTCGATCTCCGCCTGATGCTCCGTGAGCCGCGCCGTCATGCAATGAACTTCAAGCGCCGCGCGGCGAAAACCACCATGCGCAGCAGCAGCCAACCGTGACGCCAGCGATGGATGTTCGTCTGGCCGTAGGTCCGCGCACGGTAGCGGAACTGGGCAGCTCCTCGGGCGGCATCGTCAAATCCGCGTCGAGGATGAACAGCACATCCCCGGTGGCGGCGGCGAAGGCCTCGCGCACCGCGCCGCCCTTGCCCCGGCTCTGCTGTTTGAGCATCTTGATGTTCCGCGTGGGGTGCCTGGCTGCGATCCGCTGAATCTCACCCCAGGTGTCATCCTTCGAGTGGCCCTCGATGAAAAGGAGTTCGGTGCCCAGCCCCGTTTCTGGCGTGCGCCGGACGGCGTCTTCGATGTTTCCGGCTTCGTTGCGGGCGGGAATGACGACGGAGCAGCGGTATTGTGGCCGGGACGCCGGCTGTGGCTTTGGCCGCGCGATCAGCGTCACCGTAAGGCAGAAATGCGGCAGTAACGGCGCCAGCCAGCGGTTGAAGAGCCAATCCACCAGGGGCGTGCGCACCGGCCAGAGAATCCGTGTGTCGGTCTTGATGACCTCCCATCCGGCGATATAGAGCAGGTTCCTGGTGTCGTCGGCCGAGAGCCAGTTTTGCAGCAGGGTGGGCGCCTTGAGGCCCAGCTTTCCCGCTGTCTGCAACACCGGGCGCCAGAGGTTGTTGAAGAAGTTCAGCACGAGCCGCGTGCGGGGATGAGCGACCGCGAGCAGCCGTTCCATCAGCGCCTGCACGTCCGGCAGATCGTTCACCAGGTCTGATAGGAGAATGTAATCGAACTTCTCGCCGCTCGAAAACTCCGTGGCTTCGGCAACCTGAAACTCCAACTCTGGGTGCCGCGCGCGGGCCAGCGCGATCATGGCCGGGCTGAAATCCACACCCACACCCTGCACCGGCTTCACCGCCGCCAGCAAATCCCCCAAGCCGCAGCCGACCTCCAGCACGCGCAAACCGGCTGGGACCCAAAACGCGTACAGGCGGCGCAACAACTGCTGGTAGTAACGGCCCGACTCCCGCGCCCGAAACGCGGCCCGTTGTTCATAAAATGCCCGCCGGTCAATCATCGCGCTATGCTCGTAAGCGAAAATGCCGCTTCTGGCGAGTGGCAAAATCGGATTTCGGCCTTGGATTTGCCACCGGATGTGCCACAGTCCGGGGGCATGTTTGGCAATGGATCTGAACCTGTCGCCGGGTGCTCCGCGGATGAATGGTTCACGCCCGGGCGTTTCGCCGCATTGCTTGCAGTGCTGGTCGCCGCCGCTTATCCCGAAATCCTGACGGGCCAAGGCGCCTTTTTCCATCGCGATTTCGCCCTTTTTGGTTACCCGCTCGCCTTTTACCACCGGGAAAGCTTCTGGCGGGGCGAAATCCCGCTCTGGAATCCGCTGAACTACTGTGGACTGCCCTTTCTGGCCCAATGGAACACGATGGCGCTCTATCCTCTGTCCCTGTTTTATCTGCTGCTGCCGTTGTCCTGGTCGCTGGGAATCTTCTGCCTGGCCCATTTCTTCTGGGGAGGACTGGGCATGTACTTCCTGGCATATCGCTGGACGGGCAACCGGTTTGCAGCAGCGGCGGCGGGCCTGGTGTTCTCGTTCAACGCGCTGACGCTCAACTGCCTGGCCTGGTCGCACATCACCGCCACGCTCAGTTGGCTGCCGTGGGTGGTCCTGACTACGGAATGCGCCTGGCACGGCGGCACACGCCAGATGCTGACCGCCGCGCTCGTTGGGACGATGCAAATGCTAACCGGCACGCCGGAAGTGATTTTACTGACCTGGGTGTTGCTGGCTGCGCTGTTCGCTGGAGAGATGATTCAGGCGCCCGTGGGCCGGGGGCGGATGACTGCCCGTTTCGTGATGGTGGTGCTTTGGGTGGCCGGTCTGGCTGCGGCGCAATTGCTTCCCTTTCTGGACCTCCTTGCCCATTCGCAGCGCGATAAAGGCTTCGCCGACTCCCTGTGGCCCATGCCGGCCTGGGGCTGGGCCAATTTTGTGGTGCCTTTGTATCGCATGTATCGCACCTCCTTGGGCGCCTATGCGCAGCCGGACCAATACTGGATTCCTTCCTATTACCCCGGTGTGGGCGTACTCGCGCTGGCGTTGTTGGCGGTCGGCTTGGTGCGGCGCCGGCTGGTGTGGTTGTTGGGCGCGCTTACAGTGCTATGCTCTCTTCTGGCCCTGGGCCACCATGGCCCCGTGTATTCCGGCCTCCGGAAAGTCGTGCCCGGCTTGGGATTCATGCGCTATCCCGTTAAGTTTGTTATTCTGCCAATAGTTGTTTTGCCCCTGCTGGCCGCGACGTTCCTTGCTCGCTGCGCCGAGGGTCCACTGGCGGAGTGGCTGCGCCAGCGCCGCCGGCTTGTGATGCTGGGGACCGGCTTGCTGGTTGTCATCGGGGGGCTGATCTGGTCTGCGTTTCACTACCCGCTGCGCGGCGCTTCGGCTGAAACCGCCGCGCAAAGCGGCGTAACCCGGGCGGCCTTTCTCGTCGTCATTCTGCTCGGCGTCGTGGCCTGGCGCCAAATCCGCCGGCCACGTTGGGAGAAACCGGTCCGGGTTGCCCTGCTCCTGCTCCTGTGGCTTGACGCCATGACGGCCGGGCCGCGGCCCAATCCTGCCGCACCGCCCTGGGTCTATGAACCGGACCTGGCGCGCAAGGAATTGCACCTGGAACCTGTCCCATCGGTCGGTGAATCGAGGGTCATGCTCAATGCCGACGCTGAGGTTAGCCTGTCCATCGTCCCCATGACCAATGCCGCCAATCAAGTGCTTTACAGCCGTATGGCACTGTATGGAAACGCCAATCTCCTCGATCATATACCCAAGGTCGTCGGCATGTACTCCCTCTTCCTCCGGGAATCCGGAGACATTCTCGCCGTCCTGTTAGGCCAGCCCCAGCCTCCGGCGGGGCTGGCTGATTTTCTGGCGGTTTCCCACATCAATCAGCCTGGCAAGGCCACTGAGTGGCAATGCCGGCCAACGCATTTGCCCTGGGTCACCGCTGGACAAAAGCCCGTGTTCGCCGACCCCGCGGCAACCCTGGCGGCGCTGGCCGCGCCGGATTTTGACCCGCGCCAGACCGTTTATCTGCCCATGGAAGCGCGGGCGCTGGTGACCGTCTCAAATGCGTCACCCGCCAACGTCTCCATCCGGGAGTTTTCGGCGCATAAAGTCCGATTGGAAATCGAGGCGTCGAAGCCCGCTCTGGTCGTCATCGCGCAATCCTTTTATCACAATTGGCGTGCCTGGGTCGCTGGCCGGCCCGCGCGGCTGTTGCGCGCGAATCATGCCTTTCAGGCACTGGAAATCCCTGCCGGGCGGCACCAAGTCGCTTTGGTTTACCAGGACCGGGTGTTTTACTGCGGGAGCCTGATCTCCCTGACTGCGGCGGCGGTTTGGGTCGTCCTCGGGATTCGGGACCGGCGGAAGTAATTCTCCCAAATTCAGCTTGCGCTGCGGTGGTTGACTGGTACAGTCCGCCCGGTTTTTTCTCCACCCATCCGGTGGTTTCATGCGTTAACGAACAAATCAGCGCTTTGTGAAGATTTTCAGCGGCAGCTCAAACGAGCCTTTGGCCCAGGCCATTTGCTCCAACATAGGAATTGAACTGGGCCAATCCACCATCAAGCCGTTTCCGGACGGCGAGACTTTCGTGAAGATAGAAGAAAACGTGCGGGGCGAAGACGTTTTCGTGATGCAATCCACCAGTCCGCCGACCAATCATCATTTGATGGAGATGTTCATCATGATTGACGCGCTGCGGCGGGCCAGCGCGGCGCGGATTACGGCGGTGCTGCCGTTTTACGGCTATGCCCGCCAGGATCGCAAAGACCAGCCGCGCGTGCCCATCACGGCCAAACT
>Ga0182021_10007506_pt1 | contig 12924 bp, 9 predicted proteins | sample 612E3MmetaG_FD_120493 | JGI IMG/M metagenome (GOLD analysis project Ga0182021, IMG submission 120493) | Permafrost microbial communities from Stordalen Mire, Sweden - 612E3M metaG (Illumina Assembly) | ecosystem: Environmental > Terrestrial > Soil > Wetlands > Permafrost | place: Sweden... | reverse complement strand
GCCAATCACAGCACCCTCGCCCACAGGACCTTGAGATAACGGCTTTCGAGGCAGTTCGACTGGACTGGATGGTCAGGGCCGGGACCGGTGCGGTCGAAGAACTGCAACCGCCGGCTGAGTCGATGGGCCGCTTTGATGACGTGCGCCTCGAATTCCTCGAGATTCACCAGGCCGGAACATGAGCAGGTCACCAGCAATCCCCCCGGCTTGATCAGGCTGATCGCGAGCTGATTGAGATCCTCGTACTTGCGGCGGCCCTCAAAGTGCCCGGGGCCCTCGCGCGTGAGCACGAACTTGGGTGGGTCGAGGACAACCGCATCCCATTTCTCGCCATTCTGCTGCATTTGCCGCGCATAGGCGAACGCGTCGGCATGGACCCAGTGCAAGTGCCCTGGCGAAACCTGATTCAAGTTCTGGTTGCGGCGCGCTTGCTCGACGGCTGTCTCGTCAAGGTCGATTCCGGTCACGTCCGCCGCACCTCCCAACACCGTCGCTGCAAGGGAGAACCCGCCGGTGTAACAGCACAGATCGAGCACCCGCGCGCCCTTCACCAACCGTGAAAAACGCAGGCGGTTGTCGCGCTGGTCGCAAAAGAAGCCGGTCTTGTGCCCCTCCTCGAAATCGACCTCGTAGCGAACGCCATGCTCGCGGATGCACACCCGGGCAGGCGCCGAGGCCGTCGTCTCCTTCATCAGCGACGGCTTGATGCCCTCCAGGCTTCCCAAATCGTGGTCAACGTGAACACGCACATGCCTGGTGCCGCAGAGTCCGTGCAACAACGGCAACCATCGAGGCAACCGCTGGAAGATGCCCAGGCTGTTGACCTCGCAGAACAGAATCTCGCCGTAGCGATCGACCGTCAGGCCGCTGAGCCCGTCGCCGTCGGAGTTGACCACCCGCCATGCGTCCGATTGCGCGTCAAGCTTGAACCAGTCGCGCCGCAAGGCGACTGCGCGCCGCAAGGCGGCGTCAAAGTAATCCTCACCCACCGGTTCGCCGGAATGGCATACAACGCGCAGCGGGATTTTCGCACGCGGATTGAAGAGGCCCGCGCCGGAATACTGCCCGTTTCGATCATACACCGCGACCAGATCGCCAGCCTTTGCGTCTGACGAAACCCGGTCCAGCATCCGGGGAAAAATGTGCGGCTGGAACGTGACGAACTTGAGCTGGGCCCAGGGCTTCGACCACGTCGAACGGTCAGGGGCGGAGTAGGGTGTCGGCGAGGGCATGGTGGCAGCCAAAGGAGCTGCATTCCGGCCAGGAAGCGATGGAGAATCCAGTCCAGCCCGGATCTTTCGCGGAGATGCGACGCCCTTGTCGCGTTTCGCTAGGCCACGCGCTCGACAATCAGCAGCGGGGGCGTCGGCCGTTTCGGAGCGAGACGGTATGCATTCTTGAAGTACTCCAACGACTGTTCGAGCTTCGCTTCGTCGTCGTAGTGAATCATCATCAGCGGTTCGCCCTGTTTCACCTGAGTGCCGACCTTTTTGATTTCCGACACACCGATCGCGTAGTCGATCTTCTCGTGCATCAGATCCCGGCCCGCGCCAAGCAGGTGCACGCCGCGGGCGATCATTGCGGCGTTGATCGTGTGCACGTAACCTCGCTTCGGGGCCGGCAGCTTGCGAATGTGCTTTGCCTGCGGGAACTTCTCGGGATGGTCGACGTAGGAGGTGTCCCCGCCCTGCGCCCGGATCAGGTCCTTGAACTTCTCCAACGCCGAGCCGTCGGACAGGTGGCGCTGGACGGTCTGTTTGGCGGAAAGCGTCGAGCCTGCCACGCCGGCGAGCCGCACAATCTCCATGCCAAGCTTGAGCACGAGTTCCTTCATGTCCTCGGGGCCGCCGCCCTTGAGGAGGGTGATCGCCTCCTTGACTTCAAGCGAGGTGCCGACGGTGTCGCCAAGCGGCTGGTTCATATCCGTCACCAGCGCGACACAGCGGCGCTTCATCGAGCGGCCGACGCGTGTCATGGACCGGGCCAGCTGCTTCGCCTGCTCAAGATCCCGGATAAACGAGCCGTTGCCCCATTTGACGTCGATTACGAGGCCCTCCGAACCTTCCGCCAGCTTGCGCGACAGCACGCTCCCGGTGATCAGGGGGAGGCTTGGGATTGTGCCGGTATCCTTGCGCAATTCGTAGAACTTGGCGTCGGCGGGCGCCAGATCCGGCACCTGCGCAACGATGGCTCCGCCGATCTGACCGAGCTGCTCGACAAAACGCGGAATGGTCTGGATCCCCTTGAAGCCGGGTATGGCTCCAAGCTGATCGAGCGTGTTGATGGCATACTCCTGTTCGGCGCCGCACATCATGGGTACAACGACCCCGCTCGCCATCGCCAGGGGCACCAAAACCAGCGCAGTCTTGTCGCCCACCCCGCCCGTCGAGTACTTGTCGATCTTGGGCTTCGCAATATGCGACAGGTCGATCACCTCGCCTGACAACATCATCTCCTCTGTGAGGATTGCCGTCTCCTGCGCGGACATATTGGCGAAATAGATGGCCATCAGGAGAGCCGCCAGCTGGTGCTGTGGCATTTCGCCATCCAGCGTCGAATCAATAATATACCGGATCTCCTCCTGCGTGAACTCGCCGCCGTCGCGCTTCTTCTCAATCAGATAACTGAAAGAGGGCTTGGTGAACCTGCGCGGTGGCAGGGAACGCTTTCTCATGTGACTAGTCATGGAACTTGTTGGTGGCCGGTCGCGGGAAAAGTTTACCATAAAAAACAATCTATCCTGTTTGTCGAGCCAATTTTACCCATCTCTTGGCTCCGAACAGAGCTTTCTGTTCTGGCGCTCCAACCCTTTGCCATTCTAGTGATACGATCGGGGCTCTTGCAAAACCACCGCGGCGGAGGGATTTCTTCGGATCGTGGGAACCTGACGACGGAGGCGGCATCGCAAGACGTATGCTCAACCTGGCGACGATCTTCCGTCATGTGCAGCGGCGACTTTTCCCCTTGTTGGAGGAGGAACTCGGACCGCTCAGCGAGCTCGACCGGCAGTTCTGCGAAGTCATCTCGCTGACCGAGCTCGGTCGCTGGATGCGTGGTTTCGAATGGTGCGGCAACGGTGCCCCGCCGCATTCGCGCTTGTGGTTGGCCCACGCCTTCATTGCGAAAAGCGTCTACCAGTTTCCCACCACCGCAGCGCTGCTGGACGCCCTGCACCACCGTCCGATGCTGCGACAGCTCTGTGGCTGGGACAGCGCCGGGGAGCTGCCTAGCGAGGCGACCTTCAGTCGCGCGTTTACCGCTTTCGCCCAGCGGCAACTGCCGCAGCTGATCCACGAGCACATGGTCAAGACGCATGCCGGTCCCAAGCTGGTCGGCCATCTCTGCCGCGATGCCACCGCCATCGAGGCAGTCGAGCGCCCGGCGACTAAACTGACATCGCCGCCGAGGCCACCCCGCAAACGCGGCCGGCCCGCCAAAGGCGAGATCCGTCCGCCCCTGCCGCCCAAGCGATTGGATGTGCAGGCCGGCCGCTCGCTGGAGGAAAACCTCGCCGCACTGCCGCACGCCTGCGACATGGGCATGAAACGCGACGCCAAAGGCCTGCGCAACTGCTGGCGCGGCTACAAGCTGCACCTCGACACCATCGACGGCGACATCCCGGTCAGTGCCATTCTCACCAGCGCCAGTCTCCACGACAGCCAGGTGGCCATCCCGTTGGCCCAAATGAGCGCCCAGCGCGTGACCGCCCTCTACGAGGTGATGGATGCCGCTTACGATGCTCCCCAGATCCACGCCTTCACCCGTCAGCTCGGCCGTGTGCCGATCATCCGCCCGAACCGCCACAGCGGTGAGGTCCGTGAACTGGCCCCGGCACAGGCTCAACGGTTCAAACAGCGCAGCGCGGCCGAACGGGTCAACAGCTTGCTGAAGCAACGCTACGGCGGTCGCTGGGTACGCGTACGCGGCCCCGCCAAGGTGATGTGCCACCTGATGTTTGGCCTGATCGCCCTGACCGCCAGCGGGCTGTTCGCGCGCTTGTGCTGAACCAATCGCTTGCACCGTCCCTGCTGGACGGTTACCCGCCGCGCCCGCCACCCGGTCGCACGCCACTGCATCGACGCCAACGAGCAAACAACGGTCTCGCTTCTCGGTCGGCGATCCTTTCGCGCTATCCATGCACGTTTCGTCGATGCCGCCTCCGTCGTCAGGTTCCCACGATCCGAAGAAATCCCTCCGCCGCGGTGGTTTTGCAAGAGCCCCGATCGTATCATCATTTTGGCACGTACAACCCGATCATCATCGTGATCCCGTGCCAAAACGGAAAGCCGTGCGGCTCCAGATCCGAGCCAAATCCCGCCGGCGCTTGGCTCCGCCGGATTACGCGCTTGCGGCGGTTTCATACGGTTTGTTGAGTGACCGGATGGATCTCAGCTTCGATCTTGCCAAGGCCATCGATCGGGCGCTCTCGGGTGCCGCCAGCCGCGCCGGGCTCGCCAAACCCGGCTTTACCCCCGGCGTTCGGACTGCCGATCCGGTCCACGGCGACTTCCAGGCAAACGGCGCTTTGGCCTATGCAAAGCAACAGCGCCAGAACCCGCGTGCCGTGGCCGAATCCCTGATCAAAGAACTCGGCGACCTCGCGCCGCACTTCGATCTTTCGGTTGCCGGACCGGGATTCATCAATTTCCGCCTGAAGCCGGCGGCCCTGTTTGCCTGGCTGACGGCACACGGCAGCCGCGATGCGCTCGCCGCCGGCGCCGCCGTGGCCGAACAGGGCCGTACGGTGGTTGTCGACTACAGCTCTCCAAACACCGCGAAGCAAATGCACGTCGGCCACCTGCGATCCGCCGTCATCGGGGAGGCCATCTGCCGGCTGCTGGAATTCGGCGGCGCCAGGGTCATTCGCGACAATCATGTCGGCGACTGGGGAACACAGTTCGGCAAACTCATCTGGGCATACAAGCGTCAGCTCGATCCCGCCGCCCTCGCACGCGACCCGATCGAGGAATTCGAGCGTCTTTACAAGGCGGGCAGCGCTGCAGCCGATTCCGACCCGGCAGCGCTCAAGGAAGCGCAGCAGGAACTCGTCCGGCTCCAAGCCCATGACCCTGAAAATCTCGGCATCTGGAAGACCATCGGCGAAGTCAGCCTCTCGGCCTTCCAGGATGTCTACGACCAGCTCGGCATCCGGTTTGATGTCGTGCTGGGCGAGAGCTTCTACAACGACCAGCTCGATCGGGTCTGCCGCGAGCTCCGCGAGTGCGGCCTCGCCTCGGAGAGCCTCGGGGCGCTGGTCGTCTTCCATCCGGAACACCCCCGGTTCAAGACCCAGCCGTTCATCATTCGCAAGTCCGACGGAGCCGCCAACTACGCGACGACCGACCTCGCCACGGTCCTCTACCGTGCCGAGTTCCTCCACGCCACCAGCATCCTTTATGTCGTCGGCAAGCCCCAGGCCGACCATTTCGAGCAGCTCTTCCTCACCGCGCAGAAATGGTTCGGGAAGACCGGCCGCGCACTCCCGAGTCTCGTCCACGTCGATTTCGGCTCCGTGCTGGGCGAGAACAACAAACCGCTCAAGACCCGCAGCGGCGAAAACATCCGCCTGAAGGATCTGCTCGCCGAGGCCGTCGAGCGCTCGTACCGCCTCGTCAGCGAGAAGAACCCGGACATTCCCGAGGAGGAACGCCGCGCAATCGCGCAGATCGTCGGCGTTGGCTCCGTCCAGTACGCAGACCTCGCACAGAACCGGTCGAGCGACTACCTGTTCTCCTGGGACAGGATGATCTCGCTCGACGGCAACACCGCCGCCTACCTCCTCTATGCCGTGGCCCGCATCCACAGCATCTTCCGAAAGCTCGGCCTCCCTCCGGGCGACGCGGACCAGGAGACCGGCGCAACGCCGTTCGAGACACCCGCCGAACTGGCCCTCGCACGCAAGCTCGTGCGTTTCCCCGACGCGCTCGCCTCCGCCACCGGAAACCTCCGGCCGCATTTCCTCTGCACATATCTCTATGAGCTCGCCGGCGAATTCAGCACCTTCTACAACGCAGACAAGGTCGCGGTCGACGACCGGCCGGTGCGCGCACGGCGCCTCCTTCTCTGCAACCGCACGCTGCTGCTCCTGGAGACCGGTCTGCAGCTCCTCGGCTTGAGGTCATTGCGAAAGATGTAGCGGAGGCCTCCGGCTCGCAGCGAAGCGGTCATTTGGCATGGGCCCTGACGGCGCGTCCCGGGCTGTGCAAAACACGCTTGCTGCTGTCCGCCCTTCGCGCCAGATTGCCGTCCAATGTCGACCCAGGAGTTCTATATCCGCGGCCCCACCGACACCGATGCGCGCGGGCCCTTCACGGTTGAGCAGCTCGTAACGTTGGGCGAGACGGGCGGCATCGACGCGGAGACCCTCTTCTACGACGCCGCCACCGAGCAGTGGGCGCCCATTGCCACCAGCGAAAAGGTGAAGAACCTCGTCTTCCCGGAAAAGAAGCGGCTGAGCATCAAACCCAAGCAGCATGTCGCGATGCTCAATGTGCAGCAGGAGGAGCACCGGCCGATCACGGTCCAGCAGATGCTCGCCGCCGCCGAAGGCCGCACCGACGACACCAAGGACAAGCGGACGTACATGGAGACGCAGGCGCGGTCCGCCCGGGCCGGTCTGGCCGCAACGACGCTGATCTTCCTGTTCAGCGCCGCGTCCTTGATCGTGCCGCACATCGACATCGTCATGAATCTGGATTATGCCGCCATGCTCCAGTATCCGCTGATCTTCCTCGGCGTGCTCGACCTGGTGTGCGCGGTCCTTCTCGCGCTGGGAACGGTGGCGATGTACCCGTTCGTGCGCTTTCGCGCCGCCTTTGGAATCGGCTTCCTGGGTCTGCTGTACGCGCTCCAGGACCAGCCGGTGATGGCGCTCCTGGTCGTGGGAGGCTCCGTGGGCCTGTACTTCTGCACCGTCGTTCTAAGCTACCTTCCGGTCTTGCTGTCCGCGGTCCTCGGGCTCGCAGGCATCGGGGGCGTCGCCTATTTTGTGTTGATGACCTGACGGCCCGCGCCGCCCCGTGATCTGGCGGCAGGCTGACGCAGCTCTTCCTCATGGACAATCCGGCTGGGAAATTCCACGCGATCGAACAGCTCTGGAACCGCGACATCTGGCAGCCCGGCGCGACCGAGGACCGCTCGTTGCGCGGCCGCTGCTGCGCCCTCCTGCGCATCGCCTCGATCACGTGGACCGGCCTGTTCGAGAATCACATCACAACCCGGGCCGCGGCGCTCAGCTACGCCTCGCTGCTTGGCCTGGGCCCTCTCGTGGCCATCGCCCTGATCGTGGCAGGCTTCGCCCTCAACCAGGACGATCCGGCGATCGCCGTGCGTACGGTGAACAGCGTGGTCAAATTCATCGCCCCCCAGGTCGCTCAATACGACAAGCTCACAACCTCGCCGCAGGTGGTGCAGCTGCTCAACAGCTTCATTGCGAACAGCCGTTCCGGCACCGCCGGGGCGCTCGGCGGGCTCACGCTCATCATCATCGTCATCCAGCTCTTCACATCGGTCGAAAACGCCTTCAACGCCGTGTGGGGGGTGCGCCGGGGCCGCTCGTGGCTGACGCGCATCGTGTTCTACTGGACGATCCTCACCCTTGGCACCGTGCTCTTCTTCGTCTCGCTCACCGCGCTGTCGGCCGCCGCGTTTGCCAACGTGTTTGTCGAAAAGCTGCCTTTTGGCGACGAGCTGCTGAAGATGCTTGTGCTGATGCTGCCCGCCTTCTCGGTCCTGATGGTGATCGTCATCCTCTCGGTTTTCTACCGCTACATCCCGAACACGCGGGTGCTGTGGCGGGCGGCGTTCTCCGGCGCCATTGTGGTCGCCGCGGTGCTGTTCCTGAACAACTATCTCGCGTTCCTCTACTTTAAACGCGTGGTGATGCAGGAGAGCCTGTACGGATCCCTCGGCATCCTGCCGGTCCTGATGTTCGGCATGTATATCTTCTGGTTCTTCGTGCTGATGGGCGGGCAGATCAGCTACGCGGTTCAGAACGTGCACTACCGCAGCAGCCAGATCGCTTGGAACAACCTGAGCGAGACCATCCGCGAAGGGCTCTCGCTCCTCGTGCTCCTGCTGATCTGCCGCCGCTTCAAGGACTGCCAGCCCGCCTATTCCGCCTCGGAGCTCGGACACCGGATCAAGGTGCCGACGCAGATACTCAACGAGAGCCTGAACCGACTGGCCGACCTCGGGTTGATTGTCGCCATCCCGCCGGCCGAGGGGCAGGCGTCGCTGGATTACCACTACCAGCCGTCGCGGCCGCTCGGGCGGATGACACTGCTCGAGTTCAAGCAGCGGTTCGAGGCGCACGGAGAGAACCCAAGCGGTGAGTCGCTGGACGAGGTGGACCCGGTGCTGCGGATGTACCATGAGCGGCTGGCGCGCCACATGCGCGAGGCGTTCGGGAACACCACGTTCGACGCGGTGCTCGACGAGCAGCCCTCCACCGTCGAGACCGCCGCCTGACCAGGGCCATCCTCCCGGGGTTGTGAATCGCGCCCGCCGGGGGATTCCGGGCCGTCCCCCTGCACGCGCCCGCACGGCACGGCCGGGCATGCCGCGTCGCGCCGCGGAGGCTGCGCCCCGGGCGCACAAGGATCCCGCGCCAGGGGAAATATCGGCCTTGTAATTCTGTTTTTCTAGGTTTCGATTGTCTGAAAATCCTGGAATCACCATGACCCCGTCGAATGACTGCTCACGAAAGTCGCTCCTGCACATCGAAGACGACCTCCTGTGGGGCCGCGCCGTAAAGCAGATGGTCAACACCTGGCAGGAGGTGTGCCACGTTGGAACCGCGACATCCGCCGAGGCGGGAATCGCCCTGTGCCGCACCCGCCAGCCCGATCTCGCGTTGCTCGGCCTCGAACTGCCGGACGCGGACGGCTTCGATCTTGCGCTGACGCTCGCCAATTTTCCGCGCCCGCCGCGGATCCTGCTGCTCACGGTGAAGGCCGATGCCGTCACGCTATTCCGCGCCGGGTTCGCCTACATAGCCGGCATGGTATGGAAAACGGGCCCGATCCATGACACGCTGCGCTGCGCCGTCCGGGAAATCCTGGCGGGCCGCCGGTATTTTCCCGAAAACGTGCGCCAGGCCATGCGCGCCGCGCGGACGGATCCCGCGGCGTTCTTCAAGATCCTCTCCAGCCGTGAACTCTCGATGCTGCCCCTGCTCTGCCAGGGTCTCACCGACGGCCAGATCGCCGAGCAAAACGGCCTGTGTCCGGCCACCGTCAAATCCCACCGGCAGCACATCATGGCCAAGCTGGATCTGCATCGCACCGCTGATCTGATCCGCTGGGCGGCCGAGAAAGGTTTTGTCGACTTCTCGCGCCCCGGGCGGGTCCGCTTCTGACCGGTGCATTGTCCTGCGACGCTGTCGTCAGCCAGCCTCCCCGCCCGGAACCGCGAAAACTCCGGGTCTGGCCGCCAGACTCAAGCGGCCCCATCCTGCCATTGCGTGCGGCCACGATGCCACCGGGTCAGCCGGACTCATCCAGTTGGACCCCGCCTTGCGAATGATGCCGGCGACCACCGCATGATGTGCGGGGCCGGCGCTTGCTGCGCCGAGCCGGAGCCTTGGCGGAGGCTGGTCGCCGGGCCGCAGTTCATTGGGGAAATGACCCGCCGGCCATCGGCGCCCCTGCATCGGGCTGAATCGACCCGTCTCAGAAGCCCCAGGCGATGCCGATCTCGAACATCTGGTCAAAGCCGCCTGCGCCTACGTCCTGCCGCAAATTGGATGCGAAGTTGTGTGTCTCGAACGATCCCTTGTGCATGACGCGGTAGCCGATGTTGGCCGTCGCCTTTCCCAACACGTGAAATTGCAGCCCGGCCATGAATTGGTAGCCGTTTGCGACGCCCCGGCCCCAGAATTGCACCACGTTGCCCCCGCCTTGTTGGGCGCTCAATTGGTCGAGGTCGATCACCGCCTTTCCAACGCCCGCACCGACGTAGGGCGCCAGCCCGAAAAATGACGGCAGGTCGACATAGCCGTTCAGAAACCCGCTGAACTGTCTGTAGTCGCCGCTCACCGTCAGGCCGCCGCTGGAACTGTCCGAGGCGCCGCTGGCGGAGCTGTTGAAATATTGCACTTCGAGTTCTGCGCGCACGAGCGAGAATTTGTATCCCAGCGAGGCGGAATACCCGAGACTGCTTTTGATTGACGCCCGAAAAGCGGACGCACTGTCGACTTTCACGTCCGCTGGGTTGTTATAGAGGGCATCGACCTTCGTGTAGAAATCGGCGCGGGCGGATGCTGCGGCCGCGCAGAGTGCAATGGCGGGAACGATAACACGGGACATCTTCATGGGTTTGTGGTGGCTGTGAGGTTGCTGAACCTCCCGGGAGCCGGCGCACCAGTCAACCGCCCATAGGTCGGAAATCCAGTCGGTCCCGGCGGGTCGAGACGTTTGACCAGGCGTTCCTGATCCGGGGAGTGCATGCAGTTTGTGACAGTACGGCGCCTTTGTCCAGCAATGCCCGCAGAACCCCCCCATTCCCCCGCCCCCGGCGCCGCCTTGGATGTCGCGGTGCTGGTCTTCCTGCGGGGCGGGGCTTCAGCGGCGTCCCCGCGTTCCGCCCCGGCAGACGTTGCTCCGGCAGCCGCCGGACAGCGCCGCGTCAGCGGGCGCGGCGTATGGCCGTCGACAGAAAGCCCGGGATGGCGGTCGCGGCAGCCAGCAGCGCCATGCCGAGATAGATCCAGGGCATCGGCACTTTCTCCGCCAGCAGTCCGGTCGAAACCGCCGAAAGCGCCGTGCCGCCGACCACGCACAGTTGGATGATGCTGAAGACCCGTCCCTGCAACTCCACCGGTGCGTGGCGCTGGATCAGCGTCGCGCGCGATACCGTGATCATCGGAATGAAGAACGAGTGAAAAAAGATCGTCACCACCGTCGCCGGAAACGTCCGCACGAAAAACAGCGGCAGGTAGGTCAGGCCGTCGCAAACAACCCCGATCAACAGGATCCGGCCCAGCGGCAGCTTCCTTCCAAAGACCGCGATCAACGGCGCGCCGACAAACACCCCGCCCGCCAGCGCCGCCTGCACCCATGCGTAATGCGCGACGTCCAGCTTCAACACCTCCTTCACGTAGATCGGCACGCCCACGATGGCCGGCCCCATCAGGATCAGATTGTCCAGCGCGGTCACGAGCACAATGACGCGCATCAGCGGATTCGCCGCGACGTACCGCACGCCGTCGAGCATGGCCCGCCAGGGGGTTGCGGGCGGCCGCGGCGGCGCCGGCGGACGCGCCGCGCGGATGGCCGCGACGGCGGCCAGCGACACGAGAAACGTGAACGCATCGAAGGAGAACAGATGCCGCAGCCCGACCAGCGGCAGGAGCAGGGCCGCCAGCGCCGGACCCAGCAGCACGGCGAGCTGCCATGAAGTCTGGATCAACGCGTTTGCATGGGGCAGCTCATCCGCGGTGGCCAGCTCCGGCAGCAGCGCGTCCCGCGCGGGATAGAACACGGCGGAAAACGATCCGATCAGAAACGTCAGCAGCGCCAGCTTCAAGATGCTCACCGCGCCCAGCGCATAGAGCAGCGGTATGCAGGCCACCAGCGCCAGCCGCGCTCCGTCGGCGGAGATCATGATTGCCTTCCGCGGGAACCGGTCCGCCAGCGCGCCGCCGGGCAGGGCGAACAGCAGATAGGGCAGAAACGCCGCGCTCGCGATCAGACCGGTGAGGGATTTCGACCCGGTCATGTCGAGGCAGAGCCAGAGCAATCCGATCTGGTAGATGCTGTCGCCAGCCTGCGAGACAACCTGCCCCCAGAAAACGAGGGCAATGTTCCGGTTGACGAAGAGCCTTCGCACGAGGCGGGCCATGGCGGATCCCCCTTCGCAAGGTCGTTCCGCCATGCCGTCAAAACGTGTGGATGAAGAGACCCGAACGCAGCTTCGGTTCAAACCACGTGCTCTTCGGCGGCATGATCTGGCCCGCGTCGGAGATCTCCATGACCTGGGCGACGGTCACCGGGAACAGTGAGAAGGCCACGCCGCCACTGCGGTCGACGCGCCTGACCAGTTCGCCCGTGCCGCGGATGCCTCCGACAAAATCCACCCGCTTGCTGGTCCGCGGATCGTCAATTCCAAGGATCGGCGCCAGCAGTCGGTCCTGCAGCACACTTACGTCCAGCCGCGAGACAGGGTCGGCCCCAGGCTCCGCCGGGCACCGCAGGCCGTGCCATCTTCCACCGAGATACATGCTCACCTCGCCACGGGCTTCGGGCGAAGGCGGCGCATCTTCCTTCAATCCGAACGCCGCCCGCACCTGCCCGACGAACGCCGCCGGATCGCAGCCGTTCAGGTCGGGCACAATGCGGTTGTAGGGCAGGATCTTGACCTCGCTCGCCGGGAAAATGACGCAAAGAAACCAGTTGTAGTCCTCGGCGCCGGTGTGCTGCGGGTTGCGCTCGCGGCGAAGGCGGGCCACACGCGTCGCGCTTGCGGCGCGATGATGTCCGTCTGCGATATAGAGGCACGGCACACGGCGGAACGGCTCCACCCATCCGGCCCCCCCGGCAACGCGCCAGGTTGTATGGCGGATTCCGTCCGGCGCGGTGAAATCGTGCTGCGGTTGCCCGCGAGTCAGGGCGTCGACGAGTGCCGTCACGACCGGATCATCCCGGTAGGTGAGAAAAACAGGGCCGGTTTCGGCGCCGATCGTGTCGATGAGCCGTGTGCGATCGTCCTCCTTGTCCGGGCGTGTCTTTTCGTTCTTCTTGATCAACCCGGCGTCGTAGTCGTCCACATGGCAGACGGCCACCAGGCCCCGCTGCCGGTGCGCCCCCATCTGCTGCTGGTAGACGTAGAGGCACGGTTCGGATTCGCGCACGAGAGAGCCGTCGCGCTGAAGCCGGAGGAAGTTGTCGCGCGCCTTCGCATAGACAACGCCGCTGTAGGGGTCCG
>Ga0182021_10007505_pt1 | contig 12925 bp, 11 predicted proteins | sample 612E3MmetaG_FD_120493 | JGI IMG/M metagenome (GOLD analysis project Ga0182021, IMG submission 120493) | Permafrost microbial communities from Stordalen Mire, Sweden - 612E3M metaG (Illumina Assembly) | ecosystem: Environmental > Terrestrial > Soil > Wetlands > Permafrost | place: Sweden... | reverse complement strand
TTCTCCAATTCGTGCAGGCGTTTTTCCAAACGCGGCAATTCGTCCACGCGGCCCGTGGCCACGTCGAGGATCGACTCGTCGCCTTGCGCTTCGGCTTCCTGCGGCAGATGGCCGACCATGGTCCACTCATCGCGCGCCACCTCGCCGGCGTCCGGCTCCAGTTGCTTGAGGATGATGGAGAACAACGTGGTTTTGCCCGCGCCGTTCGGCCCGACCAGCGCCACGCGGTCGCCATAATTCACGGCGAATGACGCGTCTTCAAACAGCACGCGTCCGCCAAACGTCATTTTCAGTTCTCGAATGGTCAGCATGGAATCAAAATCGTTTTCGACGGATGACCGTCGCTGCGCGGAGAGGAAATTTGACCTGCACTACGCGGGAGCCGGATGATTTGTCTCCGGCGACGAACGGGAAAGGATAGGCCAGAATCGCCCGGCGTCAATGGCCCATTTACTGACTCATTGACCAAGGTGGCGGATTGTCCTCAATCCGCAGCGTAAGGTCAGTCAGGCGCAGGTGTTGCGAGTTAGGACCACTCGCGTGCCGACTGTTGCCGCCGCTCGCCGTGCCATTGACACAGGGTCTCCGCGCATGAGATTTTGTGCGGCATGAAAATGAACTTCCGCCGGCTGGCCGTCCTCGGCTTTTGCCTGCTGTGGGTGTCCGCCCGCGCCGCGCAACTGGCGGTGGGCGACGCGGTGCCGGCTTTTTCCGCGAAGGATCAGAACGGAAAGGAATTTCATTTCACCAACGGCGTGCAGTTTCTCCTGGTCGTCACGGACATGGCATGCGGCAAGTTTGCCAACCAGAAGTTGGCGGAGCAGGGTGCGGGTTTTCTGGAGAAAAACCAGGCGGCCTATTTGCTGGACATCCACACGATGCCCGCCGTGGCGCGTGTGTTTGCGCTGCCAAAAATGCGGAAGTATCCGCAGCGGATCATCCTGGTGGAAGCGGCGGAGACGTTGGCGGCTTTCCCCATGCAGGCGGGCCGGGTTACGGTGCTGACGCTCACGCCGGCGAGGCGGATTCGCAAAATCAGCTACTGGGATCCCGCCCGCGAACCGGTGGCCGGGTGTTTGAAATAAAGCCGGCCACCCCGAAGACAGAGGAGAAAACCATTTCAAGCACGGATCTGTTGCGCCGGTCGCGAGCACGGCGGGTGGACACCGATGACCACGGATTAAAAAATTCATCGGTGTCAATCTGCGGTTTGATTAGCAATTCCAACCCTGTTAATTTACCGGCGTGATTTACGACGCGTCACTTGACGAACTTTTGCAAAAGGTCTGGGACGGCCAGCGCATTGAGCGGGCCGAGGCGCTGCGGCTTTACCAATTGCCGCTGGAGGAACTTGGCGCGCTCGCCGACCGCCGCCGCCAACTTGCCAAGAAAAATTCCTGCCACGGTCGTGGCAACGAGATTGTCACCTACAACGTGGACCGCAACGTGAATTATACGAACGTCTGTAATGTGTATTGCAAGTTCTGCGCGTTTTACCGGACGGAGAAGGACGCCGACGCCTACGTTATCAGCCTCGCCGAGATGGACCAGAAAATCGAGGAGACGCTCGCGCTCGGCGGCACGCAAATCCTCCTGCAGGGTGGCCATCATCCGAAGCTGACGAAACAGTGGTATCTGGATTTGCTCGCGCACATCAAGGCCAAGTTTCCACAGGTGAATATCCACGGTTTCAGCCCGAGCGAGTTTGTGCATTTCCGCGAGGTGTTCCACGAGCCGCTTGAAAAAATCATCGGCGATTTCAAGGCGGCGGGACTCGGCTCCATTCCCGGCGGCGGCGGGGAAATTCTGGTGGACCGCGTGCGCGAACGCATTTCGCCGCTCAAGGCCATGAGCAGCGACTGGCTGGAAGTCATGGATGTGGCGCACCGGCTCGGACTTTATTCCTCGGCCACGATGATGTTTGGCCACGTCGAGACGATTGAAGACCGCATTGAACATCTGGAGCGGGTGCGCGCGCAACAGGACAAGTCGTTGAAGCGCGTGGCGGAGCACACCGGCAGCGGCATCAAGCCCGGCCATTTCACGGCGTTCATCTGCTGGACGTTCCAAGCGGAACATACGAAGCTGAAAGCTCCGACGGTCGGCGCGCAGGAGTATTTGCGCACGCAGGCGCTGGGCCGAATTTTCCTGGATAATTTCGAGAATATTCAAAGCTCATGGGTCACGCAGGGACTGGAGATTGGCCAGATCGCGCTCAAATTCGGCGCCAACGACCTCGGCAGCATCATGATCGAGGAAAACGTCGTTTCGCAGGCTGGCACGACCTTCCACATGACCGTCGGCGACATGCAGCGGCTCATCCGTGACCTCGGCTACGAACCTCATCAGCGCGACAACTGGTATCGGCTGGTGAATTGACAGTCAAACCTGTTCGCCGTCTGGCGGCCGCATTTCGGTTTCAATACTTCGGGCGCAAATCTCCGGCGAATTTTCTTGCCAGAACCGGACGCAAAATCATTCAATCGCAGCCTGATTTTTTATGAATTACACGAAATTGCAGTGGTGGGAGCGTTTTCAAAAGTATTACACCGAGTTTCCCGAACTCGGCCTGGCGATTGACTTGAGCCGCATGAACGTGGACGACGCGTTTTTCGCCGCAATGGAGCCGAAGATCCAAAAGGCCTTCGCCGACATGGACGCACTGGAAGCCGGCGCGATTGCCAATCCCGATGAAAAAAGGATGGTCGGTCATTACTGGCTGCGCAATGCCGCGCTCGCGCCGACGCCGGAAATCCGCCGCGAAATCGAGGAAACCCTTTCAAAAATCAAGGCTTTCACCGCCAAAATCCACGCCGGGGAAATTGCCGGCGCGGGCGGGGCGTTCAAAAACTTTCTGATCATCGGCATCGGCGGTTCCGCGCTCGGCCCGCAGTTTGTCGCCCAGGCGCTCGGCAATCCGCGCAAAAACAAGCTGAAACCGTTCTTTTTTGACAACACGGATCCCGACGGCATGAACCGCACGCTGGCCACCATCGGCAAAAAATTGAACCGGACATTGTGCATCGTCATTTCCAAATCCGGCGGCACCAAGGAAACGCGCAACGGGATGTTGGTCGCACAGGCGGCTTATGAAAAGGCGGGGCTGAATTTCGGCCAGCACGCCGTCGCCGTGACGATGTCTGGCAGCGAGTTGGACAAATATACCAGTGCAAATCAGTGGATCGAACGCTTCCCAATGTGGGACTGGGTCGGTGGTCGCACCAGCGAACTTTCGGCGGTAGGACTCCTGCCGGCAGCGTTGCAGGGAATTGATATTGATAGATTGCTCGACGGCGGGCGAATTGCGGACATTGCAACGCGCAGAAAAATCGTTAAAGAAAATCCAGCGGCGCATCTTGCGCTGGCTTGGTTTGCTTCAGGCAACGGTAAAGGAGCAAAAAACATGGTTGTTTTGCCTTACAAAGACCGCTTGGAACTGTTTTCCAAATATCTCCAGCAACTGGTCATGGAATCTTTAGGTAAAGAATTGGATTTGGAAGGTAATTTGGTCAATCAAGGGCTGTGCGTTTTTGGTAATAAAGGTTCAACAGACCAACATTCTTACATTCAACAACTTCGTGATGGTTTGAATGATTTTTTTGTGACGTTCATCGAAGTGCTTAAAGATCAATCCGGCGTGCCTGTCTTTACCGAACCCGATGCGACATCGGGAGATTTCTTGGAGGGCTTTTTTCTAGGAACACGGTCCGCTTTGGCTGAAAATGCCAGAGAATCGCTTACCATTACTGTTAAAGATGTGGATGCAAATGTGGTTGGCCTACTGATTGCCGTGTTTGAGCGAGCCGTTGGGTTTTATGCCAGCCTTGTCAATATCAATGCATATCACCAGCCGGGCGTTGAGGCCGGGAAAAAGGCGGCAGGAAATGTTCTGACCATTCAGCGACAAATTATCGCATTCCTGAAATCAAATTTGAACCAACGATTCACGGCACTTGAAATAGCCAAAGCCATTGGAAGTGAAGAGGAAGTGGAAACAGTTTTCAAGATTAGCGAGCATCTCGCCGCCAATCCCGCGCGTAAAGTTTCCAAGAAAGCTTCGCCGAACATATTTGAAGCTCGCTACAAAATGGTTTAGTCTGCGCGATGTTTGTTTATCCTAAGCGATACGACGTGATTGTCGTGGGTGCCGGACACGCTGGTGTCGAGGCGGCGTTGGCGGCGGCTAGGATGGGTTGCCAAACACTGCTACTGACAATCAACGCCGATTCAATCGGTCAAATGTCTTGCAATCCAGCGATTGGCGGTTTGGCGAAGGGGCATCTTGCTAGGGAAATTGACGCACTTGGCGGCGAAATGGGCAAGGCTACGGACATGACTGGCCTGCAGTTTCGGATGCTGAACACAAAAAAAGGCCCAGCCGTCTGGGCGCCGCGCGCACAATGCGATAAGAAGGCTTATCAATTTCGATTGAAATGGGTTTGCGAATCCGAACCCAATTTAGATCTCAAACAAGGGCAGGCTGCCAAGATTCTGCACAAGGATGGGATCGCTTTTGGTGTGGAAACAACTTTGGAGGTTAAATACTTAGGGCATACCATCGTCATTACTACTGGCACGTTTCTGCGCGGCTTAATGCATATTGGCAGAAATCAGCAATCCGGTGGCCGGGCTGGCGATGCGGCGGCGATGAACCTTTCCAACTCACTCAAGGAATTGGGGCTTGAGCTGGGCCGATTGAAGACTGGAACACCGCCAAGACTGTTGCGCAAGTCTATTGATTTTTCTAAAACTGAAGCTCAACCCGGCGACGAGCCAGTTTCCTACTTTACTTTCTGGAAGGACGATTTGTTCCACATGGAACAAAAGCATGTTCCGGCTCCGGCATTGAGCCTTTCTGGTGGCAAATATCCTCCTGGCTCGGTATTGGATCGAATCAACGGACAATTGCCCTGCTATATTACATACACGACTAGCAAGACGGCAGAGATCATCCGTAAGAACTTGCACAAGTCGCCGATGTATTCAGGTCAAATTGAAGGCGTTGGCCCGCGTTATTGTCCATCCATTGAGGATAAAATAGTCAAATTTACGGATAAGGAGCGGCACCAGATTTTCCTTGAACCGGAAGGAATTGGCACGGATGAGTTTTATGTCAATGGTTGCTCGACTAGTTTACCATTTGAAGTGCAGGTGGAAATAGTGCGAACGATCATTGGCTGTGAGAATGCGGAAATTCTTCGTCCAGCCTACGCAGTGGAATACGATTTTGCGTTCCCGACACAGCTTTTCCCAACGCTGGAAGCAAAAATTTGCGCCAATCTCTTTCTGGCTGGTCAAATCAACGGCACCTCAGGCTACGAGGAAGCGGCAGCACAAGGCATCGTCGCCGGAATCAATGCTGCCCGCAAAGCAAAAAAACTCGAACCACTTGTCCTGCGCCGCGATCAGGCTTACATCGGCGTTTTGATTGATGACTTGGTTACAAAGGGAACTTCCGAGCCTTATCGGATGTTTACATCGCGTGCTGAATACCGGTTGTTGCTCCGCCAAGACAATGCCGACTTGCGATTGAGTCAGTTAGGCTGGGAAGCAGGGTTGCTACCCAAGCGCAATCACGATCAGTTTCAAATTAAAAAGGCAGCCATAGAAAATGAGTTAAACCGTTTGCATAAAACATTTAATGCAGGAGATCTGCTAGCAAAAATTCTTTCTAGGCCGGAAGTAAATTACCGCAATTTACCAAATCGGATCGAGCATTTGTCTGATGAAATCATTCAGCAAGTCGAGATTGCAGTGAAGTATGCCGGCTATGTTGACCGGCAGGAAACCGAGGTTGCCCGGCAGAAAAACCTCGAGGACAAAAACATTCCGGCATCCTTCGACTTCGCGACCGTGCCCAGTCTGCGGCTGGAGGCGCGGCAAAAATTTGCCAAAATTCGTCCGCAGACCATCGGTCAGGCGGCGCGCATTTCGGGCGTCTCGCCGGCCGACATCAGCATCCTGCTGGTCTGCTTGAAGCGGGCCGGGGACACAAAATTAAAGAATAAAATCGCAAACGATGTTTGTAGCGTTGGCGACGCGGAAGCCGGGTCGGGGGCCAAGCCTTGGACGCCAGAGGGCGGAAGGCGGAAAGCAGAAACCAAAAAGCAGAAATAAATTTTATCCCGAAAACCGGAATTGATCTTGAACAGGAGCAAGCAGAGTCAACAGATTGAAGGACTCGACCGGAATAGCTTTGGAACGAGGGCCATGTGAATGCTTTGTCCGCAATACCTTGACTCTCTGTTCCCTCCTGTGATTGGTGCCGGGCCGTTTCAAAAATTCAATTGAGACGGCTCGTTTTGCTGGTAAAATCTTCTGGAGGGTAGGTCGTTCCTCCCACAGCCAAATGGATGCAATTGAAAATTTGATTCCCGAAGACAGCGGTTCCGCGCCGGCGTTGGAGCCGATCGCCATGGTGGCGCTGGATGCGGGCCGGATGCTGATGGAAGCCGGCGCGAGCGCAAACAGCATTGATGAAATCGTGGCGAAGTTCGCGCGCGGCCTCGGCGCCGACCGGGTGGACTTGCGCATCGGCTATGCGTCGCTGGCCATCACCATCGGTATTGGCAACAACGGCATCACGCGGATGCGCGAGGTGGGGCATCTGGGCGTGAACCAGCGTCTGGACCAGGAATTGTGGCATCTGGCGAAAAGGGTGTCGCGCAAGGAACTCTCGACGGAACAGACCCGCGCGGAACTAACCCGGCTGGCAACCAAAACGCAACGCCACTCCGCGTGGGTGATGGCCGTGGCGGTGGGCTTGGCGTGCGCGGCGTTCGGACGCCTGTTGAAGGTGGACTGGCTGGGAACCGGACCGGTTTTTCTCGCGGCGACCATCGGGCAGTTTGTCCGGCGCGAACTGCTGACGCGCCATGTGAACGTCTTCATCTGCGCCACGCTGGTCTCGTTTTTGAGTTCGCTGCTCGGCGGTCTGGGCGCGCGCTGGGCGGGCAGTGAAACGATCACCACGGCGATGATCGCCTCGATTTTGCTGCTCGTTCCGGGCGTTCCTTCCGTCAACGCGCTGAACGACATCCTGGAAGGCCATCCCACGCTGGGCAGCGCGCGGGCGGTGACGGTGGCGGTGATTTTAATTTTTGTGGCCGCCGGCCTCTGGTTCGGACAGGTGCTGCTGGCCCATTTGCATTGAAACATGAACCTTGATCTTCCCTTTCTCCTGCATCAAACCGTTTGCGGCGCGATTGCGGCGGCCGGCTTCGGCGTGCTGTTCAACATAGGTTTCCGTTCCCTGCCGTGGTGCGCGGCCAGCGGTGCGCTGGCGCTGGCGGTGCGCACCTATTGTCTGACCGGGCTGGGCTGGAATCTGGAGGCTGCCTCGTTCGCCGCCGCGCTTACGGTGGGTGCCGCTGTGCAAGTGCTGAGGGCGCGCACGGACATTTCGCAGAACGCGCTGGACGTGGTTGGCTGCATTCCGATGGTGCCGGGCAGTTTTGCGGCGAAGGCCATCCTGGCCATGTTCGCGCTCACCTCGACCAGCACCGTGGACGCCTCGGAAACGCTCATCACCGCCGTCCAGTTCGCCCTGCGCGTGACCTTCACCATCGGCGCCATCGGCACCGGCCTGGCCATCCCCACGCTGCTATTGCGGGTGAGGGTGACCCGCTGACCAAGCTCAAACGACGCCCTGTGGCGGTTCAGTGGATGCGCAAAACGATTTCCTGCCCGTTGACCTCAAGGGTCGCCCAGTTTGCGCTCACAGCCACCAAGCGGATGCGGCAGAAACCGCTGGTCATCTGCACCAAAGTCGGTTCGCTGCTCACGAGGGTGTAGTTTTTATGGTTGGCACTGATGAGGAGCATGGACTTGTCACCATTCCGGGTGATGCCTTTGACGGTGACATCCTTGAGTATTTCATCCGCAGATTTTGAAGGCGTTTTCACCGGGTTGGCGGGGACGTTTTGATTGGTGGCCGGGGCCGGAGCCAGGGCCGGGGCGGTGACGGGCGGCACCGGTTTCGCGGCGGCGACTGCGGAATGGCTTTCGTCGCTTTCATCGCTGCTAATGGGCGACCGCAAATCGCCGATCAACGCGGTGAAAAGCAAAACCTACACGGCAAACATCAGACATCAGTGCATACGATATGACCACGGTGAAAACGGCATCGGGCATGAGGCTGGCCCGCGTGACTTTCCAGATGCAAAAATAAAGAACCGGGACGGCGAGGTAATGGCCAAAATAAGGAATCGTGTCCAAGCACTGGCGAGCGCCCCCGAGCCAAGCAGGCCGAGGAAAAAATAGTCGAGCTTTTGCAGTTTGACCATGAGCCACAAAAGCACTGTGAGGACAACGGTGCAGGCCGCATATTCGATGATCAAAACGGTGATGTCTCCCATGGGCCGGATGGTAAAAAAGCCTTTGCGCACCGGCAAATGCAAAGTGGCTGGTGTTGCGCCGCGGGAAATTCGACAACGCTTCAGACCAGCGATGACGATAATCAATTGATTCGGTTGAATCCCGTCACGGTTTTTGGTTAAATTTTCCGCATGGGACGCCAATGGTTACATGCCAAACGTCTGGTCGCCGGCCTGAAAAAGGGCCGGACGACCGGCAAACTCGTTCGCGAAATCTCCGTCGCCGCCAAGATGGGTGGCGCGGATCCCGCGATGAACGCACGCCTCTTCACCGCCGTGGAAAAGGCCAAGAAGGAAAGCGTGACGAAGGACGCCATCCAGCGCGCCATCAACAAGGGCGCGGGCATCGGCGGCGAAAAACTCATCATGGAACAGGTCGTGTATGAAGGCCGCGCGCCGCACAACGTGCCTGTCATTGTTGAGGTTTACACCGACAACGTGAACCGCACCGCGCCGGAAATCCGCGTGCTGTTCAAGAAGGGCCAGCTCGCCACCACCGGCAGCAACAAGTTTCTCTTCGACCACGTCGGCCTCGTCGAGGCGCATCATCCCGACGCGAACATTGACCGTGAAACAGCGGCGATTGAAGCCGGTGCAAACGAGGTTGAAGTGCTGACGCCCGACCAGAACGACGACATTCCCGAAGGTGCAGCGGGTGCAAAATTCATCTGCGAACGCACCGCTGTGGCCGAGGTTTCCAAGTGGCTTTCGGCCAATGGCTGGACGGTCGTGACGAGCGAACTTGGTTATGTCCCGAAGCAATTTCCCGAACTCACCGAGGCGCAGCAGAACGAAGTCGGCGAATTTCTCCAGACGCTGGACGAGCACGACGACGTCCATCGCGTCTGGGCGGCGGTGAAATAATCAATCCGACAAACAAAACCGCCGCGCTGGTTTTCCGGCGCGGCGGTTTGCTTTTCGGCGGAAAACTCCCTATTTCAGCCGGACTTGATTCGTGGAAAGGACGATGGGATGCCGGAACCGGGCGTCTTCCAATTGCACCATCACCGAGAATCCGCCGGGGTTGACGCGCGTGATTATTCCAGGAATCCAGCCGCCGGCCCAGTTCGCCTCCACCTGGCTGTCCACGGCAAACGGTCCGGTCTGCGTCAGTGTCGCAGGTGGGGTGGTTCTGGACACGGTTTGTGGTGCCTGTGCGGAAGACGGGGTGGCTGGCGCGCCTTGCAGCGGCTGTGATTGTCCAAACGCCGCCGCCGGCGCGGCTGGAGCGAGTGTGGTAAAGGGCCGGTGATCGGGAAATGTCGGGCGGTTTTTGGGCCGCGCCAGCGCCACGATAATGACAGAGGTGAGCATCATGGCGGCGATCAGGCCGACCCCCACGAATGCAAAAATGGCCGCCGGCGACTTGAACCATGGTCTCGATGGCGCAAAACCGGTTTCGGTGGAGGTGTAGGACAATGAATCTTCCGCAGGCGCCACCGCCGCGAGGCTTGCCGGCGAGATGTGGTGCAACCCCAGCTTCGCCTCGGGAATCTGCGCCAGGCAGGCGTCGAGCATCTGCCATTCTCGTTCGGAAATGGAGCCGAGCACGCGCTCGATTTCCGTCGGGTCGTGAACCACGCAGTTGATCACCTCCGGCCAGAAATTTTTCCAGGCGGGGGCTTTCACATCGCCGAGATACAACGCCGCCGTGGCCACGCGCATCCCGTCGTAGGCCTGGCCGGCGGTCATGCGGTGCAAAGGCTGTTTCATGATCTGGATGACCGGATACGGACGGCTGCCCGCCGCCACCAGATCCGTGTAAACGGCCACCAGGTTTTGCTCCGCCGAGAGCACGATGCCGGGACAGACGTCACCGCCGAAAAATTTCTGTTTCGCCTCCCGGATTTCGCGGTAAAGAAAAATCCCCGATGAAACCAAAAGCACCGCTCCAATCGGAAATTTGATGAACACAACCGCCAGGCCGACGACCGCCATGCCTAAAGCCACATAGATTGTCGAGGGATTGGCCGCGAGCCATTGGCCGGCGGAAAGCTTCAGCATGGCCGGGTTGCTGGCGAAGGTGCCCTGGCCGCCGCGCAACGACGGATCTCCCGGTGGCGGCAAATTGCTGGTCGGCGAGTGCCGGATTGCCGGCGCGGCGGGTGCGGATTCACCGGAACTCAAAAGCAGCCGCAGACCATAAATGCCGAGCAGCACCAGCACGAACGGCGCGGAATATTTGCCGATCTTGCGCCCCTTTTCATAGGCGGCGTTGCCCGTGGTTTGAGTTTGTGCCTGAGTGTCCTTGCCCTGGACGAATTGACGGACGACGTTCACCGTTCCAGCAATGGCCAGCACCAACAGCAGTAATCCAATGATTCGTTTCATGGTTTTATAACGGGTTGATTATCCCCGCAAAATGCCTGAAACACCCGGCTCGTCACGCAAAAAAAGCGGCCCAAAGCGTGACATGGCTGTCAGCGTTTCAGATTCGGCACGTCCACCTTGCGCACGTCATTGATGTAGTGATCCGCCGGCAGATTTTCACCCGTCCAAAGTTTCTGCGAAGTCCAGCGTTCCGTCGGCGCGCTCCAGAATTCATCGCCTGGCGGCAAGCCCAGCGGTAGCAGGCCGGCGGCGCACAGATAGAGGCTGCCGGTGGAAATGTAATTTTCCCCGAGCGCCGGCTGGTGACCGCAAAGGCCAATTTGCAGCCAGCCCGCCGCGTCGAACGTGCCCGGTGCCTCCATCGTCTTGCGGATGACCGCCGTCAGCGCGCAGCGCACCTGCGCCGGCTTGATTTTTTCCGGCAATCCCCGCAGCAACGCGATTTGGGCGAGCAGTTGGAACGCGCCGAAGCGATACGTCGTCGAGCGTCCGATCGAGGGGAAAGTTCCGTCCGGCGCGATGTGCCGCTCTTGAATTTCTGCGAAGCGCTTCGCGCGTTGCAAAATCTTTTCATGCGCGCCGGAAAACCGCGCATCGTGTTTTTTCAAAACCGCCAGCGCATCCAGCAGCATCGGCTGGATGACAAAGCTGTTGTAGTAATCGAAATGAAAAAACTCGCCGTCGCCATACGCGCCGTCGCCGGCATACCAGCCGAGCATCTTGCGCACGCAGTTTTCCAAGCGGTCTTCCAGCGTCGGCTCGCCGAATTCCAGCAGCGCGGCCTCGACCAGCGCGGCGAACATCACCCAGTTGTTGCGGTCCGGCGTCGGGATTTTGCGCGAGGATTGCAGCGCGGCGACAACCTGCCCTTTCACGCGCGGCTCCAGCGGCTCCCACAAGACTTTCGGTGCGCGTAGAATTCCCTGTGCGAGAAATGCCGCGTCCACCAGCGGCTGGCCGCCGTTCGTGAAATTCATGAAGTCCGGCGAGGCTGGATCTGTCGCCGCGTCGAGTGACAACTGCGCGAGCTTCAGAAAATCCTGCTGCAATTTCAGTTCTTCGCCCGCCAGATTTTCCAGCGCCAGCCACGGCGCAATGCCGCAGAGCAAACGGCCAAACGCTTCAAGGTGGGTGTAAACCGCGCGTTTTGCGCCGGATTGTTCCTCCACCGGCATTTTCTTTTTCAGCTCGTGGCGCGACAAGTTCTCCAGCACGGGCCGCGCGATTCTTTCCGTGACGGAAACCCAGTAGCGCCGGTCGTCGCCAGAAGTTGAAATGGAAACCTGCGGTGGTTTCGCCATTGTGCGCAGCGGCAAGCCGGTTGCACCCAGCACGCCGAGCGCTGCGGCAGACTTGAAAAAATCACGGCGGCTTTTCATTCGTCACCGTTGTTGGCCGGCCCGTTTTTCTTTTCCCAACTGCGCCGCTGGCGTTCCGGCAGGCTGGTGTCCACGCGGGCGTAGTAGGTTTTTTCGCCGAACTGCTTGTTCACCTCGTGTTCCAATTCCAGCGATGGCGTGACACCGAAACGTTCATGGGCGCCGACAAAAACCATCGTGCCTTCAGGCCGCAGGAAACACAGGAACAGCGGGCATTTGCCCGGATGCGCGGCGACGAGTTCGCGGACGCGCTCCATGTCCTCCGGCTTCAGATGCGCGGTGTTCAGGCGCAGGTGAACCTGCTTGGTGTATTTCTTCGCCGCGTCGCCGAGCGGCATGATGTCTTGCGGAAAAATCTTCGGGCGGTCCTCGCCGGTGCTGACTTCGCCGATGACGAGGATGGCCTTGTTCACCTCCAGCAGCGGGCGGAACTTGTCGTAGTCGTTCATCACCAGCAACTGCACCGAGCCTTCCAAATCTTCGAGCGTCACCATGGAATACGGCTTGCCGGATTTTTTGGAAACGCCGTGCGTCACCGCCGCGATCATGCCGCCAATGCGCGTCAGGCTGCGGTTCGGCAGCTCGGCGAGCTTGGCCGTGTTGGTGAGCGAATATTTTTGCAGCAGCGGCACCAGCGGCGTGAGCGGATGGCCGGTGACGTAAAAACCGAGCAGTTCTTTTTCGTGCGCGAGCAGTTCGTGCTGCGGCCACTCCGGCAAATTGGCAATGCTTTCCGGCACGGCGCTTGACGACTTGTCCTCCAGCGCGCCGAAGAGCGAGCTTTGACCTTTTTGCTTGTCGGACAAAATGCTCGCCGCCCGCGCCAGCGTCCGCTCGATC
>Ga0182021_10007503_pt1 | contig 12926 bp, 15 predicted proteins | sample 612E3MmetaG_FD_120493 | JGI IMG/M metagenome (GOLD analysis project Ga0182021, IMG submission 120493) | Permafrost microbial communities from Stordalen Mire, Sweden - 612E3M metaG (Illumina Assembly) | ecosystem: Environmental > Terrestrial > Soil > Wetlands > Permafrost | place: Sweden... | reverse complement strand
TCAACCAGGCCATCTGGTTCGAGGGCGAGACGAAGTTCGCCGACATCATCCTGCCGGCGTGCACCAACTTCGAACGCTGGGACATCAGCGAGTTCGCCAATTGCTCGGGCTACATCGCCGACTCCTACCAGTTCTGCAACCACCGGGTGATCACGTTTCAGCATAAGTGCATCGAGCCGCTGGGTGAGTCGAAGACCGACTACGAGATCTTCTGCGAGCTCGCCAAGCGGGTGGGCGTGTACGAGGCGTTCAGCATGGGCGGGAAGACCGATCTCGACTGGGTGAAGGACTACTACCACGCCACCGACATGCCGAATGCCATGAGCTGGGAGGACTTTACCAAGAAGGGCTACTACGTGGTCCCGGCTCCGGAGGAGAGGCGGGCCAAGCCGGGCATGCGCTGGTTCGCAGAGGGCCGGCCGAAGGACACCCCGGATTGGGGCCCCGCTCCCTGGGACCAGGTCGCGGGAGAGGGTCTGCAGACAGCCAGCGGCAAGATCGAGTTCGTGGCTTCGAGCCTCAAGAGGCTCGAAGCCTCCGGCACTGTCGATCCCGAACGGCCCGCTCTGGGTCCCCAGTACATCCCGAGCTGGGAAGGGCATCACACCGCGGACCTCTATGCGAAGTACCCGCTGCAAATGGTGTCGCCGCATCCTAAGTTCAGCTTCCATACCATGGGCGACGCCAAGGATAGTTGGATGAACGAGGTCAAGGACAACCGCATTCTCAAAGGCGACGGCAAGTACTACTGGATCATGCGAGTGAGCACCAAGGACGCGGCAGCGCGCGGCATCGCCGACGGCGATCTCGTCCGGGCCCACAACGATCGGGGCTCGGTCATTCTCGCTGCCCAGGTCACCGAGCGTGTCCCGCCGGGCACCGTGCACTCCTACGAATCGTGCGCCGACTACGACCCGCTCGGCGAGCCGGGCTATTCGCCCGACCTGGCCGGCTGCATCAACATCCTGACGCCCAAGCGATACATCACGCCCACGTCCACCGGCATGGCGAGCAACTCCTGCCTGATCGAGGTCGAGAAGTGGCCCGGGCCCGTGGTTTCGTGGGCATAGAAGGCTGCCGAAAAGCGAAGTCCCGGCCACGAGAACGCACTGGGCGGCGCAACACGTCGTCCTCGGTCGCGCCAATAGCCCTGCTATTGGCGCTCGTCGCGTCCTAGTCTTGCGCGCGCCCATCGCGCCCTCATGGCGAAACGTCACTTTTCAGCAGCCTGCTAGCACCGAGCCCGCGATGGTAACCTGATTCCGGCAACCGACCTCTAGCAGCCTTTCAGGGAGGGTCGATGGACGACGGTGGGTTTCACGTCCTGGGCATCGCGGGCAGCCTGCGTGCCGGCTCCTACAATCGCGGATTGCTGCGTGCCACGGCGGGGCTCCTTCCGCCCGGAGTGGTCTTAGACACCTTCGATATCCGTGACATCCCGCCCTACGATGCCGACGTGCAGAGCCACGGCGATCCGCTCGTGGTCGAGGACCTCAAGCGGCAGATCCTGCTCGCCGACGCCCTTCTCGTCGCCACCCCTGAATACAACTACTCCATCCCCGGCGTGCTCAAGAACGCCATCGACTGGGCTTCGCGACCACCCAAGACCTGCTGCCTGCGCGGCAAGCCGGCCGGCATCGTCGGCGCGTCGAGCGGCGAGAGCGGCACGATGAGGGCGCAACTTGCGGTGCGCCAGGTGTTCGTCTTCACCGACACTCTGGTCATGGCACAGCCGGAGTTCCGCCTGCCCAATGCGGGGGAGAAGTGCGACGCGAACGGCGATCTGACAGACCAAGAGCAACGTGAGCGCCTGCGAGCCTACCTGGTCGCACTGGTCGGTTGGGCCCGCAGAGTAACGCCCTAGACAAAGGAGAGCTGATGAACGTTGGTGTCCTCACCGGAGGCGGCGACTGTCCTGGACTCAACCCGGTGATCCGGGCGCTCGTCCGCAAAGGGCTCAAGGACTTCGGCTTTGAGTTCACGGGGATCAAGTGGGGGTGGAAAGGGCTCCTGGAGAAGGATGTCGCTGCTCTCGACCTGGACGCGGTCTCGGGCATCCTGCATGTGGGTGGCACCATTCTCGGCACCTCTCGCACCAACCTGTTCAAGATAGACGGCGGTCCGGAGAAGGCCGTCAAGAGCCTGCAAGAATTGGGCATCGACGCGCTGGTCGCCATCGGCGGTGACGACACTCTAGGTGTCGCCAAGCACCTCTTCGAAGGCTTCGGCACCCGCGTCATCGGTGTGCCCAAGACCATCGACAACGACCTCTCCGGTACCGACTACACCTTCGGCTTCGACACCGCGGTCTCCATAGCCACCGAGGCCATCGACCGGTTGCACTCCACGGCCGAGTCGCATCAGCGCGTCATGGTAGTGGAGGTCATGGGCCGCTCGGCCGGATGGATCGCCCTCGTGAGCGGCCTCGCCGGCGGCGCCGACGTCATCGTCACCCCCGAGTTTCCCATGACCGTCGAGGACGTGGCCGACCTCATCGAGGCCCGCTGGGCGCGGGGCAAGAGGTTCAGTGTTGTGTGCGTGAGCGAGGGGGCGAAGATCCTCTGGCGGTCGGGCGAGCAGAAGGAAGTGCTGGCTTCCGACGAAGTGGACGCCTTTGGCAACGTCAAGTTGGGCGGCGTGGGGGCCGTATTCGCCCGTGAGATCAAGCGGCTCACCGGCAAGGACGTGCGCGACACCACCCTGGGCTACGTCCAGCGCGGCGGCAGCCCGACGGCGCACGACCGGGTGCTCGGCAGCCGCTTCGGCGTCAAGGCGGCTGAGATGGTGGCCGCCGGCGAATGGGGCATGATGGCCGGGCTCAAGGGCGACGACATCGTGTCGGTGCCGCTCGCCGAAGCGGTGGACACAAAGAAGCTGGTCACCCAGTATTGGTGGGACCTGGCGAAGGTGTTCTTCGGCTAGGTTAGAATGCCGCCGATCATGCTGCGCCGGCCTGCACGGCCGCCAGCAGCTCTGTCGGATCGAAAACCGGAAGCGACGAGCGTGAGAAGTCCTTGCCGTTGCGGGTGACAATCGCAGCCGCGCCTGCGGCACGCGCCGCTTCGTGCAGGACGGCATCTTCGTAGTCAGAAAAGCCCGTGTCGAGGGCACCGCGCAAGACCTCCCGGTCGACGCAAGCTACGTTGAAGATCGCGAGGAGCGCGCGCAAGTGGTCCGCAGCCGCCGCGGCGCCGACCGTTTTCGATGCGAGGTAGTGAATCGTGGTGGCAGTCGTCGCACAGATAATGCCTTCGATCTCCCCGGTGTCGACGAGGCTTAGTAGTCGCTCCGCGACATCGACGTGTGGCTCACGCTCGAGCAGGTGGTCGAGGATCACGTTCGTGTCGAAGAGCACCTTCGCCGGTGCTTCTCCTCCAGATGACGACGATAGTCGCGCTCATCCAGACCTGAGCCCGCGAGCACGCCGCGCAGCGAGCGGACGCGCGGAGTGATCTCGACGTCAGACTCCTGCGAATCGATGAGCGTGAAGTAGTCCGAGACCAACTGCGAGACGGACTTGCCGGACTTGGCCGAATGGCGCTTGGCCCTGGCGATGAGCTCGTCATCGAGCCGAAGAGTGAGTTTCGTGTTCATGCGGAATGCCTCCTGACGTACAACCATCCAGTCTATTATACGTCAGGTGAAGACTGATTCAAGCTGAGGAGCCAATGCGACGGCTATTCGTAACGTTCTTGCGCATGACCAGCAGACCGGCCGCGCGCCATGCAAGCGGAGAATGCCTTGCACCGCCGGTTTGTCTAGGCAGCCCATGCGCTTGTTAGGCGTTTCCGCTCAAGCTCGGGTCCATGACCCTTTCGCTGCGCCACACGCGGACGATGGTGACCACCAAGTCATCACGACGGTAGACGATCCGGTACGGTGGCAGCTCGAGTTCTCGAAGCCATGGCGTCTCGAACTCTGGGACGACCTTGCCGCTATCCGGGAACGCCGCCAGTTGACCGGCGCGCTCGATGACGGCGGCAACCAGGCGCTTGCCGACTTCGGGCACCTGCTGAGACGAGTACCAGGCCAGGATATCCTGCAGGTCGTCCTCGGCTGACTTCGCAAACTCGACTTCGAGCCGCGCAGCCATCAGTCAATACCCAGACGGCGCTTCACTTCCTCGAGCGGGACTACGCGTCCAGCGTCGATGTCGGCGAGGCCGGCCACGACAGCCCGCATGAACTCCCGTTCCTCCTGGGCCGACTCGTACTCAGAAAGCGCCTGCACGACTGCTACACCCCGTCCATGGATGGTCAGCAGAACCGGGCGACCAGTCTCGTCCACACGACGCACGATCTTGCCCGGGTTCACCTTCATGTCGCCGAGCGGGACGATATCCTCCGAGAACTTCACCGCAGCGCCCACGTTCGCCTCCACGACCGCACCACACTTCTGGTCCCGATTATAGCACCGCACTGAGCGCGACTCTGAATGCGGCTAACGTCATCGGCATCAGCGGCAACGCGTACCGTTGTCCGTCTGGATGCAGATGACAGGCACTCGAGCCATCACTCTTGGCCCATGTCATCAATGACGAAATGTCTGGACAATCACACGCGCATACTTTCCGGCCTGTACGGTGACACGCACGTCGGCGGATGCGTAGGGTGGCGCGTAGCGGACCACGTATGGGCCAGGCGCCAGCGCGACCTTGAAGATCCCATCTGCGCCCGCGGTGACATTGGCCACGACTTTGCCCGACCCGTTCTCAGTCACAGTTGCCACAACGATAGCGGCACGACTGTAGGGCTCGAGTTCGCTGAGTCCGAAACCACCGGGCAATGGCGCGGGCGTGGGCGGGCTAGCCATCAAGCCGCCGTGATTAGCAACGGCGATGCCGTAGATGCCCGAAGACAGGGTTGACGCGCTACCGCAGGCTCCCAACAGCACGAGCGAAGCCAAAAGGACCCCTACTACACCGAGCTGCCTTCGCATGAGCATCGCCTTCTCGTTTGGATGTGCCTAACGCTCGATGCGATTCAACTGCAAGCGTAACGCAGTCAGCTGCAATCGCTTGTTCGGCACCACGGCTAGTATGTCACCCCAAGTCAAACGAACGGACTGAGAAACGAATCTCGGACGTCACGATCGCAGGCAGCACCGATTTGGTCTCCGACAGAACATTCTTGAGTCGTTCCAGCTGCCCCTCGGTGGGCGGCGTCTGGGTGATGTTGTACTTCGCGTTCCACCTGCGCAGGTACTGTTGACCCAGGGAGGCGAGCGCCTCTTGGCTCTCAGCCGCCGCAAGGAGCAGGTAGGTGACAGCATCCCGTTTGGGCAGGCGCGCCAGAACTCGGAGGGCGTTCTGGCGAGCGTGGTCTGTGCTGGCCATCTGAAGGGCTGCCCACAGCCGAGACCCGCCAATGGCAGATGCATGGGGTCCCAAGGCGGAGCATGCCGCCGATGAAACACTGGGAGCCTCGTCCGCGAGGACAGCCAGCCCCGATTCCATGTAGCGCTCGCCGCCAAGCCCCAGGAGGCCGCGTACTGCGACACGTCGAACCCTGGTCGTTGGGTGCGACAGGAGGGGTGCCAGGCGCTCCGCGTCGCGCGAATTACCCGTCTCGACGAGTCCAGAGAGCGCGGTCACGAAGCGGGCGAGATTATCAGTCGCCATGGCGTCACGGTAGACCTGCGCGAAATCGACTCCGCTTTCCAGCAGACGGAAGCGAGCCTCGCCTCGAACAGCGGCACTCCGGTCCATGAGCGCCGTCATGAGCCTTTGGGGGGGCCTCTCCAGGAAAGACGTCAGCCCACACGGCGAGCGCTTCCCGTCGAACGAAACCAGATCGATCCGAAGACAGCCTGTCGAGGACATCTCGGAGTTCTTGCCCTTTAGGCCTGGAGATGGCGGCGCGCGCGGCCCAGAGTCTGACGACCGGATCCTCAACCGAGAGTGCAGCAGAGAGCACTAGGGTCAGGTCATCGGGATCACTCTGGGCGAGAAAGCGAAAGGCGGCCCGTCGCACGGGGGGTGCGCCGGTGCGCATTGAGGCGATCATGGGAGTCCGCGCGACCGGGGTCGCGAGGAGAGAAGCGATAGCTGGCAACACCCTGCTTTGATCTCGCCTATCGCCAGCCGCGCTCCTCGATGATCCGGCAGACGAACCGGCTGCAGTGGCTATAGGAGGAGTCTGCGGTGACATCGAAAGCGACCGAGTACCCCTCAGCGAACTTACGGGCGGAAGTGAGCAAAGCCCTGTAGTCTGCCATGTGCTCGGACTCGAGGAGCACAGCGCGCTCCGACTCCCTGATGGCCATCGACACCCTGAAGGAGTCCTTGAGCGGGATCACGTAGCACAACGCCTTCTTGCCGTCCGCTACCTTGAGCATCCAGCCGCCGCCGTTGGTGTGGACCCACTCCTGCTTGTGGCCATCGCACAGATCGGTGAGGTCGCGATAGAAGGCGAAGGCCGGGCCGAGTGCGACCTCGATGGCAACGGTGTCAGGCTTCGGGGCCTTTCCGAGGAAGGGTCGCTCGCTCATGGATCCCAGTCCTCCGCTCTTCCGTTCGTCCAACGTGTGGGCGTTGAGCAGCGAGAGCTCACGCCTCGGTCTTGCGCAGAGCTTCTGCGAGCCTGCTCGAACGCCTTGTTAGACCTCTTCACCGTGCTCCAGGTCTTCCGGTGTAAAGGTCCCGTCAAGGATGCGCTGTTCCCGCTCGCGCTCCGCCTTGAGGCCCCGATGGAGGTAGTGCACAAGAGCGTCTCCGTCGCCCGGGCCGGTAAGCGCGTATTCATACCCCACGGTCGACTGGCAGTAGTGCAGCTGAAGGGTATTCAGTAGCTCGCGGACGGCTGTCAATGCGGCCTCGATATCGGCACGGCTGATCCCGAGAACTGGGTTAGTCGATGTCGCCAAAGCAAGTGCCAGATCATCGTGCGCGAGCTGGCGATTTCGGCGATCGCGAACGGTCTTGCACGCATCGATTGCGACCCGAACAAGGCGCGAGACCTGAGAGTGAAGCTCTGGGTCTGACACATGATCAGCAATCCGCTGCAGAGTCAGGTTGTCCTTTCCGGCGGATCGCGGAGCGTCCGTGAGACGAGCCAGGTCGAGGACGATGTCGTTGAAGAGAGTGCGCTGCACTACGTTGAAAAAGAGACCGGCCGTGTCATTGAGGAGTGCGATTCGAGGATCCGACTTCGCGTAGAGCTGGCGATAGAGAACCCACCGCATGTGGAGCCAGGCAACCCGATGGTAGAGCGCCGCGACGATCTCACCCAGATCTTGCCCCATGGCGTCGACGTACTGCGCCAATATCTCGTCGCGCGTCGTCTCTTCCGACATTCGCACGCCCCAGAGTAGGTCTAACAGTGACTATCCAGTCTGCGCGAAACCACGGCCACAGCAACGGGCTGTCTGCATAACACCGATCTCAAGCCTCAAGGTGTCCCCCGAGATCGGCCTGCCAACGGGCTTTGGAGTGTATAACGCCTCCCGCGCCGTCGCGGATATGGAGACTGTATATGTCCGTCCTAGAGCGCGTCAAGCTGGCTGCGGACACGCCGTCCACGCGCTCAGTAGAGACGGGCTTGACGTCCCCGCCGCGCTACGCGGCTCCGGGCTTTCTCTTGGCCAGGTCATAGATCTGCTTGCCGCCCGACAGCACGGCCAAGGCGAGGGCCAGCCAGAGTAGGTACAGCGAGACCGTCACCCAGGTGGCCAGGTCGAGGATGCTCGACACCAGGAACACGAGCAGGGCGACGCTCTGCACCGTCATCTTGAGCTTACCGAACACGTTCGAAGAGCGGGCGTCGCCCGTGCGCAGAAGGATGGTCGCGCCAATGGCGGAGAGGATCAGCTCGAGCACAATGAACGCGAGGATTATCTGCACCACTAGATAGCGGTAGCCCGTCCAGGCGAGCACGGCGGCCACGAGAAGCTTGTCGGCAGCCGGGTCCATGTAGGTGCCGACAAGGGTGATCTGATCGCGGGTGCGCGCCATCGCCCCATCGATGAAGTCGGTGCAGGTCGCGACCACGAAGGTGCCCAAAGCCCACCAGGACAGGTCCAGGTAGAGGAGCACCAGGATCACGGGGATGAACACGAGGCGGGCCACCGTCACCTGGTTCGGCCGGACCGACCGGGGAAACGCCCAGAGGAAGGCGACGCTGACGACCCGGTCCATGATGCGCTGGAACCCCGGTTGGCTTCTCATCTGAGGCGGCTCGTGCATTCTGGCATCCTACTGAAATCCGGTGCGTCTGTCGACCGGTCGGGAAAGTCCGCCGGGGTTTCCTATTCCTGCATCGCGGGCATCAGTGAAGGGCCGCGGAGAAAGAGAAGGATGGAGGTCCCATGAAGACCATCGTGGTTGGTATCGACGGTTCGAAACCTGCAGAAGCGGCACTTGAGCTAGCTGCCGAGGAGGCCTTTCTGCGAGGTGCCCGCCTGGTCATCGTATGTGCCTGGGATGTCCCCGTGGTCATAGGTCCCGAGGCCGGCTATTCATCGGAGATGGTCGAGGGCTTGGACGCGGACTTCGAGAGTCTCGTGCGAGCAGCGGTGACACGAGTCAAAGAACTGCAGCCGCAGGTCGTCTGCGAGGGCAAGGTGATCAAGGGTCAAGCTGCCTCGGTCTTGCTCGAGGAAGCCGAGCACGCAGACATGATCGTGGTGGGCAGTCGAGGGCATGGCGGGTTCAGCAGTCTCTTGCTGGGTTCGGTGAGCCAACAGGTAGTACATCATGCCCCTTGCCCGGTCCTCGTGGCGCGCCACACCGGAACATCCTAGGGCCTGTGCGTGACTGTCCGTTAGCGACTTGAGGGCACCTTTGACATTCTGGAGCACACCAGCGGCCAATCTTCTCGCTGAGATTGGAGTCTCTCCCCAGGGACTGAAGAGCGTGCAGGCACAGACGAGAAGCTTCTTGCCATCGCGCAGGTCAAAGCCACGGCGCTCCGGGATGGTCAACTGGTCGACCATCCCTGTTGAGGAGATCGTGCCCGGCGACGTCGTTGTGCTCAACGCCGGCGACGTCGTCCCTGGAGACTGCCTTCTCTTGGAGTCGAACGCGCTTTTTGCCGATGTGGGGATTCTCGTGGTCTATGCCCTCGCGGCGGAAGTCGCCAAATGCCTGTTCTACCAGGTGCACGAGCGCCCAGTCGTGTCTCGGTTCCCCAAGACGAAGACTGGGTATTGACGAGTCATGGAAATCACGAATACCTTCGCTCGCATCGACCGCGCAGCCGGGGAGGCTCTCGAAAGAGCCGTGGAGGACCACCACCTGAGGCGTCTGCGCAAAGTGGGTTGGGAAAGGATCCTGCAACCCGGTCTGGAAGGCCTCCGGGTGAGCGGAGATCCCCCGGTTCGCGAGGGCAACAGCGTCCAGATCCACATCGACGGGGCCGATGCGCTACCCGCGATGCAGCGGGCCATGATGGAGGCGAGGTCGCACGTCCATCTGGCAAACTGGTTTCTCAGCCCCGATTTCCGGTTGGTCCGTGGTGGCCAGGGCAGTCCGTCGGGCGACGGCCCCACGATCCGCGAACTGCTGGCCGAGCTCGCTGGTCGCGTCGATGTCCGGGTCTTGCTATGGTCCGGTCCTCCGGTCCCGTGGTCACCTCTCGGGCGCATGGACGTCAAACGCACCCGCGACGAGCTTACGCAAGGGACACGCATACATTGCCTGCTCGATCACCACCAGCGGCCGCTCCACGCTCATCACGAGAAGATCCTCGTCATCGACGACCAGGTCGCCTTTGCAGGCGGCCTCGACCACACGAACCTGCGGGGCGACCGCTTCGATTCGAATGAGCATGCGCTGCGGGACGGGGTCGGGTGGCACGACATGGCCGCCGAGTTGCACGGGCCGGCGGCAGCGGACGTAGCCGCGCATTTTCGCTTGCGCTGGGAAGCGGTCTCGGGCGAGGGCCTGCCGCCGGTTCGGCCGGGCAAGACGGCCGGGAATCACGACGTACAGGTGGTCGCCACCATACCGGAAGCTACCTATCCTTCGGTGCCGAGAGGAGTCTTCCGCATTCTCGAGTCCTACCGACGGGCCCTGTCCTCGGCACAGCATCTCATCTACATCGAGAACCAGTTCCTCTGGTCGCCGGAGATAGTGGAGATCCTGAGGCAGAAGTTACTCGCCCCTCCGCAAGACGACTTTCGTCTGCTCTTGCTGCTCCCAGCCAAGGCGGCGACCGGGACGGACGATACGAGCGGGCAGCTCGGCTCGCTTTTGGAGGCGGACCACGACAACCGAATGTTTGCCTCCACCGTCTACTCGCGGGTCGGCTCGGAGTCGCGCCCCGTCTACGTGCACGCCAAGTTGGCGGTCGTCGATGATCGCTGGCTCACGGTGGGGTCCGCGAACCTGAACGACCACAGTCTCTTCAACGATACCGAGGTCAATCTCGCCCTGTATGACAGCGAGGTCGCCAGAACCACTCGCGAGCGACTATGGGCTGAGCATCTGGAGTTGCCCCTGGCCGCCGTGTCGGGTCGTCCGACCGCGGTGATCGACGATCTCTGGAAACCCCGGGCCGAGGAGCAGTATCTGCGGCGGGCGGCAGGCGAGCCGATGACCCACAGGCTGGTCAAGCTGCCCCACGTGTCCTGGCGGTCCGAGCGTCTGCTCGGACCGCTGCAGAACCTTCTCTTGGACGGGTGACGGAGACGATCGCGATCGGGGGCCGGTTCACGGCCCCGGGGAGAGAGGCATGAAAGTCAGCCCCCTTGCAGGCAAGCCGGTCGACCCGTCCATGCTGGTCGATATTCCCAGGCTGATCACCTCCTATTACGCGGTCACTCCTGATCCTTCGGTTCCAGCGCAACGGGTCGCGTTCGGAACCTCGGGACACCGTGGCTCGGCGTTTGAAGGGTCTTTCAACGAGTGGCACATCCTAGCCATCACCCAGGCCATCTGCCTGCACCGCAGGCTGAAGAGGGTCGATGGGCCGCTGTTTGTCGGCATCGACACGCACGCCCTCTCCGTGCCGGCGTTCACCAGCGCGCTGGAAGTGCTCGCGGCAAACGAGGTGGAGGTGATGATCTCGGAAGGGGATGAGTACACCCCGACCCCTGTGATCTCCCACGCGATTGTCACCTACAACCGGGGGCGAAGGTCGGGATTTGCCGACGGCATCGTGATCACCCCCTCGCACAACCCGCCCGCTGACGGTGGCTTCAAGTACAACCCGCCCAATGGCGGGCCGGCAGAACCTGAGGTCACCGATTGGATTGGGAAGAAGGCGAACGAATTCCTCGAGGCCGGCCTGCGGGGAGTCAAGCGGACTCCCTACGAGAAGGCCCTGCGCGCCTCGACAATTCACCGCCACGATTACCTCAATGCCTACCTCGGCGATCTGGGCAGCGTCATCGACATGGACGCCATTCGGGGTGCGAAGATCAAGCTGGGCGTGGATCCTCTCGGTGGTGCGGCGGTCCACTACTGGGCGCCTATTGCCGAGCGCTATGGGTTGGATCTCACCGTAGTCAACGAATCCGTCGATCCCACCTTCCGCTTCATGACGGTGGATTGGGACGGTCAGATCCGCATGGACCCATCCTCGCCGTATGCGATGCAGAGGCTGATCGAGCTCAAGGACCGCTTCGACCTCGCGTTTGCTTGCGATACCGATGCGGACAGGCACGGCATCGTCACCCGCGGCCACGGGTTGCTTCCGCCCAATCACTACCTGGCAGTTGCCATTCTGTACCTCTTCCAACATCGGCCGGAGTGGCGCTCGGAAGCCGCGGTGGGCAAGACGGTGGTGAGCAGCAGGATGATCGACCTCGTCACTCAGAAGCTGGGGCGCAGGCTCTACGAGGTCCCGGTGGGGTTCAAGTGGTTCGTGGACGGCTTGCTCGAGGGCTCGCTGGGCTTCGGGGGAGAGGAGAGCGCGGGCGCGTCCTTCGTTCGCCTGGATGGCAGCGTGTGGACAACGGACAAAGACGGCATTGTGCCGGCGCTACTCGCCGCTGAGATCACCGCGCGCACGGGCAGCGACCCCGGCGACATCTATCAAGAGCTCACCCGTGAATTCGGCCAGCCTGCCTACGACCGCGTGGAGGCACCGGCGACCGCGGAGCAACGGGGCCTGCTCGCGAAGCTGTCACCCCAGCAGGTCGGGATCACAGAACTGGCCGGCGAGCCTATCCGAACTGTTCTCACCCACGCGCCGGGCAACGGCGCCCCAATCGGCGGACTCAAGGTGGTCGCGGATACCTGCTGGTTCGCGGCGCGCCCGTCCGGGACTGAGGACATCTACAAGATCTACGCCGAGAGCTTTCGCGGAACAGACCATCTACACCTCGTCCTGGACGAGGCGCAAACCATAGTGAACAACGCGTTGGCGACACCCCAGGAGGCCGCTAGCGGTCGAGGCTTGACGGAGGCCAAATGACCAAAGCACCTGCGATCACCTGTTTGTTTGTGGATATCGGTGGCGTCCTACTCACCAATGGATGGGATCATCTGGCCCGCCAGGAGGCGGCGACCCACTTCAAGCTGGATTGGGCCGAGATGGAGGATCGACATCACCTGACCTTTGATACCTACGAGGAGGGCAAACTCACGCTAGAGGACTATCTGAGCCGCACGGTCTTCTACCGGGAGAGACCGTTCACCCAGGCTCAGTTTCAGCGCTTCATGTTCGCGCAATCGAAACCCTACCCGGAGATGATCGAGCTGATTGCGAAGCTCAAGGCCCGCTACGGGCTGAAGATCGTCGTGGTCAGCAACGAAGCGCGGGAACTGAATTCTTACCGGATCCGCAAATTCAAGCTGGACAGGTTTGTGGATTTCTTTGTCTCCTCCTGCTTCGTCCACCTCCGCAAGCCCGACGGGGACATCTTTCGCCTCGCGCTTGATCTCACCCAGACGCCGGTCTCGCAGGTGGTCTACATCGAAAACACCCCGATGTTCGTCCAGGTCGCCGAAGGTCTGGGGATTCGCAGCATTCTTCACACGGATC
>Ga0182021_10007502_pt1 | contig 12926 bp, 15 predicted proteins | sample 612E3MmetaG_FD_120493 | JGI IMG/M metagenome (GOLD analysis project Ga0182021, IMG submission 120493) | Permafrost microbial communities from Stordalen Mire, Sweden - 612E3M metaG (Illumina Assembly) | ecosystem: Environmental > Terrestrial > Soil > Wetlands > Permafrost | place: Sweden... | reverse complement strand
CTGATAATTGGAAAAGCAGTTGATTTTGAGGAAAATAGAGAAGTATTTTGTTTAGGATAGTTTTTTAGTTTGAGCTTTCTGGATTTCTTGCAGGTTCGAGTACAAAAGATGAAGACAGAATAGAAAAAGTAGGTGCTCTAATTACGACTAACTGAACATGCAAGTTTTAAACCATAGTTAGATTAGAGAAATCGCGTGTAAGAAAATACGTGACCTTTAGGGCTCCAAATATGATTCGTCAGAAGTTTTCCAACCTCTTGTAGGGAATACAATTATTCAAAGAAAGCTATGTTTTTGTATATGGAAACGTTCAATTCAATGGGGAAGATGCAACTTGAAAGTTATACCTGTAATTGACGTTTTAAACGAAATAGTTGTGCATGCAGTTAGAGGCATAAGAAAAGAGTACCAGCCGCTCCAGAGTGTACTAACTAAATCGGTTGAGCCCTTTGAAGTCGCTATGGTTTTGAAGAACCTTGGATTCAGCGATTTGTATATGGCTGATTTGGATGCAATCATCGATTGCTCAACCAATTTTACTATCTTAAAGAGAATAACCGATGAAATCGACGTAAAAATAATGGTTGATGCAGGAGTTACAAACATTGAAAGAGCAAAGAAGTTGTTTGAGAGCGGAGCTTCTAAACTTATCATTGGAACGGAAACCCTGGCGAGCAAAAATTTTGTTGATCAAGCAGTTGATATTTTCGGAAGCGAACGTGTTGTAGTTAGTTTGGATTTGAGAGGCGAAAAAATCCTTGTTAAATTGGGGTTTGACGGTTGTACTGACTCCATGTGCCTGCTGAAGCAGTTCAAAGATATGGGTGTTTCTCAAGTCATTGTTTTGGATTTAACGCGGGTTGGCAGTGGTGAAGGCGTAAACATTGATTTTCTCAAAAAGGTTATAGCGGAAGTCGGAGTTGAAGTTTATGTTGGCGGTGGAGTTAGAGATGTCAACGATTTGGTTGAGTTGAAAAATCTCGGTGTATCAGGTGCTATGGTTGCTACTGCATTGCACACGGGCAAAATCTCAATCGATGAGCTAAAACGGGAAAACTTACTTTAGACCTAATCGAGCTTAGCTAAGCAAACAATTCCGCCTAATTGCGTAATCCGTGAACCCGCATTTGACTCCGCATTTATCACCCTCGTTTTAACGCCGTTTTTCGCCGCAATCATCATAAGCCGATTCACCCGATTCTTCTGGCGAGTCCCAGCAAGATAATCATCTGTGAGCATGAGGTATTCGGGCTGGGATTTTCCAGGAGCTTGTGGGTTTAAGATTAGATTTTCTGCTTCTTGTAGCGAAAAAAGCACCAGATTATCGGTTTTGCTTAAGCGCTTCTCAAGAATTTCTAGTAGGTTCTCTGTTTCTTCGGTGGCATTTTCGTCGATTAACTGTTTGAAAGCGCAGGTTTTTGTTAAGGCTGCCACTTGTGGGGGCGAGCTTGCGGAGCCTGTTATCTGCGAGATGGATGCTTTGTTTGTTCCTTGTAAGAGCCACGAGTGATGAGCCTTAATATGATTAAGGAAATCCTGGGCAAAATTAGCTCTTGGCGGTGAAGCCACAATTACGCTTCTTACGCCTTCCTTTAAGACAGGTCTTAACGCGTTAATGATGGTTTCGTTGAAACTATAGACTGACTTAGAGTCTTTTCTATCACCGTTTAGCGGTATGGTTTGTTGTTGTCTAGCGACTTGGCTGAAAATATGCCAGATTGCAGCGTGATTAAATTCAATTCCAACAAGAACTGCGACGGGGTATCCACGTTTGTAGTTTTTTGGTTTCATTTTATGTCTGTTATTATCTGTGTTTAAGGTTATTTTAGGTGTTGCTTAAATGTTGTCACATTAGAGAGCGATAAAAACGGTATGTTTAAAAAACTCTAAAAGTTCTGTTAACGTGGGAAAAACATGCTCAAAGTATACACTCAGGAAGTCCTTGATTCTGAATTGAAGAAAAACAAGAAAGTTCTTGCGTTGTTTTATTCTGCTTGGTGCCCATATTGTGTGAGATTTGTTCCATCCTTCGACAAGACTGTTGCTAGCATGGGTTTCGAAAAGGTCATTCATGTTCTCCTCGACGACTATGATAATCCGCTGTGGGACGATTATGATGTTCCCGCTGTGCCAACGATTATCTATTTTGAAGATAGTAAGGTCTGTAAGAGGCTTGATGCACAACTAGGAAGAGGACTAAACGAAGCAGCATTCAAAAAGTGGATAGAGGAACTTAAGACTAAATGACATTTGAAAATTAATTTCTTAATATTTTTTAAGAAAATACGTTTTTACAAATAGAATAGAAAAATGGGAATTTTAGAGTTTGAGGTGACCGAGATGTCGTATCCCGTTGACTGCAATTGTTTGAATCGCTATAATTCCTTTGATGCAATCAAAGTACTTTGCATTCTCATCTTGCGGTTAATTTAACGCGCTGTATTTTCTTGCGTTTGAATGCTTAAACATATTTCTGGTCGACTGGGCAGTACCATCTTTGGTACTGTGGGACGAAAGTCAATTGTCCTCCACAGGTTGGGCAAGTCGGCGTTGAACTAGATGCCGGTGGCGGTGGAGGCGACGGTTCTCTTCTTTCGACTTTAGCCCGATAATCCCTTCTTAGAGCTGATATGCCCATAATGCATATAACCCAACCTATTATTGAAAAGACTGCTCCCACAATGGCAAAAGCTACGTTGGCAATGACCAGTAGGGATAACAATGATCCAGCCAGAAGTAGAATGAAACCCCAGTAGAGTGTATCTAAACCATCTTGCGAGAAGCTAGGCATTGACGACATTTTTGTACCTCTATTTGTTAGAGCTTTGGTTTAAGTATATAAATTTTGCATAAGGAGTGCTGTGTTATCTTTTCCCAAAATTATTTCCCCTCTAAAAACCCCTAGGTGGTCATGGCTAAGCTTGGTGACCGAAAGAAACTGAATAAACTATAACAGAAATTGTAACACCACCGATTCTTACTGCACCATCTGAAAACTCGATAAGATTGCCACCTTTCCCAATTAATTTTTAGTTTTGACTAGACTCAAATTTTTTGGTTGAATTGTTTTAGCTCTACTCGCATTTAAGAGATAAAGGAAGATTCAATTTTAGTTTTAGTCCAACTATTGGACCTTTTGTTCTAATAAATAGTGGGCAGATCGTTGTTTTATTAGAGTTTTCTAATCATTGCTATCGCGTGCACTGTTTGGAGACTTCTTTTCTTTCTATTTTAAGTGGTTTTGTGGTTGTTAGTTTACAAGGATCTCTCTACGGAGGCGGCGGTGGAATGTTTTGAAATGAGGTGCTTTTAGGTTTTCGTTTTCTTGCCACGGCAATGACTATTACAATTATGATTACTATCACGGCTATGATTAATAGTATGAATGGAAGCCCAGTTATGCTGAAGTTAAATTGGACGTCGACATAAGGAGAGTCCGACGGCGTTGGCGACGATGAGGATACGATTTGGAATGTGCCGAGGCTGGTACTCCAGTCGTTGAAGTAGGTATCGTAGGTTGTTGGACCAGCGATGTAGCTCACCTGGTACAGCAGTCCATTCTGAACGAAGAGGACAGTGTCTTCCATGAATTGGCCTCCGCTATCGCTGGCTGAGAGTTCGAGTTCATGACCGGTGTAACCATTTACAATCACAGTTTTTTCTGTACTCAAAGAGTAATCTGAGTAAGTGGAAGCCCACGTTTGTTTAGAATTGTCAACGACAGCTTGGAGTGTTTGAACTGTGTTTTGGATGGCGATGTTTATGTTGACGTATCCTACATTTAAGTCGTCAGGGCCTAAAAATTGAACGACGATTCCTTGCACGTCTTCCTTGGGGGTCCAATCCTGCGGCGGAGTAATTGAGAATCTGTTTTCGCTATCGGTATATGCTCTAACAGAGCAAACAGTGAACAGCGATACAACAATAAGAATAGTTATGAATATGGGAATCAGTTTTTTCAAAACTTTTTCACCTTTGATAGTTCTTTCAGGCTTCTTTGTTTATAAATTTAACGGTGTTTTCGAAGTATGTTTTTAGTTATTGATTTTTGATGTATTTTTTCTATTTTGTTTGTAGTTTTTACCTATTTAGTGCATCTTTCTCTAGCCTCCTCAGTTAACACGTTTTAGGAACCGCGTTGGAGTGACCAGGCTTGTGAGAATTATGGATCATCTGGTTGATGAATTGATTAAAGGCAAACTGATTGCTGGCAAACAGGTGGTTTTCGACGCCACTCTTGTCAAGGCTTACAGTAGGCGTGATCCTCATTATAACATCAAAGGAGCTTTTGATCCTGAGGCAAGGGTAGGCAGAAACGGCAAGACTTACGAGCTTGGTTACAAGCTACACGTGGCAGTAGATACGAAGTCCGAGTTGCCTTTGACTGTAATTGCAGCACCAGCTAATGATAATGAGAAGAAGAATGCTCCGATACTTTTTGAGAAGGCTTTGAGGTCGACGAATAAGAGAATGAACCTTTTGGTTGCTGACTCTCAGTATTCATGTCAAGGCCAGAGAACGCAAGCGTCCAACTCTGGCGTGAGCCGTAATTTCTTATCCTGCAAATCATATGAGATAGCAAAAGGGACTTTTGAGGGTTGACCGATACTTTAGAATTCATGGACCAAACATCGAGAAACGACTTTATCGGTTGAGGTCTTCGATTGAAAGGGTGAATTCAAGGCTAAAAGAACAATTATGCTTGGAGAACCATATGATGAGGAGTATTAGGTAGATCACTATTCATTCGTTGTTTTGCTTAATTGCAATGCTTCTGAACGCAGTCGCTGCTTGCAGGATGAACGTTGTCGAGAAAGCTCGATCAATAACATTACTCGCAAAATGAACAAGAATTAACACATTAAAGTTAAATTAGCAACGCATAGGGTCCCGCGCTAATTTAACTTTGAGCAAAAGACGACGGTGGAGGAGGCGGCATGAATGGAGTTGTATCAGGAAGCAATGTCACTTCTGCTGGAGGTTTGAAGAAGTTTTGAAAATTAAAATGCCCACCCAGAAAATCTCTCATTATAAAAGCAAATGGAACGAAAATAACTATCAGTTCAACCGCCGCAGTGATCAATGGATCAAGACTTACGAATGCAAAAGCAAGAGAATTCCAAAGGATATGATTTAGCAACCCTACAAGCAGGAATGGAATTGCCAACCAATAAGGGCTGCCTTGTCGATTAGATTTTTGAGCGAATAGAACAAAAATCCCGATACCTACAAAAGCTGACCATAAAGGATGCATAAACGGTTCAGAAATAATCCTTGATATAATTGCATCAGCAATCAATCCTCCAGAAATATTTTGGACGCCAGCAGCTATGATACCGCGAATAATTGTTTCGGAAAGGGCAAATCCTAGCCCCACCGCAGCTCCCAAAGCTGCTCCATACCTACGACTAGGAATATTCTTCCACATAAGAAACACTACGAGAAATACGCTTAATGCCTTGAAAATCTCCTCCATGAAAGGAGCGAGAACAATGTTTACAAAAGGATTGTTAGAATTGCCTATAAGAAGTTCAAGCACCAAAGTAATAACAATTGTTAATGTTGCTCCTAAGATTAAACCCACAATCAATCCTTTTTTCAGACTTTTTCCAACAACGCCTAACTCAAGTTGACTTTCCAAAGGAGTCAAATGTCTGAGCAAGCGATTAAAAAAGTGAGTTGCTGGCAAATGAAATTCTCGGCTCTTTTGAGCACCTTCTGGAGGCGGTGGAGGAGGCGGATAAGACCTTTCAGCCAAGGTAGTTTACCAATCCTTATTCAACCCAAACTGTTTTTAAGACTTTCGCAGACGATGTATCTTACACTGGAACTATTTGATTTAAGACAGTCGTGATACTGCCTTGCTAATTAATGAACTCTCGGTTTTAGGTATTGAATGAAAGCTCAACTTTAGGCATAATCCACGAAACGACAAATGGAAGAGTTCGTTTCAGCATGATTATTTATCCTACAATTTTCAATTGTTTCACAAATTACTAATCCATTATCAGAAAGAATAACCATTGGCAGTTTAACAACTTTCAAAATAGCTGAACCCTGACCAGTTATAATAGATAGAGCTAGTTGTGTCAAAAGTCTTAAATGCTGAAGATATATAAAAGAGATGACTAAGGGAAAAATTTGGAACAGATGCCTCTTCCTCCTCCACCGCCAAGTTCAATGCCTGAGAAAAATGGCGGTCGAAGAGAGTTTCACTTGCCTAGAACGAATTTTCTTAAGGGAGTTAGACGAAAGATTGCAGCCTTAGAGAAGCCTGCAAAGTTTAAAGATGAAATGGAACCCGTGCTCGGTGCTATTATGGCGTTTGTTCTATCAGCTTTTTTTACTGCTGCGGTTTCTTTGGGTGAAGTGGTTATTTTTTCGCCAATCTATGAAGGGGCAAATGCTTGGGTTGGGTCAGTCTTTGTTTCGCCGCCTACAGAAGAGATAATGAAGTTGCTAGCTATTCTGGCGGTGGCAATCCTTTTGCCAAGGATATTTGTCAATAGAAGATACGCTGCAGCAATGGGTGCAGCTTCAGGGTTCGGATATATGCTCAGCGAGAACATAACTTACTTCGCAAATCCTCAAGTAAATCTTAGTCCACTATCCGTTTTTGTCAGACTCCTGCCAATAAGCCATCCTGTATTGTCAGCATTTAGCGGCATTGCAGTTTTTGTCTTCATATCAAGAATGAGTTCAGGTATGAAACTCTCCAAAGCCATTTTTGGTTTGCCCTTGGTTCTTTTTTTAGTAGCGATTCTTAATCACAGCCTTTGGAACGCGTGGCAATTTGGAGTAGCGCCAACCTTAGGCGTTTTAGGGCAAATTTTGCCAATCGTAGTCGTTTCGGGTCCATTCGTAATCATATTGCGAGATCTTCTTGGAGGGCACTTTAACTTTCAACATTTCTTTGAGCCCATCCCAGAACCTATCCCCTCCACGCCACTAAACTCCGACATTACACCCCCTCCTCCACCACCATCAACTAATTGGCTTTCAACGCGTCAAAATCGGTTTCGCAATACAATTCCGTCTATTTACATATCTTGTGCTCTCAAAAAAATCAGACAAAGCCTATCGTGATTTTAATGCTGCAAAAAAATTTGATTAAATCAAAAGAAAAATTGCCAAATCAAAACTGGATTTCAGGAAAAGTTCTCTCTTTGCCTCCGCCACCTGTAGAGGATTCTGAAAGCCCGCCTCCTTCCAGTTCAAAATCCTTTGGAGAAATTCATCTGCCTGGAACAAATTTTTTGCCCGGCATTAGAGCGAAACTTATTGTTCTGGAGAGGCCTCCATATTTTAAAAGCGAACTTGAACCGATACTGGGTGTTTTGGTAGCGCTCGTATTGGGCGCTTTTCTAGGCCTAGTTGTTGCTCTGGGAATTGATAAAGCAATATTGACGGGTATAGGTGCATCCCGCTGGTTGCTTCCAGTTTTTATTAGCCCGATTCTTGAAGAGATCATAAAAGCAATATGCATGTTGGCAGTGGCAGTATTTATTCCTAGGGTGTTCCCAAATCGAAGATACGGTGTCCTCCTCGGCGCAGCAACTGGTTTAGGATTCGGAATTTTTTCCGTAACTCTTGCATTAATGGCCGGAGAAGTTCAAGGATTTGCAGCATTTGCAGGTTTAGTTGCCACACCATTAACCCAGCCACTCTATTCTGCTTTTGTGGGAATAGGCATCTTCATTATTATGAGCAAGATGGCAAATGGCTCAACTTTTCTGCGTTCCGTACTAGGGCTTCCATTGATTTTCTTAATGATATCTATTTTAAACCACATTATCTTCAATACCATCAACTACTTAATCCCAGGAGGAATTGGAACTTTCATTGCCGCGCTAACAATCTGTCCACTGTTCGCATTTTTGCTTAGAGATTTTCTGGGAGGACACTTCAACTTCAATAGGTTCCTTAAACCCTCACCCGAAAGCACTCCAAATTTAGAGACTCCTGATCCTCCGCCACCTTAACAGTGGTCTTTTTTTGCTGCAAAACTGAAGGGGCATACTGGCCTGAAAATCTGAGTAAGCAACTTGTAGGTTAGAACAAAGTGGGTAAGCAGAGGACACTTGACTTTAACTTATGGTGGCGGAGGTGGAGGAGGAAGATTATCAACTTGCAGGGTATTTGCTAGCTCATTAAACAGACTTTGAATATAATCCTTGTACTTGCCTACCATACCAGTTCTCGCTCCAAAACCCAAATTATCCACAATAGAAACGTCGACTTCAGTGACCCCAGCGAACTCGTTTATCACCAAAATAACTTTGATCGGAAGCGTGTTCTTGGAAACAAACAATCCTCCAAGCACGCGGGTTTTTCCTTCAGAACCCAAAGTGGCTTCTATCCTTCTATTGTTAGCCTCCAAAAAAGTCGCGCCCTTGGCTGAAAGCAGTGTTTGAGTGATACTTAAAATTTCATTTGCTGACTTGTAAACCTTCCATTTACGGGTATCTGAAATTGGCATCTAATCACGGTTCTATCCTCTGCTGTAGCAAAATTAAAAGGTTTCCAATAACAATGCTGAACGTCAGATTCGAGCATCAACAGATGTTAACGCAAGATTTTAATCTACAAAATAATATTGTCTTTGTTTGGAATTTGGGTTCTTTGGTCGGATAACAAGTTTTAAATACCAAATTCGCTGAAACTTCTTCAGATTTCAAGAGGAATAACAATGAGTCAAAAAGAAGGAAATTTACTTGACAATTTAGTTGCTAGTTTTATAGGATTAGCTTTTGCCATGGTCGTTTCAAGTCAAGCTGCGGGAGAAGTGGGAAACTGGGGGCCATATATAGGCATACTTTTCGTATCCGGAGTCTTCGGATTTATACCTGGCGGTATTATAGCTAGCTACGTAAACTCAAAATTCCATAAAATAGACGATAACAAATCCATGGTCGGACTCGGCATCGGGCTCTTTACAGCGGTCGTTTATGCGATCATCAATCTTTGGATCACAATAGTATTTGCCATATCTAACACAGGAGCAGCTGGAGCGATATTTATAGGGTGGATTCTTTCCGTGCTTTTCGCTTTCATATTCACTCCGATAGGAGGATACCTCTGGGGAATTCTCGAAGAAAAACAACTCAAAATGCCAGAATTTTTCAATCTCTCCAAAGGTTCTGCTATTCCCCCACCGCCTCCACCAGTTAAATAATGTTCAACATCACGAAAAGAATTAGTTCTTGCCAAAAAGCCTAAGAAATAGAACTACACTAATTGGAAAAATTTCCATAAATCCTACTTTTCTTTAACTCACAAAGAAATCAAAAAAAGGAAAAGAGTTTTGTATTCAGACATCTATACATATTTCTTTTCTTTGTAGCAGTACCAACGGTTATACTGAGGTATGAAAGTTAGCGGTTCACCACACGTCGGACAAACCTTTGACTGCGTTTGCGCTGTCTGCTGTTCCGTTCCTTGTAAAGTGCCTGCAACCTGTGCTTGACCCGTCTTTGCCTTTAGAATAATATAGTCGCCAGCTGCTTGAATTTCTTCCCAGAGAATTTCAGTGGAAACACCATTTTGCGACTCAACAATCAAAGCCATTCCCAATTTTCCGACAGTGAAAGCAATGTCATTAACGGTTCCCACTTTGTTTCCTTCACTATTGATAACTTCCATGCCAACAAGACGATCCTTAGTCAAACCTTTCTTATCTTTGTCCATATAAGCGAACATCTCCAATTCATAGATATTTAATGATTACCTTATAAGTTTTAAGTCTCAACCCCTCGCAACGAAAACCTATAACAAATTTTGGAAAAATCAAATTCTAGAAGTTCGTGGTTTGATAAACAACAAATAAGTTCACCAAAAGTCTTAAAAAGAATTAGTTTCGAATATGATTGAGGGAAAAAATGTCTAATCCTAATTATCCACCGCCTCCTCCACCATCTCCCGAGAGTTCTCAGAAAAAGGGTTTTCATCTTCCACAAACCAATTTCTTTACCGGCATCCGGAATTATCTAACTCCTTTAGAACAGACACAACAAACGCCTGTGAAAATGAGTATCAGAAAAGGGCTTATCATAGGTTTGGTCTTAAGCGCGACTCTGAGCATTTTAGTTTCGCTGCTTCTCGAAACAGCTGTCAATGCTTCAAAATCAGTAGCTGGTGTTGTGATAGGCATGCCGATACTCGAGGAGATAAGCAAAGGCATCAGTTTAATTATTGTTGCATTTTTCATTTGGAAAATTATCCCCAATCGAAGGTACGCAGCCGCTTTGGGAGCTGCAATTGGGTTAGGATTTGCAATTACTGAGACCATCGTCTTCGCTATAGGGGCGCCTTCAATTCAAATCGTTAGCAGAGTAATAGGTGAACCATTTATGCATCCATTATGGGATTCTTTCGTAGGCATTGGACTTTTTGTTTTATTAGCTCAGAGATCTGGTCGCAAAGGCTCGCCAGTTTGGTTAGGATGGCTGTTCATGTTGATAGGATTGACAGGTCATATTCTCTGGAACTCTATAGTCGTCGCATTGGGAAACAACATTGTAGCAGGTCTTGTTATAGACTTGATAATCATTTCGGTTCCGTTAGCCTTTTTGCTTAGAGATTTCTTAGGCGGTCACTTTAACTTCCAGAACTTTTTCGATTCTCCAAGCCAAATACGAGCATCAAAACCGAAAATTGATTTTCCGCCGCCTCCACCGCCACCCAATTAGTTTCTTATTTTTTATAACAAACAAGAACTTTAAAGGACTAATTGTAGATGAGAAACTAGTCGATATAAACTCGGGTTTCTTGATAATTGTGGCGGTGGTTTCTGTTGTTCTTCAGAACTATTGATTAGGTCATCGCGTCGTTTTAGAAGTTTCTCAAATTGTTCATCGTTTATTGGATCATCAAGAAGTATTTTAATTGAAGATTTTGAAATGCCTTAATTTCACTATAAAACTTTATAGGTTCTTTGGAGAATAAATCGAAGATTGTAACCATGCTTTTATAATTGCAGTGGTAAAGCTTGTTTCGGTTTAATATCCTTCTGCCTCGGAATCCTGTATAAATAAGGACAGTTAATGAAGCAATTGCGGCCCATCCGGCTGGTGCAAGTAACCACAAGGCGATATCTTTCTCGAGCGTTTCTCCGAAAGATGCTACTGGTGATCCGCTGACAACAACAAAGGATGCAGGATATGGATCACCAACTTTTACTAGAAATGAAGCAGTGTTACTGCTTCGTCTACTCATGTTGATGGGTAAAGTTTGTTTTATTTCAGTGCTTGCTGGCATGTTTATTTCTACTAATTGTTGAATTTGGAAAACTTTTTCTTGGAAAGAATGTGAGATTGGTATGGTACAAGTAAAGTTGCTACCATGTTGGATTAGCATATCCGTAGGTGCTTTGAATCGAAGGTTATAATAAATTCCGGTTGACCCAAAGCCTTTGTAAAGTTCCCAAAAGGATAGACGTCTAGTTGAGACTGGTGTAAGGTCAAGTCCAGTGAGCCAATTCTCAAGGTTACCCTGACCCACTAGGTGCTCTGGTATGCGGGTGATGTGGATCCATGCCCAAAGATCACTTGTTGAATTGGACGAATCATAACTGTAGAAAACTTTGGCAGTGTTCATCGATACGCCGCACCAATCTGGATCTACATCCCATGACATTTTAAGCTATAGTGCAGGTTGGTTGTTACAGAGCTCTCGAAGTCTTTGAAAGATTGGACTGAGGCATTCTCTCCCTTTGAAGGCATTTGTGAGCATGTTGATAAATCTTCTGAAAACAGGTTATGATCGAAGTTACTTTGTCGTAAGATTGCAAGCGTTTCTAATCTATGGTGTATCAACGGATAAACTTGAAATCTATCCAATTTATATAAAGCAAACACCGTATATCTGCAAGGGGAAAAAAAGAAAATGTTTTGCCCAAGTTGCGGAACGAACGCAAAAGAGGGGGACTTGTTTTGTACCTCCTGCGGAAAGAGTTTTGCTGCTAGTCAAGAAATCGAACTTCATTCGTTTGGTCCATGGGGTGTTAATACCTGTTTTAGTCGTCCAGGAACATTCGTTTGGATGCAAAAAAACAATACCAAGGTTATCCTGACAAATCAAAGAATTTCGGGGCTTTCCTCTTTCAATAATTCGCCTAGGTTTCAAGTAAATTACTCTGACATCATTGCTAAAGAAAATTTTGACTATCGTCTTAACTTAGGACCCTGGAAGGTTTTATGGCTAAAGTACAGGGAAGCTGAGAAAATCAAGGAAGTGTCAATAATGTGCTTCGGTCCAGCCTCATCGAACATTACAACAGCGTTTGAAATTATTCAAAACAACTCTCCGCGTATTTAATAAGTCAATTAGAGTTTTGTTTTCTTAGTACTTTACCATATTGGGTTCTCGGCAGTAGTGTTGTTTCTTGTCACATGTGTTATGAAACAGTGAACTTTTCCAGCCAAACCTTAAGTTGCTTTTCATTTAAGTCAACACCATTTTTCCTTCAAGCCGCTTAGAGACCTCACCTTTTTCAAAAGAAAACGACAGTTGGCACTGTACCTATCGAATAATCATTCCATAAAGGATTATCTAATTCATTTAAAAGCACATGAATAAATGTTCCTAAGCTGAAGTTAATAGTTTTCTTTGTGAAGACTGGAACGAAATTTACGCAGCACGTTTCTTCAGTGACAGAAAGCGCACTTGGTGAAGGAGAAGGGCTGATTTAAGCCGTTTTTTCAGTGTGTGCATCAGATGGTGGATAATTTGACATTTTTTTTAAAAACTCCTTGCTATTCTTTCTATAATATTTGTTTATGATACTTTCTCTCAATATAAAATACCAGTTCTCTGAGAAGAAAATCTATACTCAATTTAGGACTTAAATCCTATTAAGAGCGCTAATTCAAGCCACTTCCAAAAACAATCTACATCCATAAACCCAATTTCTCGTAGCCATTGCAGTT